>MDTB01086815.1_pt1 | contig 19359 bp, 11 predicted proteins | sample 811161 | NCBI WGS metagenome assembly MDTB01 (sample SAMN05326650, study PRJNA326480) | marine metagenome | isolation source: seawater | place: Mediterranean Sea | collected 2009 | reverse complement strand
GATAATCATTATGCTCACAGTAAAATTAATAATGGAATAGAATTAGTAGAAGAAATTGATGTAAATATTAATAAAATTTTGATGGTAGGAGATACTGACCATGATTTTGAAGTTGCCAAAACTATTGGTATTGATTGCGTACTAATTTCACATGGGCATAATTCATTTTATAGATTAAATCAAACAAATGCAAATATTGTTGAAAACATATCTCAATTAGCATATTTTTTAGATATTAGTCTTTGACAATAATTTAGCTTGTTAAATCGAAATAATAATAAATTATAAGCATAAACTTTATAAAAAATGACAATATTATATTTATTATTAACTATCTCTTTAGTTTTCAATCAAAACAATCATGATTTAGATTTATTAAGAAAAAATGCTGAAAACTACTATAATATAAGAGATTATAGTAATGCAATCATTCTATATGAAGATTTATTAGTAAAACAAGAAAGAGTTTATCCCAATTATGACCCTCAAATAGCAGAAACATTAAATATACTTGGGGAGATGTATTCAATTTTAGAGATGGAAGATATTGCTGATTATTATTATAATCAAGCTATTGTTATTTTAGAGTACTCACTCAAATTGAAACAAAGTCAATCAGAGAAGATACTCACTAATTTATTAGATATTTATGCATTAAAAAATGATTCTATAAAAATGAATATTATTGAAAATAAATTATCTAATATGACATCTTTTTTCCAAATTGATCATTTAAATAATACAAATATGGATTATGTAAAGGATTCAATATATATTATTGAAGATTTAGCTTTTGACAGGATGAATAAAGGGTTATCATATTTAGATAATGGTTTATTTACCGAAGCTGCTTCAGAATTTAATTCAGCTTTTGATTTGAAAAGTAAAAATTTAAATTTACAATTCTTTTATGATTTTTTCTCGAATGATTCTCTAATTAACATACAAATGTCTAAAGCATTTAAATTTCAGATGGATAGTGATACTACCAATGCTTCAAATTTTTTTTTAGCTTTATTCGCATTCTCTAATAACGAAGCCTATGAATATATTCAAAAGTTCATAATTCAAGATCCGAGTGATTCAAGAGCTCAATTATTTTTATCCAATTTATTTTTTAAAGATAAAAAATGGTTTGAAGCATTATACCAATTTCAAAAAGTTTTATGGATTAATCAAAGTAATATTGAGGCTCTGATTGGTAGGGGAATTTGCTTATATAATTTAAACGCATTTTCTGATGCCATATTATCATTTAAAAAAGTAATAGAAATTGATAATTATAATCATATTGCTTATTACTATTTAGGAATATCTTTATTAAATAATGAAAATTTTGATAAATCAATAGAATCTTTAACACAAGCCTTACTTCTAGATCCAGAAAATATCGAAGCATATTTTAATTTAGGTAAAGCATACTTTCAAGCTGGTAAGTTAATTCAAGCGAAAGAAGCATTTAATAGAACAGTTAATCTAGATCCTCAATATGGATTAGCTTATTATCATCTTGGTTTAATATATGAAAATAGTATGGATGTTCAAAGCGCTAAACAGGCTTACTCAAGTGCCTGGGAATATGCCCCGGAAATTGAAAATATTCAGTATAGATTAGGAATGCTTTTATATAGAACTGGAGAGCTAAAGCAAGCAATGGAGCCTTTGCGTGAATTTATTATCAATCAACCAGATAGTATAAATGTTTTAAAAGCTATGGGTGAAATATTTATTTCAGAAAGTCGTTTCCCCGAAGCAATTGATACTTACAATAGACTCAAAAATATTTATCCTGAAGATCTGAAAATTAATATATCTCTAGCAGAATCATATTATCAATTAGAATATTATGAAGAAGCGATAAATGTATATACTGATATATTACTTTTTGATGATGAAAATTATGAAATTATGAATAATATGGGTCAGATTTTTAATGATATGGGGAATTTCAATTCAGCTGAAAAAATTTATACAGAAATTATCAATTGTACTATTCCTAATATGTCAATTTATTATAAACTAGCAATTACTTTTGGCAATCAAGGTAAATTTATGTCAGCTATTTTAGCATTTCAAGAAGCATTAAATTTAGAACCTAATGATATAAAAATTAAATATCAATTAGCTGTTGCTTATATGGAAATAGGTGACTTTAAAAATGCAGCTAAATATTTAGAAAATTATGTGCATAATTATTTTAATGATGAGATTGGTTTTTTTTTATTAGGTAAGTGTTACTTTGAATCTGAGGATTATATTGCAGCCTTATTATCATTAAAAAAATCTAATGAATTATCTAAAGGTGATCATACAACTTTGTATTATATGGGAAGAAGTTTAGCTAGTCTGGGTGAAGATTTGGATGCAGCTAGAACATTTAGAGAAGCTTTAAAGATTAAGCCTGAAGACCCTAAAATATATGCTGCTTTGTGTAAATCATATTATAGGTTAAATAAAAACAAAAAAGTCAAAGAAACTTTAGATATACTTAATATGCTAGATAGATCATTGTATTTAAAATTATCTTCTGAAATAGGATTGCGCTAATTTTTTAAACTAGTTATTTAGAATATTATTAACAAGTAATACAACATCAAGTACATTAAGAATATCATCTTGATTCATATCTACGGGACAAATTTCCTCGCAATTATTACTTAATACACAATTAACTAGTGATACTACATCTAGTATATTATTAATTGAATCATTATTGAAATCTCCAGAACCACAATTTTGATTATTAAGATTTGAAACTGGAAATACAATGAAATCAATCCATGCAGAATCATCTCCACTAGTAACTCCACCATCTTTGATAAATAGCCATTCAAATGTATGACTGCCAGGTTCAACGGAAAAACTTTCTAAGGACCAATTTACTTCTCCAGCCCATTTATCTACTTCGATTCCATCTATAGAGAAGGATAAATAATCATAATAATTACCACTAATTGATCCTGTAGATTCACATGAAACTTTTTTATAAAATGATATTTCGCTTTCTTCTAAAACATCTAAGTTAATTTTAAGTGAGCTTTCTTCATTAGAATTTATGTTTCCAGATTTTGCACTATACTGGCCTTGGAAAGATTCAGAGCTAGTTATAACCCAATCAGCATCACCTGAAAAATACCAATCAAAATCAATGAAAGAACCTTCGTCAAAATCTTCTATGTCAGCTACAGCAAGCCACGGGTCTAAACTAAGTTGAAAATTTTTCTCTACATATTCATTTTCAGGAACAAATACCATTTCACTTTGTGATAAATATCCAAAAGCTGAAGCTGTAATCATATAGGTTCCTGATTTCAATAAACGATAATAATCACCATTCTCAGAATCTGAAAAAATTGTTTTATTTATACCTTGAATATCAATATTAGCATTTAATGGCTCTAAACTTTCAGAATCAGTTACTACTCCTCTAATGCCATCTTGTACTTCTTCCATGTATACAATCATAGGTTCACGATGATCTTCCCATAACCCTGGTAATTGATTTGAATTAGGCCATTTAACTTCATTTTGCTCTAGGGTAATTTCAAAGTTATTTTGCCATACGTAATTCCAATCTTGCATACCTCCATATACAGCATACCATTGCGACCCATTAGTGATACCATTTGAAAAACCTCCCGACTGCATATTAGGATGTTGGTTTGCATATGCTAAAGATATGTGAATGAATAATTCATCATCAGGACAAGCGGAATAAGTACCTGTAGAAGGACCATCAAATGGATAATTGACAACTAGAGCACCCGTATGCATATTTGCTGATAAAACGAAGTTATGATTAGATGACCAATCCATAACTGCTCTTGTTTCAGGTTCTCTTGATATACTTGAATTATTTGGATCGTTAAATTGATCAGGAAAATCTCTATTTAAGTCTACTCCATTAGCATTATATCTTTGCCCTAATTCAAAACCATCAGGATTCATAGAGGGCATTATAAAGATTGCGGTATTATTTACTAGATTAGTTGCGCGCGGATTAATCCCATATTCTTGAACCAACCATTCTATTAAGTAAAGTGACAGCTCTCTACCGACTGTCTCATCCCCATGCATATTAGCTATATATTTAAATTCTGGTTCTATTTCATTTACACCAGGATTATCAGTAATTTCCATTACCCATAATTCACGCCCTTGAACAGATTGACCTATACTTTCTAGTTTAGCTATATTAGGATACTGATTTGCAATATTTTGTAGAAAATTAGTTAATTCAATATAATTATGATAATCTTCCATTGGATTTCTGTTATAATTCGGTTTATTCTTCAGTTCATTGTAATATATTTTTGCATGATTTGGTATATGTTTTATTTCAAAATTAAGATTTAATATTAAATTAAATTCGTCATTAGTTACAAAAGCATGTACTAATTCATCATTACGGTGATGATCTAAATCAATTCCAAAATCAATAAGTTGCTGTAGATCTTCAATATTAGAATATTTAATTTCTACAGTAAATTTTTCTTCGATCGAAAAACTAAACGTTAATATAATTAGAAAGGTTATAATATATTTCATATTTAATATTAAAAAGTTCCACTAAAATAAAATGTTTTATTTAATAAATCAATTTCATTTATGTAAAAAAGTGTATCAGTTATACTTAATTTTCACCAATGGATGTTCAATCTAAAATATATAAAATAAAAGGAATGCATTGCGCTAGTTGTATTAGTTCGGTGGAAAAGCTGATTAAAAGTATTCAGGGAGTTGATTCTGCTGTAGCAAATTTAGCTTTAGAAAAAGTAAAAATAAATTTTAATGAGGTTATTTCTATAAATGAAATAAAAGAAAAATTACAATCAAATGGCTTCCAGTTAATCGATGAATTAATTGAAGAGTCAAATGAGAATCATCAATTGTATAAAAATAATCAAAAATTATTATTGATATGCATTTTAGGCTCTTTTCTATTTATATATTCAATGGGGAGCATGTTTTTTCATTTAGAATCTAATTGGTATTCAGTATTAATACAGTTTTTTTTAGTATCACCGATTGTAATTTTATGTAGGTCAATTTATATAAATGGATTGCAAAGTATTAAAAATAAAAAACCTAATATGAATAGTCTGATTGCAATAGGTACTCTTTCAGCTTACATATATTCTATTATTTCATCCGTTAATATTTTATTTAAATTAGAAATTAATGCATTCGGAAAAATTTATTTTGAAAGTGCAGGAATAATTTTATTATTTATCAGTATTGGTAGATTTATTGAATCGAGAGCAAAACAAAAAGCTAATAGTGAGATTTTAAAACTTTTAGAAAATATTCCACAAACAGGTTTTGTAAAAAAGAAGGGAGAGTGGAAGGAGCTATCAATCGATGAGATCAATGTGGGTGATATTGTTATGATTAAGCCTGGTGGGAAGGTACCTGTTGATGGAATTGTAATCAAAGGTGAATCTTACGTAAATGAATCTGTAATTACCGGTGAGTCAAATCCTATAAAAAAAAATCTTGGTGATAATTTAATTGGTAGTAGTATAAATTCTTCTGGAACATTAATTATGAAAGCAGATAAGGTAGGAAGCGAGACTATTCTATCTAAAATAATTCATATGGTAGAAAAAGCACAGAATAGTAAAGCTCCTATTCAAACATTTGCAGATAAAATTGCTTCGATATTTGTTCCAATGGTTTTACTATTATCAGTGAGTTCCTTCGTTTTTTGGATTATTAAAGGATATTCATTCACATTTTCTTTTAATACATTTATTTCAGTTCTGATAATTGCGTGCCCTTGTGCTTTAGGTTTAGCTACACCAATAGCAATTGTAGTAGGAAGTGGTATTGGAGCTAATTTAGGTATTCATTTTAAATCATCAGAGTCGCTACAAATTTTAAGTGATATTTCATCAGTAGTATTTGATAAAACAGGTACTTTAACTATTGGTCAACCTAAAGTTTTAGGAATTAAATCTAAACTCAAAGAAAATGAATTTATTCAATTATTAGCGTCTCTAGAAAATGAGTCTGAACATACTATAGCTAAAGCTATTATGGATATTGCTCAAGATGAAAAAATAAATATTATAGATTGTAATAATACTAAAACTGTTTCAGGTCTTGGAATTCAAGGAGAAGTTAATGGTAAAAGTCTAAAAGCGGGCAATTTAGAATGGTTACAAATAGCTCATGATTCTATTTCTTCAGAATATTTAAAGACTATTTCAAAATGGGATAAACAAGGATATTCAATTATATATGTTTCACAACAAAATGAATTTATTGGAATTGTTGCAATTAGTGATCCTATAAGGAGTGATGCTAAGTTTGTAGTTGAAAATTTAATTAAAAATAAAATAGGTGTAAACATATTAACAGGTGATAGAAATAATACGGCGAAATATATTGCAGATGAATTAGGTATAAAGAATTTTAATGCTGAATTATTACCAAATGATAAAGTAAAAAAAATTCAAGAATTGCAAGCTCAAGGTCACAAAGTGTTAATGGTTGGAGATGGTATAAATGATGCTCCAGCACTTGCTTCTGCTGAAATTGGAATTTCTATAGGATCAGGTACAGATATTGCTATAGAAAGTTCGGATATTGTAATTGTTCAAGATAAATTAGTTTCTATTTTAAATGCAATTAAATTAAGTAAATCTATTGTTAAAAAAATAAAGCAAAATTTATTTTGGGCATTTTTATACAATATTATAGGTATTCCTATTGCAATGGGTTTTTTCTATCCAGTGTTTGGCTACTTACTAAATCCTATCATTGCTGGTGGCGCAATGGCCCTTTCATCAATTAGCGTTATCCTAAATACTTTATTACTTAGAAAAAATATTAGATTTAATTGATATAATAATATGCAATTAAGTTTTGGCCTTATTAAATGAATATAATATATGTATAAAATCAAATCTTGGATAATTAGTCAAGTTTTAAATAACTCAAAGTATTTAGTTATAGTTCCATTCATAATTACTTTGTTTTTTGGACTTGGATTAAGATTTATTTATATAGATGATAATATAATGAATATGTTACCTGAATCTATTGAATCAAGAAAGGTTTGGGAGGAAATAATTGATGAGTTTAAGTATTCGGATTTTATTTTTGTTGCATTTGGTAATAGTAATGAAAATGTAATGAACGAAGAAAATTTAAGTGTACTCTGGGATATTTCTAAAAAAATTGAAAAAATTGAGCAAGTTGACGAAGTCATATCAATTGCAACAATGAGTAAAATGGATAATGATGAAGGATTCCTTGAAATTAATGATTTGATGCCTTATGCTTATTTAAATGAAAAAGAATTAAATTCAGTTATTAATTATTTAGATAGTAATCCTGATATTAGTACTCAAGTAAAAAGTAAGAATAGTGATTATTTAAATATCATTATTAGACCCAAAAATGAGAAAGAATTCCCTCAATTAGTTTCAGATATAAGATCTATAACAAAGATTTATGAACAAAAAAATACATTAGAATTTTATTTTGGTGGTCAGCCCTATATTGCGGGCAAGGTCCCTGCTTTGATTCAAAATGATACTAGAAAATTAATGATAATAGGTCTTTTGATCATGTCAATTATTTTATTGATTAATCTTAGAAGCTTTCAAGCTGTAGGTATGATTCTATTACTAATAATTATGTCTATGGTATCAATGTTAGGAGCTTTAGGGTGGATATACTATTTTACTGGTTCAGCACGATTCTATTTTTCTTTTATAAATAGTTCGATGCCCATTGTTCTATTAACAATTGCTAATTCAGATGGTGTACATATTTTATCTAGATTTTTTAGAGAAGCTCGAAAGACCAAAAATGTAGATAAAGCTATAAATAACACTTTAGGAAAACTATTATTACCAATTTTATTGACATCTCTTACTACTGCAGCAGCATTTTTTACTATGGTTACATCTCCTATACCTTCCATGACTGGATATGGAGTTGCAATTGGTTGTGGAATTTTATGGGCATGGATTTTATCGTCATCTTTTTTACCTGCTTTAATTAAGTTAAAAAAATGGAGATTTTCATCTTCTGCTTTATCAAAATCTAGTTTTTTAGAAAATACTATATACATTTATAGCCTTAATATTATTAAATACCCTAAAAGAGTTTTATTTGGAGGATTGTTCTTTGTAATAATTTCATCATTTGGTATAAAATATTTAAATGTAGAAGTTAATATGATAAATCTTTTTAAATCTGGACATGTTATTAGAGAATCAACTTTATTTCTTGATAAGAAAATGGCAGGTTCTATGAACTTAATGATGAAAATACAGGGAGAAATAAAAAATCCATACATTCTTAAAGAGATGGATAAAGTACAAGAATATTTGATTACTTTACCTGCTGTTAATACTAGTGTATCAATAGTTAATATTATTAAAGAAATGCATAAAACTATAATGGATAATAATTTAGATTATTATTCTATTCCAAACAGTAAACAAAAAATTAATAATTTATTTACAATGTATTCAATGTCAGGTGATCCTTCTGAATTAGAATCATTAGTTAATTATGAATATAATACTGCATTAATTACTACTATGATGAATACAGTTTCTACGAAAGACGTAGTTTATTTGCATACGAAAATAATAGATTTTATTAATAATAATATTACAAAATTAAATATAGAAGTTTCTGGTTTAATGATATTTCTAATTGATTTTGTTTCTCTAGTAGTGCAATCTTCAATATCTAGTATATTAATATCCGTTATAATCATTTTATTTATTACATGGATTTTCTTTAGATCATTGAAGTACGGTTTTTTATCAGTTATTCCTTTGGTATCTGCTATAGTTTTAAATTTTGGGTTTATGGGTTGGTTTGGTATAGATTTGACTCATTTTACTGCACTACTTACCTCAGTTATTATAGGTGTTGGAGTTGACTTTGCAATACATTATATCTCTGAATTTAATCATTATGTCAAAGAAAGTAAAGATATTAATACAATAAGTAGAGAAGTAGTTGGTAATGTTGGTTATCCGATTCTTTTAGATGTTTTTTCAAATATGGGATTTATAGCATTAATATTTTCTTCTCTAATTCCATTAATTCAAATGGGTGGATTAATGATATTTGCCATGATTTCTACTTCTATTGGAACACTAACTATTTTGGCTTCTTTAATGGAATTAAATAAGAAAAATTTATGTATAAGAAAGGAAAAGTTATGAAAAACATGATAACTTTAATTTTTATGAATTATATTTTTGGCTTAACTGGTTTAGAGCTTATAGATAAAATTGATAATATCAACAAACCTACTGATACTAAGGTTGATATAGTTATGACTTTGACCAATAAGAATGGAAAAAGTAGGGAGTCAGTGCTAAGATCTTTTTCTAAAGATGATGGCTCTAGGCAAATAATGTGGTTTCTTAAACCGGCCTCAGATAAAGGAGTATCTTTTTTAAAAATAGAACATGAAAATAAGCCTGATCAAATGAAATTATGGTTACCAGCATTTAAAAAAATAAAAAGAATTTCAACTGGAAAGAGATCTGATAGTTTTATGGGTTCTGATATGAGTTATGAAGATATGTCAACTAGACAAGTAAATGAATTTAATTTTAAAATTATTCGAACTGAACTTTATGAAAATACTGGTTGTTATGTATTAGAATCCATACCTAAAGATTATATAGAAACTGAATATAGCAAACACATATCCTGGATTGATTCTTCATTGTTTCTACCTTTAAAAGAAGAGTCTTACAGTAAATCAGGTTTGCTTTTGAAAGAAAAATATTTTTCTTATTCAACAATAGATGGTTATAAAATTTTAACCAACGTTAAAGTTACTAATATGCCTAAAAAACATTCAACTCAAATTAAATTTGAGAATATTAAATTAAATAATAATTTAAAAGATAATCTTTTTCATGAAAGAAGCTTAAAACGTCTTCCCTCTTTCAATAATAAGTAATTAGATATGATTGAGCCTGTAAAAGAAAGTCGTTTAGCTGAATTCATTAATAATCCTAATCGAGCTCTATGGAAGCTATCATTACCTATGATGTTTGGGATGGCTGTTCAAGCAATATACATGTTAGTAGATACTGCTTTTATAGGTAAATGGGTTGGGGGAACTGCATTAGCATCATTAGGTTATATTTTCCCCTTTTTATTTATTTTAATGGGTATCACTTTCGGTCTAGGGTCTGGTGCAACGGCTGTAATTTCTCAATATATAGGGGCTAAGGATAAAAAAAATGCTGATAATGCTGCAGAGCATACGATTTTATTGGGTTCTTTCATTGGTTTAGTAGTTATTTTTTTAGGTTTCTTGTTTGGTGAAAAACTTATTCAGGTTCAAGGCGCTAATCAAGAAACAGTTAAAATTGCTTTAGAGTATTTCTATATTATGATAGGTGGCTCAATTTTTATGGTTTTTTCAGTTTTTTTTAGATCTATTTTGTCAGGAGCAGGAGAAATGATTTTCCCTATGAAGGTTTTAGGAGCAGGAACAATTCTTAATATTATTTTAGATCCCTTCTTTATTCATTATTACCAAATATCAGGAGCAGCAATTGCAACAGTAATATCTCAAGCAATTGTTACTGTAATTTTCATTTATAGTTTAATATTTAAAAAAAGGAGCTATATTCAGTTTAATCTCAGATATTTTTCATTTAATATTCAAATAATAAAAAATATTTTTCGTTTGGGAATACCTGCATCATTAAGCATGGTTATTATGTCTTTAGGTTTACTTTTATTCAATTGGATACTTGGTTCATCAGATTCAGTTTCAGCTTCAGATGCTGTTGCCGCATATCAAACAGCAGGAAGAATTGAACATTTATTTTTTCTACCAATAATTTCAATTGCAACATCTTTGGTAACATTAGTTGGCATGTTTTATGGTGCTCAAAGATATGATTTAATTTTTAATATTATAAAATATGGGTTAACAAGAAGTATAGTAATATCTTTAACATTTAGTATCTTTTTTATTTTATTCAGCCATAAAGTAATTCCATTTTTTACTAATTCTTCAGAAATTATAAGATTATCTGTTTTATATTTTAGTATTATGGGTTTTGCTTATCCATTCATAACAGTAGGAATGACCTGTTCTCGGATTATGCAGGGATTAGGAGTTGCTTATCCAATGTTTATTCTAACTTTATTTAGGGTGGTTATAATTTCAGCATCTTTAGCTTGGTATTTTGTAATTGTATTGGGTAAGCCTGTTCATTATGCCTGGTTTGGAACTTTAATTTCGTGTATTTTAACAGCTTGCGTCAGTTTATTTTGGTTGAAATTAATTCTAAGCCGGAACCGAGAGCTGAAATCAATTGTAAATTAATTTGTTACAAATCTTTACATTAAATTTAAAAGATAAATTTTGGTTTTAGTCTTAAATTTGATTGGTGGTTGAATCATTTATAGTTAATTTCTCCTTACAACAAACTTTAAAAAATCAACCTCCTCACAAAAATGTAAAGGGCTTCTGTATGAAGCCCTTTTATTATTTATGAATTAGACCCAATCCTTTTCCAACTAATTTATCATACCATCTAGTTGGTAATAACATCTCAAGAGTATAATTTAAAAATCTCCTAGGTGTAATAATATGTCTCACAGCCGGGTTAGCATTTTGTAGTATACTTTTTATACGATTACCTATAATATCAGGATTTAACCCTTTTTTACCAATTTCAATAAAAAGAGTATAGAATTTTTTTAATGCTATTTCATAATCTGTATTAAGAAATTCATTATTTTCCGGGTCTGGAGTTTTATCCCAAATTGCTGTTTTTATTGGTCCAGGTTCAATAAGAATTACATCTATACCATAAATAAGAAGTTCTCTTCTTAACGAGTCAGAGAATGCTTCTAATGCAAACTTTGATGCTGAATAAGGTCCAACAAATGGATTTGCCCTTAATCCACTTACCGAACTAATATTAATTATTTTGCCTTTATAAGGTGATTTTTTTGAGGCCCCTAAAAGTGGTAGAAAAGCTTTTGTAACATCAATTAATCCAAAGAAGTTTACATCAAATTGTTTCCGAAAAATCTCAGTATCAATTAATGTTATAGGTCCCCCAAGTGCAATTCCCGCGTTGTTAATTAAACCTGATAAGCATTCGTTTGTTTTTAAATTAGATTTAACTATTTCAACACTATTTTGAATAGATTCTAAATTTGTTACATCAAAAATAAGAGCTTCAAAATTATCTCCTAATTCTCTATTTAATTTATCAGCATCATTTTGATTTCGTACACTTCCATAAACGAAATATCCTGATTCAGTTAGAATTTTAGCACTCGAATAGCCTATTCCAGTACTAACTCCTGTAATTACAATTTTTTTCATTTATTCTCCATTAATACTTTAACTTAATAACTATTTTTGAAATCTACCAATTATAATTAATAAAATTAATAACATTTTTTATTAAAGATTTAAATTTTATTAATTTAATATATGAAATCTCGGTTATTAATTGGAACAATTCATATTATTAATCATTACATTGGAAACTAATATAAAGAGAAAAAAATGAATTTTAAAAAAATTATAGTTTTTATAATAAGTATAGTGACTATTTATGCAAATCCAAATCTACAAGATTTTAGCAGCGCATTTATAAAAGTAGCAAAAAAAGGTAATCCTTCTGTAGTATCAATAATTTCAAAAAAAGTCGTTGATGACAATTATCAATATTTTTTTTCACCATTTGGAGATCAATTTTCCCCTAATGATTCTAGGAGTACTGCAATGGGATCAGGTGTTATTATAGATCAAGATGAAGGTTTTATAATAACTAATAATCATGTTGTTGAGAAAGCAGATAATATAAAAGTAATTTTATTTAATAAAAGAGAAATCGATGCAACTATTGTTGCAACTGATCCATTATCTGACTTAGCAGTATTAAGAGTTCCGAAAGAGGAGTTGTTAGAAGTGAAAATAGGTAATTCAGCTGGATTGCAAGTAGGAGAGTGGGTAGTTGCTATAGGATCACCTTTTGGATTACATCTGAATCATACAGTAACAGCAGGTATTGTAAGTGCTACTGGAAGGAGCTCCGTAGTTTCTCGTAATAATTTTGAGGATTTTATTCAACATGATGCGGCTATAAATCCTGGTAATTCTGGAGGTGCTTTATTTAATCTCAATGGAGAATTAGTTGGAATTAATACGGCAATAGCTACTGATGGTTTTTCTAGAGCAAATGCTGGCGTTGGTTTTGCTATACCGATAAATATGGTTTTAAGAGTCATGGAAGATTTGATATCTGATGGTAAAGTTATTAGGGGATGGCTTGGAGTACAAATTCAGGATGTTGATGAATCTATGGCAAGAGCGTTAAAGTTAGAAGAACGGTATGGTGCAATCATAAGCCATGTAATTAAAAACAGTCCTGCAGAAGAAGGTGGAGCTAAAAGTCAAGATGTTATTATTGAAGTTGATGGTATAAAAGTTATTGACTCCGCTAATTTAAAAAATTTAATATCAGGAGGGCATCCAAAAGATAAGACTGACATTAAAGTTGTTAGAAATGGTAAGATAAAATCATTAGAAATAACCCTAGGAACCAGACCTGATGAGAATAATCTATCTTTGGATTATAGATTAGATAAGTTTGATCTTTTGGGGTTAAAAGTAGAAAATGGTAAGCTTGAAAGAGATTCAAGAAAGACTTTTTATGATGGAGTAAAAATTGTAAATATTGAACGAGGCTCATCATCTTATAATGATCTTAACATAGGCGATATTATTATTGAAATAGGAGAAAAAGTAATAAAAAATATCAATGATTATGAATCTGAACTAGATAATTATTCAGTTGGTGATACTATCATGTTAAGGATTTTAAGAACTGAAAACCCATTGTATGTTGCCTTCGAAATTAAATAATATTTAAATGATAACTATAGATTCTGGTTTAAAGGAATATCCTAATAAATTATTATTTAGTAATTTATCTTTCAAGTTAAATGAAGGAATGAGAGTTGGGTTAGTTGGACGAAATGGGTCTGGCAAGTCAACGTTATTAAAAATTTTATTAGGCATTGAATCACTTAATTCGGGTAAGGTTGATATAGCTAAGTCAGCTTCAATTGGTTATTTACCACAAGAAATTGTTCCTGGTTCTAAAAATAGTATTATTGAAGAAACCCTAGCAGCATTTCCAAAGGTTAAAGATTTAGAGCTTAAAATACAATTAGTAACTACCAAATTAGAAAAAGATTCTAAAAATGATTATCTATTAAAGTATTTATCAAATCTTCATACTCAATTTGAGCAAATTGACGGTTGGAATATAGAGAAAAAAGCTAAGATAATTTTAGGTGGTCTTGGATTTAATAATGATCAATTTTTAGAGCCTTTTAATTCATTTAGTGGCGGATGGCGTATGAGGTGTTATTTAGCTGGTATTTTATTAAAAGAGCCTAATTTTTTATTTCTAGATGAACCTACAAATCATTTAGATTTAAATGCAATTATTTGGATGGAGACTTTTTTATCGAAATGGAATGGTGGTTTATTAATGATTAGCCACGATAGAAAATTTTTAGATAAATCAGTAAATAATATTTTAGAATTAGATAGATCGAAAGGGAATATATATCCAGGTAATTATAGTAATTATATTTTAAAATGCTCAGAAAAAAAAATACATTTAGAAAAAGCATATAATAATCAGCAAAAATTAATAAGTGAAACTGAAAAATTTATTGAAAGATTCAGAGCAAAGGATAGTAAGGCTAAACAAGTTCAAAGCAGAATCAAACAATTAGAAAAACTTGAAATAATTGAACCCATAAATAATAAAAAACAATTAATTATAAATATTCCTGAACCAGATAGGGGACCCTTAAAAGTAATAGAATTGTATAATATAAATAAAAGCTTTGGTCGAAATATTATATATTCTAATTTGAATCTTATTATTGAACGAGGTCAGAAAATTGGACTTGTTGGTGAAAATGGTGCAGGTAAATCTACCCTTTTAAAAATGTTAGCTAAAATTGAAAGCCCAAGTAAAGGAAAAATAACTTTTGGTCCAAAAATAAATGTTCATTATTTTGGACAGCATCAAGTAGAGTCATTAGATATAAATGAAACACTATTCAATACTATATCATCTGTATCATCAGAATGGTCACAAACCAAAATTCGAAGCTATTTAGGTTCATTTTTTTTTGAAAATGATATGGTTCAAAATAAGGTTAAGGTTTTATCTGGAGGAGAAAAATCTAGGCTTGCACTAGCAAAATTATTAGTTGAACCAGCTAATTTAATTTTATTAGATGAGCCAACTAATCATTTAGATATAGAATCGAGAAATATAATAGAAATTGCATTTAAAAATTATTCTGGAACTTTAGTATGTATATCTCATGATAGACATTTTTTGAATGAGGTCACTAATTGTACTATAGAAGTTCAAAATAAAATGATTAAATCATTTCCAGGGAATTATGATTATTATTTAGAAAAAAATAAACAAAATCCGGAAAATGATCAGAAAAAATCATTAAAAAAGAAATTTGAACATATTAAAAAAACCTATAAACAAATAAAGCATATAAAAAATAGAAGAGTAAAAATTAAAAATAGAATGTATTCTATAGAAATTGAGTTAGAAAATATAAATATTCAACAACGAAGTGATAATATTAATTCTAATTACGAAAAGTTGGAATCTTTACATGTTGAACAGAATATTTTGGAATTAGAATATATAGAATTAATAGAAGAACTAGAAAAAATAGAGTTAGAATATGATATTTAGGTATCTATATTTTTTCAAAAAAATAAGAATAATCTTTTATTAATAATTTGATAGTTATTTAAATTATTAGCTTAGTTGGGAGTTTTATTCAAAATTTAAATAAATTGGAGATTAAATATTATGTACAAAACTGTTGATTCTTTTATGGAAGCAGTTATTAATAAAAATGCAGGACAAGATGAATTTCATCAAGCGGTTAGAGAGGTCGTTGAATCCATTTGGGACCATTTAGAAGATAATCCTCATTATTTACATAATAGTATTTTAGATCGTTTAGTTGAACCTGAAAGAGTTATCATGTTTAGAGTTCCATGGCGAGACGATCAGGGAGTCGTTCAAGTTAATAGAGGATATAGAGTCGAGTTTAATTCAGCTATTGGTCCTTACAAAGGAGGCCTTCGATTTCATCCTTCTGTTGATATAAGTATTTTAAAATTTCTTGGATTTGAGCAAATATTTAAAAATAGTCTTACTACTTTACCTATGGGTGGTGGAAAAGGAGGTGCAGATTTTGATCCAAAAGGTAAATCTGATAATGAAGTCATGAGTTTTTGTCAATCTTTTATGACAGAATTAAACCGTCATATTGGTCCTCAAACTGATGTACCCGCTGGGGATATTGGTGTTGGTGGTAGAGAAATTGGATATATGTTTGGACAATATAAGAGAATTAAAAATGAATTTACTGGTGTACTTACAGGTAAAGGATTAAACTGGGGTGGTAGTCTTATTAGACCAGAAGCTACGGGTTATGGTTGCGTTTATTTTGCAGAAAATATGCTCAAAACTAGAGGTGAGTCCTTTCAAGGGAATACTGTCGCAATTTCTGGATCAGGAAATGTCGCTCAATATTCTACAGAAAAAGTCATTGAGCTAGGAGGAACCGTTGTAACCTTGAGTGATTCATCAGGTACAATCTATGATCCAAACGGGATAGATTCTAATAAACTTGCATGGGTAATGGATTTAAAAAATACTAGACGAGGTAGAATTCAGGAATATCAAGATAAGTTTGGTGGTGAATATTGGGATTCTAAAAGGCCATGGTCAGTAAAATGTGATGTAGCTTTACCAAGTGCAACTCAAAACGAAATAAATAAGTCAGATGCTGAAAGTTTAGTAAATAATGGTTGTATTTGTGTTGCAGAAGGTGCAAATATGCCGTCTGATCCTGATGCGATTGAAGTTTTTCTAAAAAATAAAATTTTATTTGGCCCCGGTAAAGCTGCAAATGCTGGTGGTGTTGCTGTTTCAGGATTAGAAATGAGTCAAAATAGTATTTTAATGTCTTGGAGCAGACAAGAAGTAGATGAAAAATTAAAAAATATTATGGATAGTATTCATTCAGAATGTGAAAAATATGGTAAAGATGATGGCTTTATAAATTATGTAAAAGGAGCTAATATAGCTGGTTTTATAAAAGTAGCAGATTCTATGTTAGATCAAGGTGTTGTTTAAAAAAAGATTTTACAATCTTTAATTGAGCTCTTTTTTGCTTTTTATTTTACTGCATTTTAATTTTGCTGTAAGTTTAAAGTATGTTTTCTAATGATTCTATTAACGAAAAACTATTACCATTAGCTGAAAGGGCTCGTCCAAAATCTTTAAATGACTTCGTAGGACAAAATCATCTTGTAAACAAGAAAAGTTTATTATTTAGATCTATATCTAAAAAAAAACCATTCTCAATGATTTTATATGGACCTCCCGGTTCAGGTAAGACATCATTAGCACGAATAATAGCTAATGAATTTAGTATAAATTTTTTTGAATTATCTGCAACATCAAGTGGTTTAAAAGAAGTTAGGGAGATATTAAATCGGGGTAAGCAATTATTTAGTATTGGTCAACGTGCTATTTTATTTATAGATGAAATTCATCGTTTTAGTAAATCACAACAAGATGCATTACTGAATTCTGTTGAAGAAGGAAGCATTATACTTATAGGAGCAACAACAGAAAATCCGTCATTTGAGATAATTTCTCCTTTATTATCAAGATCTCGCTTATTAAGGCTCAATGCTTTATCAAAAAAGGATTTAGATGTTGTAATTAGTAATGTTTTAGATCAGGATACTATTTATTCAAAGCATCAAATATCAATTGATAATGATGCAAGAGTATTTCTTATAGATTCTTCAGGTGGTGATAGTAGAAAAATGCTTAATACTTTAGAACTTTCAATATCACTTAAATCAGAAAAGCAGCATCATATACAGTTGGAGCATGTAAAAGAGGCAATTCAACAAAAACATATTATATATGATAAAATGGGTGATTATCATTATGATGTTATATCTGCTTTTATTAAATCTATAAGAGGTTCAGATCCAGATGCAGCTGTTTATTGGTTGGCAGTAATGCTTAATGGTGGAGAAAAACCAGAATTCATTGCAAGAAGACTTATTATTTTAGCTTCGGAAGATATAGGGAATGCTGAACCATATGCAATTCAATTAGCAACTTCAGCGCTAGATGCAGTAAATAAAATTGGTATGCCAGAAAGTAGAATAATTTTGGCTCAAATTTCAATTTATTTATCTATTTCACCAAAAAGTAATGCTTCATATCTTGCGATAGAAGATGCAATGAGAGAAGTTGAAAAAAAAGGTGCAGGGTCAGTACCATTACATCTCAGGAATAATGTTAGTAATACTGATCCTAAATGTAAGAGTTATAGTTATCCACATTCTTATCTAAAGCATTTTATAGATCAAAATTATTTTCCAGATTCATTTAAAGAAAAACCTATATTTTATAGACCCCAAAATCAAGGACGTGAAATTTCAATAAAAGCAAGATTATTAGAGCTGTGGAAAGATCGATACAAATAGTTTTTTCATGTTTCATTCTAATTTTTAGTACGGAATCAATGATTTGTCAAGAAAGATGGAATTATACTGCTAATGTAATAGAAGGAACAAAAGTTAATGGTAAGGAAGTAAGACAGCTAAATGAGGCTGTGAAATTTTTTAAGCAAAATAAATTTATATTAACCGATAGGGCCTCTCAACACATAAAAGATGATGTATTGTATTTAAGTGGCAATACAATGATGATTAGTGAATATGATACGCTAACATGCGATTCTATGGTATATTGGTCTAAGTTAGATTCAGGGTATGCTATGGGAAATGTAAGATATATTCAAGCTGAAAATAATAGAGAAATAACCACAGATGTATTTCGATATTGGCAAACTAATGGTTACAGAGGCTCTTCTTTTATCGCGAATGGATTTACTCGAGTTATTGAAACTGGGAGATTAATAGCTGCAAATAAGATTACTTATAATGATGATATACAGGTAATGAATTTATCAAGAAATGCTTCTGTTGAAGAGGCTAATAAGGGGCTTTTAGGAGAATATATAGAAATTCAATACTTAGATTCAATATTAGAAACTATTGAAATTGATGAAAATGCTTTTGCTTATAATAATTTAGATATTAGAGTTGAAAAAAAAGGTCCATATCAAGAATTCAGAGATGAAATGAAAAGTAGTAATATGATTGCTGAATTTGAAAATGAAAGAATTTCTAATCTTAAATTGTATAATATGGCTTCAACTTTATAT
>MDTB01071235.1_pt1 | contig 19359 bp, 13 predicted proteins | sample 811161 | NCBI WGS metagenome assembly MDTB01 (sample SAMN05326650, study PRJNA326480) | marine metagenome | isolation source: seawater | place: Mediterranean Sea | collected 2009 | reverse complement strand
CCGCTCGACGGAATATTGTCAGCAAAGACTTCTCGTTGGCGATAGCTACCGTTGCCGTCAACGTCTCTATAGCGGACAATTTGGTGGCGATCTGCCACAAACATGGCGTCTTCCATGAATGCCAAGCTGTGGGCGCGCTTAAATCCGGCTGCAACCGTTATAGCTTCATCGGCCACTCCGTCTCCATCTGCATCCGGCAGAGCGACAATCCGACGGTTGTTCATATCGGCTACGTGCAAAACACCCCGCGAATCGAAGGCGAGCAAGCGTGGACGATTAAAATCGTGCGCTGAAAAGACGTTAACCGAAAAACCTGGTGGGAGATTTAACGTTAAATCTTGAGGTAAATGATCAAATTCTGGAGGAACTTGCACGCTAACCGGCTGCAACGTCGCTTCTCTTTTCGGCGTTATTTTAAATGTGCCCGGAGAATACTCTAGCTGTGCAGAAACTGGCACACTCGCCATACACACAAATACGGTTAAGAGAGTATATTTAAACGTCATTATTGACATTGTTAGTTTATGCAAGAGCAAGTGTATGCTTAATAAGAAACCTTGCACCAAAAAGATGTTCTCGATCATTGCAGGCTTCTTAAATCTCACATATATTTCGCTGTGACTTGTTGTGCCCATTCTCATATGATATCACCTCTTTGATTAAGCTAACATGATCCACAAAATAGTCCTACTCGTCTTCTGTGTATACAACTTAGGTTGTATGACTACCCAAACAGAAGACAGCAAAAAAATTACCATTGAATTCTGGACTATTGCGCTTGGCGATGCTTTTGCAGATTACGTAAACAACATGATAGAAACATATGAATCCGAGCATCCTCACGTCCAAATTAAATGGGTAGATGTGAGTGGAGGTGAAGTTTCAGAAAAATTTCTCGCCGCATTAGTGGGGCAAACACCTCCAGATGTAGTAAACCTCTACGATCTCCCTCGATTTCTCCAATATGGCGTTTTGTCCGACATGGACTCGCTCGTCACTCCTGAAGAGCGCGACAAGAGATTCGACCACTTTTGGCGTGGTATCGGACAATATCAAGGACGAAATTATGTGATTCCTTGGTATACAGGCGTTTCTATGCTCTGGTATAATAGAGCAATATTTGAACAAGCTGGCCTTGACCCCAATAAGCCGCCAACCACCATAGACGAAATGTTGGCAATGGGCCAACAGATCTATGAGCGAACCGGCAAGTACGGCGTTTCTTGGCGGTTACATCCTTCGCTGGGTATCCCGCCGTGGGCTCTTCTACATATAGATGGTTTCTGGCCTTTATTTGACGAAGACCGGAACAAAACCCTCATTAACGACCCTGAAGCGGCACGCATACTTCAAAAATGGGTCACTGCTTACCAAAACGGAACTATACCACCCGAAGCGCTTGCTCCTTCACACCGTGACGATGTGAACTGGTTCATAGAAGGTCGTGCTGCGATGTTCCCATTCTCTGGAGGATGGATCACCCGCTACTTCGACCAGTCTTTCGAAGAAGTTGCCCAACCGGCCGCTCAACCCATGGGACTCCTAGGGCGTGTTCCTGGAAACAGTCAAGCTATCGTCGTACCCAGAATGTCTGCCCATGTAGAGACCGCCGTAGATTTCGCCTTATTCGTAACTAATGACAAAAACCAACTCGATTTTTGCCGTCAAGTCGCCATATTGCCTTCGACAAAAAAAGCTGCCGCAGACCCTTATTTTCAAAAACAACCTGTCTCGTTAGCAGACCAAGCCAACTTTTTTTCTTACAAAGATATTGGCAACTCCTTTGTTGTCACCCCTCCCGATGTAACAGGTTGGAGCCGAATGGCAGACATACTGCATGAAGAGTTCTCCAAAGCTATGGCTAACGAACAAAGCGTTGAAAATGCTCTCAAACAAGTAGAAGCTGAATGGAATCACATACTGAAGTATCAATGAGCTAATGGTCAACTAAATATGTATAACCGATCTTCTCCTTACCTGTTTATGGCCCCGGGCCTGATACTGTTAGCTGTGTTCTTTGCTTATCCGCTTATTGATACATTTTGGCTCAGCGTACATAAATACGACCTATTCAACACGCCAGAGTTTATTGGGCTTGACAACTTTCGCCGAGCCATAGATGACAGGCTATTTTGGCGAGTTTTAGTCAACACACTGCTTTATGCTCTCATTGTAGTGCCATCTATTACCGTAATCTCATTCTTACTCGCACTATTGGTGAACAGCTCCATCAAGGGAATTCATATTTTTCGGACGGCATATTATATACCTGTGGTTACTTCCATCGTCGTGGCAGGCATTATTTGGAAGTGGGTATATAACGCAGATGGACTACTGAACGCACTTCTACAGAACTTGGGATTTAATGGAACCGCTTGGCTAGTTGACACAAGAGGCTTACCTAGTGTCATACTAAGTGCTATTGGGATAGAAACGGACTCTCTTTGGGCTTCTGAACCAGCAATTGCTTTGGTATCTGTCGCTATTGTAACACTGTGGAAGGCTTCACCTTATTACATGATCATTTACTTAGCTGGATTACAAGGAATACCTAAAGAACTAGAAGAGGCTGCTCAGGTAGACGGAGCCAATCGATGGAACGTAGTTCGACATGTGATACTGCCAGAAGTTCGGCCTTATACCTTAGTTGTATGCATCATGGCTACCATCGCCTCTTTAAGGACTTTTGGAGAAGTATATGTCATGACTGGAGGTGGACCCTTTCATCGTACAAATTTGCTTTCCTACTATATTTACACTCTTGGGTTTAAATACCTCGAAGTAGGGTACGCTGCAGCCGTTTCTCTCTTGTTACTATTTATCATCCTCTTTCTGTCTTATGTTAACTTTCGTTTTGCAGGAGGTGACTTAAATGAAGGTGGAAAATGAATAGCAAGGTCGTTGAGACTTTTTTACTGTATGCCGTGTTAACCTGCATTGCAGTGTTGTTGCTCGCACCTTTCGCTTGGCTTTTGTCTACGGCACTCAAGGCTGAGTCTGCAGATCTGTTCACTTTTCCTCCTCAGTGGATTCCAGATCCCATAGTATGGGATAATTTTGCCAAGGCGTGGAATATACTACCCTTCGTTCGCTACTTACTTAACACATTCTACATAGCGATTGTTACGGTAATGATTAACTTAGTGCTCTCCTCAATGACTGGATTCGCTCTAGCTCGGATGCGGTTTGCGGGTCGTCAGGTTATACTTTATGCCATTTTAGCAACGACAATGGTGCCATTCCAAGTGCTACTCATTCCCTTGTTTATTGTGACGCTTAAACTCGGCTTGGTTGACTCTTATGCAGGTGTAATTTTACCAGTTGCAGTAAACGCGTTTGGCATATTCCTTCTCCGACAAGCATTTTCAACTATTCCCAAAGATCTTGAAGAAGCTGCTCGGATAGACGGATGTACGGATTTCCAGATTTTTTATCAAATTATGATTCCACTTGTAAAGCCTGCACTAGCAACTCTTGCTGCTTTTACTTTTGTAGCACAATGGAACGATTTTATATGGCCGCTCATTATTCTGAACAATAGAGATCTCTACACACTTCAACTAGGTCTAGCCAGCTTACAAGGCGTTTTTGGCGTTAACTGGCGCTACATATCTGCAGCATCAATTATTGCGCTAGTTCCAACGGTTGTTTTCTTTCTTTGCACCCAACGATTTTTCACTAAGGGGGCGACGGCAGGTGCCGTTAAAGGATAAAACTTTTTAACTGAACGCAAACAAACCACAACGGAGTTGAGATGAAGTACTTTACCCTACTATTCCTAACGTTTGCTTTTTCAGCTTCTTTCGCTCAAGAAAAGCCTCCACTACCTGAGTATACAATATACGCAGTGCAAGACTCGATAAATATTGACGGCTTGTTAGAAGAACCTGCTTGGCTGCAGACCCCTATTATCGACGAATTTTCGTATCCCTGGTTTAAGAATGGAGAAAAAGAGCGCACTGAAGTACGAATGCTGTGGAGTCCTTCATACCTGTATGTGTTTTTTAAATCATACGATGCCTTTATCTCTTCTCATCTTACTCAACGTGATGACCCAGTTTCAAGAGATGACTGCGTCGAAGTGTTTATCGCTCCCGATACTTCACGAGTTAAAAGCTACTTCAATTTTGAGTTCAATGCACTCACAACTATACTCGACCGTTCGCCATTTATAGAAAGAAGCAGTCAATGGAATGCCAACGGGATTAAAGTTGCGAACCACATTGTGGGTACGTTAAACGACACTTCTGACATTGACGATTATTGGACTATTGAACTGGCTATTCCACTCGTGACTTTCGAGACATTTGCACCAGACATACCACCAAAACAGGGGCAAAAATGGAGGTTAAATCTGTATAGAACTGGTGGCGATATAAACCTTCAATATGCGACTTGGTCTAATACCTTACGTCCTAAACCGCAATTTCATGCTCCAGACCGATTTGGTATTGTAGAATTCTCGACAACGCCTGTTATCAGCAACTGATACCTGAATCTATTTCCGGTTGAAGAACGTAATCTGCGTGTATCGTATACCTCTTTTACAAATTATCAAGCTTCCAAGCCTATACCAACTTCCATGCAACGTTGCATTCTTTGTCCTGTTGCAATGTTTTCTATCTGCCTGTTCCGAAATAAAAAATGAAACCCAAAAACCAGCGTTGGCTTCTCAAGCTTCCCCAAAACCACCTACAGAACAGCAGAGCATAGAATCTTACTCGGCATCAGTTTCTTCTGCACAATTTATTGATGTAAGTAAACAGGCTGGATTAATAGAGAAAAATGTTTCTGGCAGTCCTGAACAAGGCTACATTGGTGAGACTATGTCTGCCGGTGTAGCCGTCTTTGATGCAAATGGTGACGGTTATTTAGACTTTTTTCTTACTGGAGGAGACAATCTGTCCCCTCCAAGTGTGGAAAGCAGTCAACATTTGTATATCAACAATCAAGACGGAACATTTAGAAATAAAACGAAAGCGGCCGGTCTTTCTTTTGCCGGATGGGGAATGGGATCAGCTGTAGGCGATACTGATAACGACGGCGATGTAGATCTTTATGTAACTTATCTGGGAAAAAATAAACTATACTTGAACAGTGGAGACGCAACTTTCAGCGAAATAGCTGAGTTTGCAGGTGTCGCCGACGATGCGTGGGGAGCTAGTGCAGCCTGGGGTGACTTAGATAAAGATGGTTTGCTGGATTTATACGTAGCAAACTATGTGGAATTCGACTTCGAGAACCCTCCAACTGGTCCATTGAAATGTAAGTATAAGGGTCTAGATACATTCTGCGGACCAATGGGCATGAAAAGCAGTAGCGATCGCTTATACAGAAATAAAGGAAACAACACATTTGCTGACTTAAGTGATAAAACTTCTGTCAGCAATTTTTTTCTACCTGCCTTAGGAGTGGTCCTTTCTGACGTTGACAATGATGCAGACTTGGACATATATGTCGCAAATGACTCTGAACGCAATCTATTTTTCGAAAACATGGGTAACTGGAATTTTAGAGAAAATGCTGTCAAGATAGGACTTGCTTATAGTGAAGAAGGACGAGCGCAGGCGGGCATGGGTGTAGATGCTGCAGACTTCGACGATGATGGAGATATTGACATTATCGTAACTAACTTTTCCGATGACGTAAACACGCTGTATGCTAATAATGGAAAGGGTATTTTTGCAGATTATACCTACGCAGCTGGGCTTGGCAGCGTAGTAAGGCCCTACTTAGGTTGGTCTACTCAATTTTTTGACTTTGATAACGATGGCGACTTGGATTTGTATGTAGCCAATGGTCATATATACCCGCAATTAATGCGACTGTCTGGTGGATTACGTTACGCGCAAAAAAATTTGCTGTATAGAAACGATGGCGGTTTTTATACACACATAGATGGAGGGCCCGGATGGCAGATTGAAAAGGTTAGTCGCGGCGGGGCAACTTTTGATTACGATAATGACGGCGATTTAGACTTAATATTCAACAACCTCAACGACACGGCAGACTTGCTACGTAACGATACACAACACACAAATGATTGGGTGGGGCTACAACTAATCGGCATTGACAGCAACCGAGAAAGCATTGGCGCACGAGTCGTTGCCAAAACAAATCACACAACTCGAACACGCTATGTAAGTAGAGGTCGCGGTTTTCAATCACAGAGTGACGTTCGTTTAATTTTTGGTTTAGCAGCAGGCGAAAGAGTAGATACGCTGTTAGTCACTTGGCCTTCTGGAACAACTCATACGTTGACCGATCCTCCACACAAAAACTACATCCGGCTTAACGAACGAGGCGAGTCGGAATTACTTGAGTTTAGAAAAAATGTCACCGCACAGTATCCACAAGAAACTCTCACAGATACTACACCACTTCTCTCTACTCGCCTACAAACAGAATCCGATGCATCCTATCAGTCAAATTGGAACGCTCTAGATTTTGCAAAAGCTGGAAAGGATTTTTACGAACAAGGACAATACGATGCGGCAAAACGAACGCTTGAGAAGGCAGTGTTGCTAGCACCGGAAAACGTCGCAATCCAAGTAAATTTAGCGATGGTCTTCTTCCAGGGCATGGGTGACTATGAAAAAACTGTGGACTTACTTTTAAGAGCAACCCGATATGCACCAAGTAATCACCACGCACATGTGCTACTTGGCAGGGCTTACTTAAAGCTCAACAGTCTCCAAAAAGCACAAGAATCTTTAAAAAATGCAGCTAACATCGATTCTCTAAATTGGAAAATACACAATTGGCTCGGGGTAGCTCATATGCGTTCCTCCAATATGGAGGAAGCACTTTCAAGTTTTACGCGTGCAGCAAAGCTAGCACCTTGGCAACCGACACCTCACCTACATCTATCACGCGTGTTTGCTGATCTAGGCGATACTAGGCAGGCTCAAATAGCTGAACAGAATTTTAAACATTTACGTCCGTTGCAGGAGGATGTCGAACAATTCAAAAAGAAAGTAACCTTGTTTCCCGACAGTACTCGCGCCCATACTTTGCTCGGACTGGCATATACCGAACAAGGGCGTAGGAAACCCGCGATAAATCATTTCAAAAAAGCTATACGTTTAGATTCTTTGTACGCACCTGCGTATCACGGACTAGGTAAGTTGTACATGCTCTACGGACGAACAAGCAGTGCCATTCATTACCTTGAAAAAGCCCACGAGATAGATTTAACATTTGGATCGGCCGTATTTGACTTAGCACAAGCTTATTTCCGCGTCAAAGAATTCCAGAAGTCAATTGGCGCGTATACGCATGCTTTGAGTATTGACTCGCGCCATGATGTTATAAAAACAAATTTGGCCATGGCTTACGCGATGGAAGGAAATTTGCACAAAGCTAAACAACTATTTTATGAGGTAATTAAAAGCAACAATGGAAACATCGATGCACGCGATGGGCTTGCTCAAATTTTGCTCTCCGAAGGCAATAAGCAAGAAGCATTAGAGCAATGGAAGCATATTCTTACTCTCGACCCAAACCATAAGCGAGCAACTGCAGCAGTTCGCGACCTTTAACTTCGGATCACTCTTGGGATACTGTTACTTGCTGGTCATCTGTGGCCAAAACAATTTTTTCAACACCAACACGTTTTGCAACTTGCAACATTTCTAGCATATGCTTGTGACGCGTTTGTTGATCCGTCCTCAGTATAAGAGTCAAGCTACCCGTATCTTGCTTCTCTCTCATTAATACAGCTTCAAGTTCTCCGCTGGTAACAATATTTCGGTTAATTTCTATACGACCGTCGATAGTAACAGTACCTACTAACTTTTTTTCCTCTATTTGGCTAGCTTTGACTGCTTCAGGTAACTGAACTTGCAATGTATAAGGCTGTTTAAATACTGTAGTAACCATGAAAAAGATCAAAAGCAAGAATACGCAATCAATCAGTGGAGTTAAGTTGAGTTCTTGCTCTTCGTTTTCCAAGTTTCTTTTCGCCACCGTACAACCTCACTCTTCTTCTTGAACGAAAGCAATACCTTCTATACCGACTTGTCGAGCGCTATCGACCACGTAAACCACGTCTTTCTGGGCACATTCTCCGTCTGCCTGAATGATTATATTTTCGTTGTTGGCTTCTTTGACCGCTTCTCCCAGTTTTTCCTTCAATTCCTCGCGTAGCACGTCTTGCCCGCCAATCTGAATCTTTCCAAACTGATCAATTGCTACATTAACGTCTTTTTTCTTTTCTTCCTCAGCCTGACTATCAGCAGGCATATCAACCTCAAGCCCTTTAGTCTGCAGGAATACTGTTGTCACCATGAAAAATATGAGTAACAGAAATACGCAGTCGATCAGAGGCGTCATATCAGGATCGCCTTCAGAAGAAAAACTGCGAACCCTGCGAACCCGGTGCCTAGCCATTAAAATTCTCCTACACGTTTGTTTTTCGGCCGGACATTATAAGCGCGTTGGCAAATGCGTGTCCGTACACTTCTACGCGCTCCAAAGATCGGTCAGCTGTTCTTGCTAAGTAGCGATAGAAAACTATAGACGGTATTGCAACAATAAGCCCCGTCGCAGTAGTAACTAATGCCTGAGAAATACCACCAGCAACAACTTTAGGGTCGCCTGCTCCCGAAGCAGCGATTGATTCAAATGCCACAATCATACCCGTTATCGTACCTAACAGGCCTATAAGCGGAGCAATATTTCCTATTGTATTTATGATGGGCAAATGCTTACCCAAATAGCTCCGCGCAGATTCTTCTGTCTCTATTACGAGTTCGTCTTTCGTATCGGCAATCTCTTTTTGCATTACCAGAAAACGACCCATCTCACCTCCGCCACCAACCTCTCCCAACTTGACAATCTCTTCGTTAGTTGCCTTAAATTCTTCTTGTTCAATCATAAGCGTGTTATAACGCTTCAAAAGCGAAGCAAAAACAAAGTTTAGCGCTCCTTTGCCATTCTCGCATATCTGAACAGCCGACTCTTGACCTTCTTGCAAGAGCGCTTTTTCTAAGTTTTCCAGTTCTTCTTTGGATTCTTCTTCATCAGGCAAAGAATTCAAAACAAGAAAACGCTCTATAGACAGGCCTACTGATAACAAACCACAAATAATGAGAGGAATCATCAGTGGCCCACCACTCTGAATTATTTCCAACATAGTGATCGACTCCTTACTGTAGGTGGAGTGGTAAACAACCACCCTCAAGAGTTAGTTTTTTAGCTTGCCTGGCAATAAACGTTTTCCCAGACTCAAACCCGTCTTTATAGGGCTTTTACGTTCCATAATCACAGCTTTTGAAAGGTGTTGACCTATAATTTCTTCTACTCGTATTACTCCAACACGCTTACCATCCTGTATGATCGGAAAAATATCTCCTCTTCTGATCATATCACCAACGCCAACGTTGAGGTATATTTGCTCCCCGTCAACAGCCAAAATCTTGGCATCTTCTGGTAAAACAAACGAATCTCGAGTAAGTAGAGAATCTGCGATATCTCCACTTAAGTCTTCGAAAACAACCCGTACGTGCCGACCAAAAGTGAGACCGTAGAATTTGTCCGAAGCAAATTGGGCAGACAACAAGGCGCGAAACTCTCGGTCTTGCGAACTCGGCTTTCCAAATAGGTTGAATTCCATCGGCCGCTCTACCGAGTCTTTTTTCACGTTCAAAGTAGACAGAACAGAGCCCGATTTACCATCAATTAATTCTATTTCATCAAGCCATACACTGTGAGTATAAGACTTGTAACCGAGTGTGTTTGGGTCACCTGCGACAGTGCGCCTAACGCCAAATTTTCTGACATTGCCTCGGATAAGCACGTCGGCACCAAGTCGCTCTGCAATTGATCTCCACAGTCTTCCCGACTGAGACGCATTTTGGTCTCTACTCTGAATGTTGCTTAGTGAATCGGATGAAACAACCAAAATTCCTGGCACATTATCTAAGTGCATCCCTAGAAGTCTTGGTACGTCTCTGCTCAATTGCCATTTGCCTTGAAAACCCGCTTGATCTTCAAATGACAACATCGCCACCCGAATCGGCGGCAAATTAGCGGTGCTTGGCGATGCGTAAAAGAACAAAGCCGAAGTAAAAACGAACCACATGCTACTCAACTGAGGATTGTAGTTTTACTTTATGTTCAAACGACACAGCAATGTCCAAAGATTCTAACGGCTGGCCCGATGCATCAAATTTAAATGTAAAGTCCCGCATGACCATTTCCACAAGTTCCACCTGCTCTTGTAAAGCCCTAAAGGCAATTAAGCCGCTATAACTTTCGCCCTTAAAAACTAACTGGTCTTCTAAATAGGCTGAACTGCGCACGTTGCCCATACGCAAGTCATAACGATAAAACTCATTTCCGCTCTGTCCTCGTAAAGCACGATAATATTGCTCAAAGCTTTCATATGGCGCAGAGGCAGGTATACCAAACGAGTACAGTTTGTCGCCCTGATCCGTCAACAAGTACGCCTTCATCGGATCCAAAAGTACTTTGGCATAAATATCATTAGTTACAGTCACACGAAATACTGTAAAACGTTTTGGACAATAGCCCTTCAACGGATCAACCCAATTGCCATAAGTGTAAGGATTAGTCGAAAATTGACCTTTCTCTGAGTCTTCCGGAAATAACGAATTCAGTTGGTCATCGCTTAACGGATCAACCTTTACGCGTAGACCTTCTATAGCAAATGTAACAGACACCGAGTCCTCTGAGGCGTAGTTACCATTTTGTTTAGCATTCAATATAGTTTCTGACGATGTATCAATACCATCTGTCGTAGCATGTAAATCGCTGTGATAAACCGACAATGAAGGATTAACAATGCTTTGACAACCGCAGAGCAACGTAAAACATAGCACGCCTAGATATTTCATACCCAGTGACCTCACTGTCTTCATTGACTAAAGAAATCGATTTGCTGTTGGGCAATCGAACCTTGCTGCGTCAAAGCAAACACAACAGCATTGATACCGAAACGGAGCTGAGGCTCGTTGCCGAAATTACGAGCCCACGTGTGCACGTAACCTTTATCGGAGTAAATAGCAACCAATCTATCGCCCAAGAAAACACCTTCGAGGTTATAAGACGGCTGAGCTATTACGACGCGTTCTAACCCACGCTGACCTCCAGCGTCTGGGATTTCTAACTCTGATCCCACTGGCGGTCCATCAAAATCATAGAACGTATGGTAAATAGGGTGGTTGTTAGGTATGACCTGCAAGACACCTTGCGATCTAAGTGCATCGCGAAAAACTTTGCGCAAAGACGCTTCTGCTTGACTGTATTCAGCCGTAGGATTGGCATTGTCCGCAAAAATAAATCCCCCCCTACGCAAATATTCACCAAGATTTTCTATTTCCCTCTCGGTCAATTCAAAAGCTTGCTGCGATGTCAAATAAACAAAGGGTGTCCGAAACAATTCTTGCGAATCGACAAATAGGTGTGCGTCAACTTGTGCAGATATCCCTGTTTGCTGGTTAAGGGCATCAACAAGATTTGGTATCGCCTTTGCAGCACTGTCAAACGTTGGTTCAAGGTCATTGGCCCATGCAGTGCCCAAATAAATGAATCCCTTCACACTGCGCCTATCAGAGGGGTCTTGTATAATTAGCCCCTTATACTTGCCTGTATCTAAAGCTTTTAGATCGATTAACTCCTCACGCATAGCGATGCGTTTTTCTGGCTCTTTTGTGCCTGCTATAACTGCCGCGGATAAATCTATATCCCCTGCATTCAAGTCGAGCTTTACATCTGGACTTACATTGTAATCAAAAGTGGCAACATTCCCTATTGACGATATGCCGGCTATACTCTGCGTGGCTGGCATTTGAACACGTGGTGTCAAAGAAGTCATCTTTTTTGTCATCGCTCGTGGTTGTATACGCTGTTTCTTCATTACGAATGCTTTAGACGAACGCGGCTTCCTAATGATAAGCCTAGTAATTGCTGGCGGTGGTGCTTCTTTCCTATCCTGAGAAAGAACCATGTATAACGTTAGTCCTCCACCGAGTATGAGCGCAAAAAGCAGCCCAAAAACGGTATAACGAGCAGTATCTCGTATTAGGTGTCCTAAGTTTATTGAATCGCTGGGCGAACTAAAACGCGTGTTCATCTGCACACTTTTCTGTCATAATCTTGAAGCGACGATCCAATCGCGATGTGATTTAGCAAACTGATAGGCATCTCGGGTCGCCTTCTTTTCTTCGTACATTTCAATCACTTGATCGTAGACGCGAATTGCCTCATTCCATTTTCCCACACCCTCTAAGCACACACCCATGTTACTCAGTGCGCCCAGAGCGCTTTCTGTTCCCTCGTATTTGTCTGCAATCTCTTCAAAAACGACAATAGCTTCTTCATAAAACTCTAGTCGACTATCGACCTCAGCAGAATCCATCAGAGCGAGTCCTTCTTCGTACGCTTCGTATGCAATAGCTTCTACAAGCTCTTTTTTTAACTTGGGAACTTGTTGGGCAACAGTAGATGTTTTGTACCGCTCTTCCACAATTGAGTATGCTTGAAGCGCTTGTTCATATTGGCCCGCATTGTACGCATAGTCGCCGAATGTGAATTGAGCGGACGGAGCAAACTCACTATCTGGGTAATCCTTTATCAAAAGACTAAATTGCTTCATAGCCTCTTCTTGCTGGCCCAGCTCAATTAAGCACCATGCCATATTGTAAAGCGCATCATCCGCGTTATCACTGTTGCGGGATTCAGATAACAGCACGCCGTACGCTTCAATAGCTTCTTGGAAGCGACCCAATTGGTAGTTTGATTCACCCAACCCGAAATATAGTGCGTCAGCAGATTCACTTTTAGAGTATTCGGCTATCATTTGGCTAAAAAGCGTATGCGAGTCAGAAAACTCACGTAAACTATAGTGTGTATTGGCAAGGTAATACGTTGTTAAAAATCGCTGATCTGCTGTCAACTCTTCTTCGTTGACTTCGATCAACCGTTGCTTAGCGAGTTCTAAATCGCCGTCCGAAAATGCGATTGTGGCCAAGCTCAATTTTGCATTAACCACGAAGCGACCTTGGGGGAAACGTTGCACATACTCTTTCAGCAAGGCTACTCCCTCTGAGCCATAAGCAGAGCGAACTAATATTTCTCCCAGTATGAACAGCGCTTTCTCTCTTAAACCATACGGTCTTTCTGGTGTTGCTCGGTCATCAAAGTCAATATCAATAATTTGCCTAGCTGTTGCTGCAGCCTCGTCAAGCAATCCTTCCGAGTAGTACGAATCCATAATCCGACTCAGCAATTCGGCCTTTTCATCCGGCCTGCTTTCTCCCTGGGACATACTATCCAACAGTCGCAATGCATCAGTCGAGCGGTTTTGCTTCAATAGAAGCAAGGTCAACGTTTCTCGCGCATACCGAGCTCTTTCCGCATTCGTTACGTTTTGGATAACCCAATTCAGATCTGTTTCGGCTAGCAGCAGATTATCACTCGAAAGTGCTGCATTACCCCTAGCCAAGCGAGACGCAACCAACAAATCCTCGTCCGGACCTGTTTCAATTAATTCGCTGTAGGCCTTTACTGCGTCAAGCCAATTAGCTAACCCTGTTTGAGCCTGACCAACTAGGTAAAGCAAGCTGCGACGCTGACCAATGTCGGCACCGCGCAATCCCTCATTCAAAACTCCAGACGCTTTTTCGTACTGCGCCTGTTCTAATAACTGGTGGCCCGCTCCCAGTCGAGAGCTTGAATAGTGCTGCGAGTTGGTATCTACACGCAAAAATTGTTCTATGGACTCTCTGTTGCGCCCCATGCTTTGCAGTGCGAGTGCACGACGCATGTATGCGTTGTCTAACCCTTCTGCGTCAGGAAACAAAATTATCACCTGATTTGCCAAAGAATCAGACAGGCTATAGTCGTTACGATTGAAGCTCAGTTCGGACAACTGCAAGAGCGATCTCTGTGTATAAGATCCCCCTGCTTGATTTATTAAAGTCCAGTAGGCACTTTCTGCTGCATCGTCATTACCTGTTCCACCTATGCTTTGCAGAGCATAGGCCTTATTGAACAAGGACTCCCATTTATAGGGCGTGTTTGGCTTCTGAAGAATGGTGTCATAGTAAGCAACGGCGCTCTCTAAATCTGGTGCTGCAGAGACTTTGTCACCTTGTTCCAAATGTGATTGAGCCAATTGCTGATAACTATTTCCCATCCTATAATGAACCCGGTCGAGGGAAATACCCACATTGTAAGCTATATCGTTATACGCTTGTAAATACACCCGAAACTCAGAAAGTGCCGTTGCGTATTGCTGTTGTGAAAATAATTTTTCTGCTAATGCAAATTGAATTCGTGCACGCAGCGAACGATCTGAAGAAATGTCAATCGCCTCGCGGTAGGTGCGAACTGACCCATCTAAATCTCCGCGCTGCTCATACATGTCAGCAAGCCTCAGATAGGATTCTTCAACAAGCTTTCTCTCGCTTGAAAAAAGCTCAATCACTCTGCGAAACGAAGCAACTCCCGCTTGGAATTCACCTATCTTTCCATAACATGTGGCCGTGCGAATTTCAGCTTTTGCTGCCAGCTCCAGTGCGGTCTCGTCTACCAAACCCGCCAACTTTTCACGTTGCATTGACGCTAATTGCTCTTCTGACAACTCGTCTATACGTTGACGCTTGACTAACTGTTGATAATAATTTATGGCCGATTTGCAGTCATTCATGGCTAAATAGGATTCGCCAATCTGGAATAGACTACGATCGGTTCGATAACCGTCTGGGTAATTTTCGACAAGATCAATGAAGGCGTTTATTGAAGCTTGATAGTCCTCCATTTCATAATGCGCCCAGCCCAGATTGTAAAAGCCTGGTAAAGCATAATCGCTTGATCCATACTCATCTATCAAACGCTGCGAAGCCTCAATTACGCTCTCATATCTCTCTGCTACGAAATGCGTCTCTATAAGTCGCCCATGCGCTAACCCTCTCAGCTCTTCACTAGTAGCCAGTAGGATTACTTTCTCAAAGGAATTGACCGACTGTTGGTATGAGCTATCAGCAAGCGCCAAATACTCGCTACTTCGGTCCTGATCATTCTGAGAAAAGTTTCTGTAGTCAGTGAAACGCTTGTTAAAAGCATTTCCCATCTGATAGAGAGCCGCCTCTTGAACAGGATAACTCTCTTCACCGACCAAAACCTGTATTGTCTTTGCATTTAACACGCGACTACGCACGGCCGAAACATCATTATACTGACCTATAGCTTGATCGTAAGCACCTTCAGCGTAAAAACGCTGCGCCTCAGCGAAGGAAGCAATAAGCTCTCTCTCTGTCGGAGCACGAAACGAAAACATCGCACCAACAGCTGTGACTATGCCAACAATGAGTGCTAAACTCATAACCTATTCTGCCTCAAATCCGACTATAACGTTAACAAATGCAGCGACAAAATCTTCATTACGAATCGTCCCTATCTCATCGCTTTCATACTCTTTGTTTCTACGATTAATGCCAGCATTGGTGGAAATCAAGTAACCAAAATACTTCGAGCTGTTCGAAATCATCAAAACCGCGTCATATTGCTCAAATGTGTTATCCAGTCCTACAGAATCCTCAACGCGATAGGGAAGAAAAAACCCTAAGCCCTGCATACCAAACTGTAACCTTGTTCGCTCAGTAAGCCAATATTGAAGTTTGGCTATAGGTATCATGTGCGTTTCTCGAGTCGTATCGCTCTCTTCATCACTATCCCACTCACGGAGATAGCGCATTTTAATACCCGAAAACAAACCAATACGTGAACCAAATTGCCATTTGTAATCGAAGGTGTTGACCATGGTCCAGCGGTTCAGTCGACGACCCTCTTGTATTGTGCCGTCAAAAACCTCACCTGCGTGTTGATTATTCGTTTCGAACTTAACTTTGTTACGAATTTTCCACGCGGAATTCACACCTCCCCACTTCGTGTCTACGTAGATGCGACTCCGCGTGCTATTTAGGAAAAGTAGTGGGTCTTCTCGCGGCCCCTCTAGAAAGGGCGCCACCTTGATGTTTCTTTGCAGACCAGCGAAGTCAAGCTCAAACTGTTCGGCGACAGTTAGTACTCGATCGCTGTACACACTTAGCTCATCTTCAATCCCGTCTTTAATCCGTTCTATTGAAGCACTTGCCGAAAAGTTACCAAGAGACGGTACTCGCCGCGCATATCCAATGCGCGAGTAAAATGAGCGGTCAGGAGCCGGCCCTGCGATTTGACGGGTATCTTTCACACCAAAGGTCAGATTTAAACCACGCAACGGTGCCACACTCAGATAGGTGTGAAATCCTTTTATGTCTTGATCGTATGGCAAGTCTGCATCAATATCGTTCTCACGTACGTCAATCACGTCGTTATGGTTAGCATCCTCACCAAAGTCATATATTGGCGGATCTGCTGTATACATAAGAAATGGCTCTTGATAATCTGGTATAGCATTGAAATTTCTATTTGTGTCCGGTATACCGTCTTTGTCTTCATCCAAACCCGGAAATATACCGTCGACATCTGACTGCCCCTGAAGTCCACTGGGCGCATTATTGTACCAGCTGTCCGGGTATCGGTCATTGTCATCGTTGTCTTCTACTAGTCTATGTATCATCGTATTGTTGTACGCAATCGGATTTCCAGACGTATCTCTTTCATCTCGCCCGATATAACTGCGAAATTCCGTTGTGTATAAGGGGCCAATAGAAAATACCTCCGCCCCGAAACCCCACTTTTCAGCATCTTTTTTAACGGTCACGTAAAACGCGTTGTCATTCACAGACGAACGACCACCTGGCATTGCTTCTCTTTGTAAGGCATTGGTGCTCACGTCTTCCAATGCTACGCGGGGCTGTGGCGTACCGCTAGCATATTGGTAAAAGCTTCTGCTCCTGCTGAACTCCGCGTTTATCTCAAAACCACGTAAAACGCCGTGAGCGTTCACACTGTACAGGCTGAGCCCTGTAGGAACCCCGCTTTTGATTCGAACAAGCTTCGGTACGCCATCCTGAGGGTTCCCCTTTGCTCTTGCGACGGTACGAAAATAAGACGCATATCGGTAACGATCACGATAGTTTGATCGTGAGGGATTGGGAGTGGTTCCTGCTATATCCAACTCCGATAGCTCAACGTGATAATCATTAGCCAAAGACAAATCAACTTCAACCGACTCAATAAATTCGCCCAATGGCTCCAAATCAACGTAGAGCATTGCATATTCTTCTCCATCAAAAGCCTGAGGCAGCTCATCTAATGTGGCGAAGCCGTAAGTACCTGATTCCTCTGCTAACTCATGGGCGAATTCCGCGTCAACTACAATTGGTTTCTCTCCCTCATTATCCACACGAACTTGATTTATGACATGTTCAGGACCATGCAACTTAAAGTCGCGATAAAATAGGTGATCTATCCAGAAAGGAAACTCATATCCTCGATAGTAAACATCCACATCAAATGCCGCGTAGTTGATGTATGGATCGTACGTGTTGTATGAAGAGCCTCGGTTAATTGATTGATAGTCGTTGGCTAGTGGTGGCAATGGCTTTCGATCTCCGTTGCGCAACCGACCCGAAACATAGCTCTGCCTATCATCTCCGCGCTTACTAAGTCGGACAATAAACGGTTCCACATCTGGCCTGACGACGCCATTGACCCTAATGCTAACCGAATGAATGACCACTCCTCCCTGACCATCCGTAGGAGAATCATCCGAAATCCGCAGAGCAAGCAACGCTGGCGCATTCTGAATGGCGCCTGGGACACCCTTCGTCGAAAGCGCTTTTTGCTCCATCATGGGTTCATACTGGTGCGCATTGACAAACGTGGCGCCAAAATTCATGAACCCTACATGCCTCTCATAATGAGCGCCCATCAGCAACGTTTTCACTTTTGTGCTTCGGTCGCCCTCATAACCAGAAGAGTAAATAGGTGCGTGCAAGCGAGAAAGCATCGCAGAAAAACTGTTATTCTTCGATCCTACGTCGACTCGCAACCCATTCAGGTTAGACATTTTTAACGTGAGCGGAGTGATACGAGTACGTATTTCGTTAGCGTATATAAAGCGTGATTGCCAATCGTCTGTTCCGTCTGATCCAACCACAACGTAGTTAAATAGACGCGCGAAGCTCGGTCCGCTCTGGCCATGGGCCAAACGCTCGCTTAACTGCGATCCCGATGAGCCTGAATATCGTCGTACACCTAACCCACGTCGCTCTACCCATCTGATGGATTCTGATCCATATACAAGAGGATCTCCCATCAAGTCATAGTAGTTTCTCAGATTGCTAGTGATGCCGATCTGACGAGGGTAATCTGTATCACCCCAATTAGAGTAGGTTTCTGAAAAACGACCCAAAAAAGTGCTACTTTCCAGTACTCTCTGCGCCCCGATTTCGTTCGCTTGCTCCGCGCTTTCACTAGAAGAGATTTGAGCTATACTCTCACCGCACAGTAAGCAAATCAAGCACAAAAAGTGTAAATACCAATGAGTGCAGACTCTCACCTTCATACTGTTTACAAGATTTTCTATCATACTTGAAGCCATTAAAATAGTGGTCTCAGACCCGCTATTACTCTAAGAAAAACCTGTGAATAATCTTTATTCTGCTGTTGGCGATCATCAGACAGGAACTCTCTGTACCGACGTTCATATCCCAAGTTTACGTTTACCTGATATCCCAAGTACATGGATGTGTTGTTCACCTGAGCCAAATAAACTCGGCCATCAAAATCAACCCCTTCACTTACCCTGTTCCTGTAACGACTTGGCAGAAAAGGCATTCCTTGTGCTCCGATCTTTACAGACGTACGATCGGAAATTGGATATTCTAGCCGCAGTATTGGAAAAACGTAGTGTTCGTTAACTGACACTATTTGATCTAAATCATCCGAGAAACGTCGATGAAGCCATTTTATTTGTGATCGGATGAGTAGTTCCTTCCAAGGATTCCACAGGTATTGCGATTTATACACAATCGCCAAATCTGAAACTACATTTTCTTTCTGAAAAGAGGTCGCTTGTTGACGATTCGTCTCTCTTTTGACACTGAGTTCCGCTGTAAAGCTTTCAAATCTTTTTAAGGTTGCTTTTACGTAAATCGTGTGTAACCAGCTGTTGCGCAATAGCATAGGATCGTCTTGTAAGACCGCAATCCCAAGTGGATTTCGTAATTCCTCGTTAGTCAGCGAGAAAAGAGGTATTGGCTCTGGCTCTAAGTATATGGCACTCCTGCCCAAACCAAACACTCTGTCGGCGATATCATCGCGCACACGCTTCGTGCGTCCCACAGCTCTGACTTTTGCCCAAAACGGTATTTCGCGATCATATTCGAGGCGCATATACGCCGTTTTTGCCTCATCTCCTAACGAACGTGCCTGTGTCTGATG
>MDTB01204072.1_pt1 | contig 19360 bp, 18 predicted proteins | sample 811161 | NCBI WGS metagenome assembly MDTB01 (sample SAMN05326650, study PRJNA326480) | marine metagenome | isolation source: seawater | place: Mediterranean Sea | collected 2009 | reverse complement strand
TTTTTGTCATCGGATTTTGAGTATGTAATATATATGTGAATATATCACTAATAATTTTGTCTTAAATATGAATTTATTATCTTCTACCACTGTATTTAGTTTTTATACGATGTTGAGCCGAGTTCTTGGTTATTTTAGAGATATATTGATAGCTATATTTTTGGGAACATCTATATACGCTGATGCCTTTTTTGTAGCATTTAGACTTCCTAATACATTTAGAAGGCTATTTGCAGAAGGTACATTTAATGCAGCATTTATTCCAAGCTACACCACAGAAAAAATTAAAAGCAAAACACAAGGAAAAAAATTTGCTGACGAGGTTTTAACTTTATTAACTTTAGGACTATTAATAATAGTTCTAATAGTAGAAATTTTTACTCCTTTTGTAGTCTATTTAATTGCTCCGGGTTTTATTGAAGATAATACCAAATTTAACTTGGCTGTTGACTTAACTAGAATCACTTTCCCCTTTTTAGCGTTTGTAAGTTTATCATCTTTTTTTGCTGGAATATTAAACTCCGAAAATAAATTTGCGGCAGCCGCTGCTGCTCCAATCTTTCTAAACTTGATCTTAATTTTATCATTAATTATTTCTTATTATTTAAAATTAGATTATGCTTTTAATTTGTCGTATGCAGTTTCACTATCTGGAATTGTGCAATTACTTTTTTTGATTTTTTTTGCATCAAAATATTATTATCCTTCAATCGTTTTTAAAAACAAAGTTAGAAAAAAAGTAAAATTTTTTCTAAAAAAACTTTTGCCAAGCATCTTTTCTTCTGGAGTTATTCAAATAAGTATTTTGGTTGGAACAATAATAGCGTCTTTTCAAACTGGAGCAGTTTCTTATCTATACTATGCAGATAGAGTTTATCAAATTAATCTTGCAATAGCAGGTATCGCGGTAAGCACTGTGTCTTTGCCAATGTTAAGTACATTAATTAAAAATAAAAAAATAGATCAAGCAAACAAAATCCAAAATAAGTCTATTGAATTATCTTTATTATTGTCGTTGCCTGCTAGTATAGCTCTGATTATTGGTGCAGAAGAAATAGTTAACGCATTGTTTGGTTATGGATCATTTACAGAAAACGATATTGAGCAAACATCACTTGCATTAAGATATTTTGGTTTCGGAATACCAGCTTTTGCAATTTTAAAAATATTTGCAAATTTTTATTTTGCAAGAGACAATACAATGACGCCATTTAAAGTTTCATCTATTGTTGTTTTTATTAATATTGTTATAAGCATTTTATTTTTCAAACAATTTGGCTTCATTATTATTCCAATAGCTACGACTTTATCCACCTGGATTGGTCTAATTTTTTATTTATATCTGCTTTTGAAAATAGATTATTTGAAAATAAACACTGGTTTTTATATTAATTCTATGAAGATAGTATTTTCTACAGTAATTATGTCTTATGTTTTTCAAGAGTGTTTAAAATATTTTGCAAAAAACTTGAGTTATTCAAGTGATTATAAAATTTTGTATTTATTATTTATAGTAATCTTAGTAGCTTTATTGTATTTTTTAATTTGTTATTTTTTAAAAGTACTTAATTTTAAAAGTTTTAAAACAAACTAGTATGAATAAAGAATTAATATTTTCTGGAGTTCAGCCAACAGGTAATTTACACTTAGGAAATTATCTAGGAGCTTTAAAAAACTTTGTCTCACTTCAAAAGTCAAAGAACTGCTTATATTGTGTAGTTGATTTACACGCTATTACAACTTTTCAAAATCCAAAAGATTTGAAATCAAACATTTTAGAAACTACTGCTGGCTTTTTAGCTTCTGGCTTAGACTCGAACAAAAGTATAATATTTAATCAATCATCAGTCAGTGGTCATGCTGAACTAGCTTGGATTTTAAACTGTGTTTGTAGAGTAGGATGGTTAAATCGTATGACTCAATTTAAGGATAAAGCTGGCCATGATAAAGAAAGTGCTAGCGTTGGCTTATACATATATCCAAACTTAATGGCCGCAGATATTTTGTTATATAAGGCTACACATGTGCCAGTCGGCGCTGATCAGAAGCAACACTTAGAATTATCAAGAGATGTCGCTCAAAAATTTAATAACGATTTTAATAAAAAAGATTTTTTTCCTTTACCAGAACCTTTAATTCAAAAAAATATTTCCCGTGTTATGAGTTTAAGAGATGGAACCAAAAAAATGAGCAAATCAGAAGAATCTGATTATTCTAGAATAAATTTAAAAGATAGTTCAGATGAAATAGTAAAAAAAATAAAAAAAGCAAAAACAGATGCTGATCCGATTACTGAAAATGTTAAAGATTATGAAAATAGACCTGAGGCATACAATTTATTGAGTATATATTCAGACTTGTCCGATCAAAAAATTGAAACCACCATTAAAGAATTTGTTGGAAAAGATTTTTCATCATTGAAAACAAAACTATCTGAAAAATTAGTTGAGACAATAAGTCCGATCGGAAAGAATATCGCTAAATTAATGAATGATAAAAAACACCTAGAGGATGTATTAAAAAAGGGCAAACAAAAAGCCAGTATTATCGCTGAGGAAAACCTAAAAAAGATACGTGAAATAGTAGGATTTGTGTAATATACATATTCTATTATGATACAAGTTGAACAAACACCAAATCCAGACTCTTTAAAATTTTTATCTCAAAAAGTTTTATCCAAAGTTGGAACAGAAGAGTTTAAAAAATCAAATTTAAACAATATAAATATTCCGTTTATAAAAGAGGTATTAAATTTCTCAGGAGTAGAGCTAGTTCTAATTTCCGATAATTTTTTGACAGTAAAAAAAGAAAAAAATGTATCTTGGGACAGTCTTAAACCTATGATCATTTCACATTTAAATGATTATTTTGAAAAAACAGAAGATCCAATTTTAACCAACAATAAAACTGAAAAAAAACTAGACGAAAATGAGACTATTTCTAAAATAAAAGATGTTTTAGACACTAAAATAAGACCAGCAGTTGCAAGGGACGGAGGAGATATAAAATTTAAATCATTTGAAAACGGTGTAGTTAAAGTTGAATTACAAGGAGCCTGTTCAGGATGTCCTAGCTCAATAATGACTTTGAAACAAGGTGTACAAAATTTATTAAAACATTATGTTAAAGAAGTAAATTCGGTAGAGGCAATTTGATGAAAAAAAACTTGAGTTATAGAGATAAATTATTAGAATTAGCAAGAATATATAAAATTTCTGAAGTACAAAATTACATAAAAAGAAAAAAAAATCTTACCACTCATCAAATTGAACATATATTAAAAAAGAATAATGTTCCGATACCAAAAGATTTTAACGTAAGTTTTTTTAAAAAAAGTATCTCAAATCCTATTTCAAAAGCAGGAAAAGAAGTTACGGGATTTTATAGTGATACAACTGATGATGTAGGAAAATTTTTTAAAAGAACAAAAAAAGAGGCTACAGGATTGTACGATAATACAACTGGGGGCGTTGGAAATTTCTTTCTAAGATTGTGGAAGAATACTGGTAATATTGGAATTGGTATTTTAAATACGATACCTAAAATATTTAATACAGTTTCTAGTTTTATTTCAAATGCATTAATAAATACTTTTAGCAGTTTCTATACGTCTGAGGTTGAAAAAACAAAAACAAATAAGTTAGTCAAAGGATTTGGAGTTGTAGTTTTTGTATGTGCTATTGGTATAGTCTTTTTCACAGTTAAAGAAAATTTTTTTCAAAATAATGAAGCTCAATTAGTTAAAATTGAGAAAGATAAAACAAAAAAAATTGAAACACAAAAAGAAGTAAAGAAAAAAATAGAGAAAAAACCAAAAATACAAAAGCAACAAGAGCAAGTAAAAAAGCCTGATCCAAAAAAAGAAAAATCCCCAAGCCAAGTTACTGAACTAGTTTTACCAAATTTAAATATTAAAACAGAGACCGTGCTAAGTCTGTTCGAAGATGTTGAATATGACTTGAAAACAGTAAGATATCAAAAAAGAGTAAAACCAATATACTTCACTCAATTCCCAAAAGATCTGGATGAGATTAAAGATACTAAACTTAAAAAGGAAACATTTATTAAAATTGTTTTACCTTTAGTGGTTGCAGAAAATGACAAAATTCTAGATGACAAAATAAAATTAAAAAGAATTATTTCAAAAAAAATGACCACAGATAAAGAAAAATCTTGGCTAAGATTAAAACTCAGAGAATATAAAGTCAAAAATTCCGATATGACCGAATTAGATAAAAGGATGGATATTATTCCAGTCTCTATCGCCTTGGCTCAAGCTGCAAAAGAAAGTGGCTGGGGAACATCAAGATTTGCTTTAGAGGGAAATGCAATATTTGGTCAGTGGACATGGACTGGTCAAGGTATAGAACCCTTGAATAAAGGTAAAAACCAAAATCATAAAATCCTGAGATTTCCAATTTTGAGAGCTTCAGTGAAAGCTTATAAGAATAATCTAAACACACATAAAGGTTATTCAGAGTTCAGAGAAAAAAGACATAGTATTAGGAAAAGAAACAAAGCAATTAAAGGATTAGCTCTGACAGATACTTTAGAAAAATATGCTCAAACAGGAAAAGAGTATACTGAAATTCTTGAACAAATTATTAAACAGAATGACCTGTCAGATTTTGAGACAGTTCAATTAACTAATTCTGTTATTAAAAAAGATATCCAGCTGTAATCTATTTCTCTTTGATCACGAATTGAATTCCAAGCCATCTGTAAAAACCATCTTTTTCTCTGAGTGAACAATTTATTCTTCCTCGTTCTGTAGTAAATTTTCCATCTAAAATAATATCAAGATTAAAATCATTATTAAAATTTATTTTTGAATTTCTCCATTTATTTTCTTCATTTGAAAAGCAATTTATACTTTTTAAATTTTTTAAACCTTTGTTAAATTCAATATTAACCTTTGGAGGATTATTTTTATTATCAATATATCTTTCATCAGGCTTAATATTTTCGTATTGAAATGGCAAAGTTTTGAGAATTGTTTTAAATCTTTCTAATTCTCCGTACTTCTCGTTAATTGGAAATCTTGGCATTTCATATAAATTTTTTGTGAAATCTACTACCCCAGAATGTTGTCCAAAAGCATATTTAAAGCCAAGATTTTTAACGATATCTTTAAAATTAGCACTATATTCTCCAAAGGGATAAGAAAAAAAATTAGAATTTTTACCAAGTTCTTTTTTGAAAATACTTATAGATTCTTCTAAATCATTTTTTATTTTATCGTTACTAAAATCTATAAGATAATCGTGAGTATGACTATGGTTACCAATTTCCACAAAATCGTACTCATCAATTTTTCTTATCTCTTCCCAGCTCATATAACCTTTTTTTCCAACTTCTCTAGTACTAATAAACAAAATAAAAGGAATCTTAAATTCTTCTAAAACTGGCCAAGCATTATTATAAAAAGAAGAATAACCATCATCTATCGTTAGAAGCACTTTTCTTTGATCTTTATTATTTAATAACTCATCTTCAAAATTTGAGGGATTGACAAAATTTATATCATTTTCTTTAATTAATTTGATATGTTTTTTAAATTCATTCATTCTAATATTAGTAGAGGGATATTTGTTTTCTTCAAATCGATGATACATTATAGTAATTATGCCGTAATCTTCTGTCGCATTTTCTAATGCATGCAGATTAAGATATGAGCAGATACTAAAAATAATGATTAAAAATTTTTTAATAATAAGTTGCACTGGCAAAAATAATTTAATAGGTATTAAAATAAATAATAATTTTTTTAAAGAAAAATTACAAAGCAATATTAACTCAAATAATTTACTTGTTAGCAAGATTATAAATTTTGCTAATAAAAACGGAGTTAAATTTAGTGATATATTCTCAATTATTGTAAATATGGGCCCTGGCAGCTATTCATCATTGAGGATTTCACTATCTGTGGCAAAAGGAATCCGAATTGTACATGGCTCTAAATTATATGGCTATAAAAATGAGAATTTGTCAGAATTTAACCTTGATAATATTGACAAATTAATAAAAAATAAACTATTGGAAAATAAAATGGTTAATCCAATTTATTTAAAATGAGATTTAAAACTAATGAGTGTTATAGAAAAAAAATGTAAAACAAAAGGTGTTAGGCTTACAGAGCAAAGGCGAGTAATAGCTAAAGTAATGTCTGAGTCTAAAATCACTTTTGGATCCAAAGACCACCCAGATGTTGATGAACTACATAAAAGGGTTGCCTTAATAGACAAAAAAATAAGTATAGCGACAGTTTACAGAACACTAAAATTATTTGAGGAAGCTGGAATTATAGAAAGACATGATTTTAAAGAAGGAAAATCCAGATACGAACCATCAACTGACGAACACCACGATCATTTGATAGATATTAACACAGGCGAAATAATTGAATTTGTTGATAAAGATATTGAAGAACTACAAAACAAAATTGCAAAAAAATTAGGTTATAATCTGGTAGACCATAAACTTGAACTATACGGATCCAAAAAAAAATAATTTGAAAAAAAAAATATTTATAAAAACCTTTGGCTGTCAAATGAATGAATATGACAGTAATAGAATTTATGATTTAACAAAGAAAATTAATTATTTCCGTACAGAAAATAAATCTGAAGCTGATTGTTATGTAATCAACACTTGCCATATAAGAGAAAAAGCAACGGAAAAGGTTTTTCATGATATTGGTAGAATAAAAAAAGATTTCAGAAAAAAGAAAAAACCCATATTAATTATTACTGGCTGTGTTGCTCAAGCAGAAGGTGATTTAATTTTAAAAAATGAAAAATATGTTGATGCAGTGGTCGGTCCACAATCTTACCACCTAATAAACGAAATAATAAATAAAATTGAAAAAAAAAATGACAGAGTTAACAAAACAGAATTTGATGTTAATAAAAAGTTTGATGAACTTAATTTTATTAAAAATCAGAATAGTTCTGTCTCATCTTTCTTAACCATTCAAGAAGGTTGCGACAAATTTTGTAAATTTTGTGTGGTTCCTTACACCAGGGGTCCAGAACATTCGCGAAATTTTAATGAAATTATAAATGAAGCAGATAACTTAATTTCCATTGGTGCTAAAGAGATAACACTTTTAGGTCAAAATGTTAATGCTTATGAAAATGATGGCAAGAGACTTTCAGATTTGATTTATGAATTGGAAAAAAGAAAAAATCTTTTCAGATTACGATATACAACATCACATCCTAAAGATATGACCAAAGATTTGATAGAAGCACATCAAAATTCTCAAAAATTAATGCCGTTACTACATCTTCCAATTCAATCTGGTTCGAATAAAATATTGAAAAGTATGAATAGAAAACACAGTATTGAAGAGTATTTACAAATAATAAACGCACTCAAGCTTAAAAATCCCAAAATTAAATTTGCCAGCGACTTTATAATTGCTTATCCTGGTGAAACAGAAACTGATTTTGCAAAAACTTGCGATTTAATGGAAAATGTAAAGTTTATAAATTCATATTCATATATATTTAGCCCAAGACCTGGGACACCAGCTAGTGAACTTAGATTAGTAAATTCAGATATAGCAAAAAAAAGACTCACTATTTTCCAGAAAATTGCCGAGAAGATCAAACTAAAATATAAAAAATCTTTATTAAATACAAAAGTGAAAACTTTATTTGAAAATAGAGTAAATGATAATATGTATTTCGGTAGGGATGAATATTTTAATCCAGTGATCGCATCAAGTGATAAAAATATTATTGGTCAAGTATTGGAAGTTTCTATTCGTGAATTTAGTAAAAATTCAATTTATGGAGATTTAATTAAAAATAAAAATTTAGCAGCTTAAAATGTCAAAAATTGAAAAATTAAATCAAAGTTATAGTTTAAAAAAAGTAGATGATGAGACAATAAACATTAAAGTTTACAACAATGAATTATTAATTTCAGTTGTTGGAGAATTTAATAAAAATTTAAATGAACTTGAAAAGCTTACAAAAACAAAAATATATTTTAGGGGAAATTCAATTACAATCAAAGGTGAAAAGGATGAAATAAAAAAAACTTCTAATGCTATTGAATTCTTAATTAATAAATTTTTAAAAACAAACCTCATAGAAGACCAAGATTTAAGATTATCACTAAAATTAGAACAAAATTTAAAAAAAGCAGATATCCATAATCTTGATCAACTAATTAAAACTCCAAAAAAAACTGTAATAGCGAGATCAAAAAAACAATCTGACTATATCAAGGCCTTGTCTAAAAATTCAATCACTATGGCTTTAGGACCAGCTGGAACTGGAAAAAGCTTCCTTGCAGTCTCAGTTGCTATGACAATGTTATTTGAAAAAAAAGTTGAAAAAGTAATTCTATCTAGACCAGCAGTTGAGGCAGGGGAAAAACTTGGTTTTTTGCCTGGAGACATGAAGGAAAAAGTAGATCCATATTTAAGACCCCTGTACGATGCTTTGTACGATCTTTTTGGTTACGATAGAATAAACAAAAAAATTGAAAGTGGAGAAATCGAGATAGCGCCTCTAGCTTTTATGAGAGGTCGTACAATTAAAAATTCTTTTGCAATCCTCGATGAGGCCCAGAACGCTACCCTTACCCAAATTAAAATGTTTTTAACAAGAATAGGAGAGAATTCAAAAATAGTAGTTAATGGAGATCCTTCGCAAATAGATTTATTTAATAAATCTCACTCAGGCTTAATTAAATCAAAAAAAATTTTAGGTAAAGTCAAAGAAATTAAAGTCATAGAATTTGATCACAAGGACGTCGTAAGGCATCCTTTGGTAACTAAAATTATTCAAGCTTTTAAAAAACATATTGATGATAAAAGCTAATGTTATTATCGAAGATAAAAGTTGGTTTAAATTTATTAAAAATCCCAAAAACTTTTTAGATAAGAAGATAAAAAAAATTGAAAAAGATAAGTTTTTTATAAGGAATAAAAAATATTATTTTACTTTACTTTTATCAAATTCAAAAAAAATTAAAAAATTAAACAAAAAATTTAGGAATAAAAACAAATCTACCGATATCCTTTCATTCCCTTTTTATAATTACGAAGAAATGAAAAAATCAATTAAGCTTAACGAGGATATTTATTTAGGAGATATAATTTTGAATATAAAAAAACTAGAGAGAGACAAAGGTGTAAAAAAATTTAAATCTCATTTTGATATACTTTGGATACATGGGTTATTACATTTATTTGGTTATAGACACAAAAAGAATTCAGATTTTAAAAAAATGATTTTAATTGAAAATAAATTTTATCATAAAGTAAATTTAAATGTTTAAAGTAATTACAAACAATAAATTTTTATTAGTTTTTGTTACTCCGTTCATCCTGGGAGCTTGCTCAGTTTTTACTTTTCAGCCCTTCAATTTTACAATGTTAAATTTTTTTATTTTACCAATTTTTTTTATAATTTTATGTGACATAAATAAAAGGTCAAAAAATATTTATAGGAAAAAACCCTACCTCCGAAATTTATTTTTTGCTGGATATTTATTTGGTATAGGTTTTTTTTTGACAGGGAATTACTGGATTTCTAACTCTCTTCAATTTGATGAAAGTTTTCAAAACTTAATTCCATTTACAACTCTTTTAATACCTTTAACTCTTGGGATATTTTTTGGAATAGCTGCTTTATTATGTGGTCCATTTTTAAAACTAAACTTTAGATCAGTATTACTATTCTCAGCTGTATTTTCCATTATAGATTACTTAAGGTCCAACATTTTAACTGGTTTTCCATGGAATATTTGGGCTTACAGCTGGTCATGGTTTTTAGAAATTTTACAGATATTAAACCCAATTGGAATGTTTGCATTCAATTTATTAGTAATTACATTATTTACTTTACCGTCACTATTACAATCTAAAAGAAATATGAGAAATATTGGATTATTATTTTTTGGATTAGTTATCTTTTTTTTAAACTATTTATATGGCAATTATGTAGTTAATAAAAAACAACTTTTTATAAAAAATGAACTGACTAAAAATGAATTAGTTAATATTAAGGTTGTGTCCCCGAATTTTAATCTAAAGTACTATTTAAACGAAAACGAATTACAAAAGAGGATTGACTTATTGATAAAATATAGTGAACCAGACGGAGATAAAAAAACTCTTTTTATATGGCCCGAGGGCGCAATATCCGGAAAATATTTTAATGATTTGGGAGTTTTTAAATCAAAAATATCGAAAAATTTTTCAAATAAGCATACTATATTATTCGGTATAAACACTTTAGACACAAAAAGTGGAAAGTTTTACAATAGTTTGGTTATCACTGATAATCATCTTAAAAAAATTTTTCAATATGATAAAATTAAACTTGTCCCATTCGGAGAGTTTTTACCTTTTGAAAAAACTTTCAAAAAATTTAATTTAAAAAAAATTACTGAAGGATTTGGATCCTTTAGTAGAGGTTTTGAGCAAAAATCATTCTTATATGAAGGGATTAACCTAATCCCACTAATTTGTTATGAAATAATTTTTCCTAAAATGCTTCAGAAAGTAGAAATTGATAATTCTCTAGTAATAAATATTTCTGAAGACGCTTGGTTTGGTAACACAATTGGTCCACATCAACATTTTTCAAAAAGTATTTTTAGAGCTATTGAAAATGATTCATTTGTGATTAGGTCAGCTAATAAAGGAATAAGCGCTATAGTAGATAACTCAGGTCGAGTAATTAAAAGCCTTAAAAGTAATGAATCTGGGAGTATAGAGTATCAGATACCAAAAATAAATTCGCATTATAAAAACAAAAATGATTTGATATTCTTTCTTCTTTTAATTACATATATTTTAGTTTTTTTATTATTAAACAAAAATGAAAAAAAATAATTATCTATTCACTAGCGAGTCAGTTTCTGAGGGCCACCCAGATAAAGTTTGTGACAGAATTTCAGACATGGTGGTTGATAGTTATTTATCAAAAGAGCCTTTCGCAAGAGTAGCTTGTGAAACTTTGACTACAACTAATAAAGTTGTACTTGCAGGCGAGATAAGAGCCCCAGAAATCAAAAAAAATGAAATAATTGAAAAAGTAAGAGAATGTATTAAAGATATTGGTTATGACCAGAGCGGTTTCACTTGGAAAGAAAAAACTAAAGTAGAATCACATCTTCATGCACAATCGACCGATATTGCAATGGGAGTTGACTCCAAAGATAACAAGGATGAGGGCGCAGGAGATCAAGGAATAATGTTTGGGTTTGCGTGCAATGAAACTGAAGATTTAATGCCCGCACCTATTTTTTATTCTCATAAGATATTGAGGTTAATGGCCGAAGATAGAAAAAGTGGAAAATTAAAAGGCATTGAACCCGACTCAAAAAGTCAAGTTACAATGGAATATGTAAATGGAGCACCTAAAAAAATTACCTCTGTTGTAATTTCCACGCAACATTCCATGGATTTAAATCAAGATAAAGTTAGAGAACTAATTGAGCCTTATATTTCAAAATCTATTCCCCAATCACTTATTAAAGATCTTAAAAGTGAAAATATATATATAAACCCAACAGGACAATTCATTATAGGGGGTCCTGATGGCGATACTGGACTGACAGGTAGAAAAATTATAGTTGACACATATGGTGGTGCCGCCCCACATGGAGGAGGAGCATTTTCGGGAAAAGACCCTACTAAAGTAGATAGATCTGCAGCTTATGTTTCACGTTATTTAGCAAAAAATATTGTAGCATCTGGAACAACAAAAAAATGTTTGATTCAGTTGTCTTATGCAATTGGGGTGTCAAAGCCGTTATCAATATTTATTAAACTAGACGACGAAGACAGTGATAAAGTTGAAGATGTAAAAAAAATAATTAACCAAAATTTCGATTTATCACCAAGAGGAATAAGGGAAATGTTAGGTCTAAATAAACCTATATACGAAGTAACATCCGCATACGGTCATTTTGGAAGAAAACCAACGAGTAAAGGTGAATTTTCCTGGGAAAAGACAGATAAAATATCTTTATTTAAATTGAAATCTTGAAAAAACCTTAATTTTTCATTACAAAGAGCTAAATATTGAACGATACAAAATGGGCAGTAGCCCATTTTTTTTTGGAGATGAGAAAATGTTAAATAGAGGATTAGACAAACTTGAATTGTTAAGGATAGTAGACGCTGTAGCAAATGAGAAGTCTATTGATAAAGAAATTGTTATAGGCTCAATGGAAAGCGCTATACAAAAAGCTGCGCTAACAAAATTTGGTCACAATAACGAAATTTCAGTAAAGATAGATAGAGAAACAGGTGAAATATCTATTCAAAAGGTGTTAGAAATTGTTGAAATAGTTGATGATCCCACACGAGAAATAAATTTGAATGATGCAAATTCTATTAAAAAAAATAATGAAGAAGATTTTAAATTAGGAGATAAAATATACGAAGATTTGCCCCAGATAGATTTTGGAAGAATAGCAGCACAAAGTGCAAAACAAGTAATTAACTTAAAAGTGAGAGAGGCTGAAAAAAACAGACAATATCAAGATTTTATAGATAAACAAGGATTAATATTAAGTGGAATTATTAAAAGACTTGAGTACGGAAATGTAATCATTGATCTTGGAAGAGCAGAGGGAGTGATAAAGAAAGATGAATTAATACCAAGAGAAATTCTGAAAACAGGAGATAGAGTAAAAGCTTATTGTTACGAAGTAAAAAAGGAACTGAAAGGTCATCAAATCTTTTTATCTAGGGCCCATCCTCAATTTTTAGCAAAGCTATTTTTTCAGGAAGTGCCTGAAATTTATGAGGGAATAATTGAAATTAAGGCAGTTGCTAGAGACCCTGGCAGTAGAGCAAAAATTTGTGTTTATTCAAAAGACACTTCTATAGATCCAGTAGGTGCTTGTGTTGGAATGAGAGGAAGTAGAGTGCAAACTATTGTAAACGAACTACATGGTGAAAAAATTGATATTATAAAATGGACAGAAGATCTTCCAACATTGATTTCAGAGTCTTTATCTCCTGCAGAAATTCAGAAGGTTTTAATAGATCAGTCAAATAAAAAAATTGACGTAATCTTAAGCGAAGAAAATTTAAGCAAAGCTATAGGAAGAAGAGGTCAAAATGTAAGGTTAGCATCAAAATTAACTAATTTTGAAATAGATATTTTAACAGATAAAGAGGACTCAGATAGAAGACAAGCAGATTTTAAAGAAAAAACAGAAACTTTAATTAAAAACCTTGAAGTAGATGAAACATTAGGACAACTTTTAGTTTCTGAAGGATTTCAAAGCATCGAGGAGATTTCACAAGCGAATGCAGAGGATATTGCTAAAATTGAAGCTATAGATGAGGAAACAGCAAACGAACTAATCAAAAGATCAAAGGAGAGTTTAATAAAAGTAAAAGAGGAAGTAGGAAGAAAATTAAAAGAACTTGGGGTTGAAGAAGAATTAATAAATTTAAAAGGTATGACGCAAGGCATGCTTGTTATTTTGGGACAAAAAAATATAAAAAAATTAAGCGATTTCGCTGATCTTTCAACAGATGAATTGGTAGGTGGATATGACGAAATAAAAGGAAAAAAAATAAGATTGCAAGGATATCTTGAAGAATTTTCTTTATCCAGAGAGGAGGCTGATCAACTTATAATGTCCGCTAGAGAAGTTGTTTATAAATAATTATGGATAATAAAAATGAAAAGAAAAAAACATTAACTATTTCATCAAGTTTGAAGAAAAAAATTGATCCTAGTACTTTTCAAAAACGAGAGAACAAGAGCAGTTTTTCTATCAAAACTGAAAAAAGGAAAAACTTTAAAAGCCCTAAAAGCTTTAATAAGAGCTCTCCATCTGGAGCCCCATCAATAAAAACTGATCAAAGAGGTAAAAAATTTAATAGAAAATTTATTGAACAACAAGCAACAAAAGCTTTTATAAAAAAAGAGGAAAAACCAACAGGTAAAAGTAAGCTTAAATTAAAAACACCAATTGACAAGAGAGATTTCAAATTAACTGTATCTAGAGCGCTTAATGTTGAAGAAATAGAAATAAAGCAAAGAAGTTTAGCATCTGTTAAAAGAGCACGTTTAAAAGAAAAAAAAATTAGCCCAGAAACCGACGAAAAAAAAGAATATAAAAAAGTAATTCGTGAGGTAAAAATTCCTGAGCAAATTACAATTCAAGAACTTTCAAATAGGATGGCGGAAAAATCTAATGACATAATAAAATTTCTTTTTAATATGAAAGTTATTGCAACAATAAATCATACAATTGACAAAGATACTGCAGAATATATTGTCAAAGAGTTTGGGCATAAAGCTATTTTTGATGCAACACCTTCAAATGAAGTAAACAAAAACAAAATGATGGCAGGAAATATTGAAAAAAGGCCTCCTGTCGTAACAATCATGGGGCATGTGGATCACGGTAAGACTTCCCTTCTAGATGCTTTACGTCAAACTAACGTTGTTTCTAATGAGTATGGCGGCATTACTCAACATATAGGAGCGTACCAGGTGAATACAGAAGAAGGTAAAATGATAACTTTTATAGACACTCCTGGCCACGCAGCATTTACAGAAATGAGAGCTAGGGGGTCAAAAATCACCGATATAGTTGTTTTAGTTGTAGCTGCAGATGATGGAATAAAACCTCAAACTGTCGAAGCAATTAACCATGCTAAAGCTGCAAAGGTACCAATAATAGTTGCAATTAATAAATGTGATCTTCCAAACAAAAACATATCCAAGATTAAGAACGATCTTATGAGGTATGAACTTGTAGCAGAGGACTTAAGCGGAGATACTTTATTTGTAGAGGTATCTGCAACAAAAAAAAATGGTTTGGATAAGTTAAAAGAAAGTATTTTACTTCAATCTGAAATATTAGATTTAAAGGCTTCAACTAGTGACTTAGCCACAGGGGTAGTTATAGAATCAAAAATAGATAAAGGAAAGGGACCAGTGTCAACTGTACTTATTTCAAATGGAAGACTTAATAAAGGTGACCACTTTGTTTGTGGAAAAACATGGGGCAAAATAAGGGCAATGATTGATCACACCGGCAAAACAATTCAACAAGCTTTACCTTCTATGCCTGTTGAAATTTTAGGTATGAACGACTCTGCATATTCGGGTGCAGAATTCTTAGTAACTGAAAATGAGGAAAAAGCAAAAGAAATTTCAGAGTTTAGATCTGAAAATTTATCAAAATCAAAAATAATCTTACATGATAAAGCTAAATTATTTGATGGAGCACCAGAAAAAAATGAGTTGAATGTAATTGTGAAGTCAGATGTTCACGGTTCTAGCGAGGCTTTAAAAACCGCGATAGAAAAAATTTCACACCCAGAAGTAAAGCCCAAAATTATTTTATCCGATATTGGTATGATTAATGAAACAGATGTTACATTAGCTAAAGCATCTTCAGCAGTTTTGATTGGATTCAATGTAAAGCCTAACAGAGAGGCTAAAAAACTTTCGGAGGAACAAAAAATTGAAATTAAATATTTTAATATAATATACGAAGCTTTAGAGTTTATAGAGAAGAAACTTTCTGGGCTATTAGAACCAGAAACAAAAGAAATAGCACTAGGATCAGCAGAAGTTCAAAAAATATTCAAAGTTTCTAAATTTGGCAAGATAGCTGGATCAAAAGTAATTGAGGGAGAAATACAAAACAAGTCTAAGGCTCGCATAGTAAGAGATGGAAGTGTTATTTATGATGGCGAAATTTCAAGTATATTTAGAGAAAAAAATGCAGTTAAAGAGGTAAAAAATGGAACTGAATGTGGAATTAGTCTTAGAGACTTTATGGATTTTAAAGAAAAGGATATTATAGAGTCATATCAACTTGAAAAGATTGAAAGGACTATATAATGATCGAAAATTTTTCAAATAAAGGATACTCCCAAAGACAACTGAGAGTAGGCGAGTTGGTCAAGCAAAGTTTAGGAGAGCTCTTTATTAAAAATGAGTCCAAAATATCAAATCTTAACTCAAAACTTATCACAGTAACTGAGGTAAGAATGACATCAGACCTGAAAACTGCGAGAGTTTATGTGATTCCATTGGGTGGTATTGATACTAAAGAAATAGTTGGCATCTTGACTGATAACGCTCATATTGTTAGAAAAGCAATGTCTAAAAAACTAAGCTTAAAGTTTCTTCCTAAGCTTGTATTTGTTGAAGATAACTCTTTTGAATACGCAGAGAAGATAGAAAAAATTATAAAAGATAATAAAAAAAATGATTCAGAAAAAAAAAGATATAATTAACTCTTTAGCAATAAATAAAAACGATGTCGGATCTGCTGAAATTCAAATTGGATTATTGAGCGCTAAAATAGAAAAATTAGCTGAACATTTTAAAAAATTTAAAAAAGATAAACACTCTACAATGGGTCTATCAAAATCTGTAAATAAAAGAAAAAAATTATTGAATTATTTAAAAAAAAATAATCCTAGTTCATACGAAAAAATTATCAAACAATTAAATTTAAGGAAATAATGTTTAAAATTCATAAAGAAGAAGTTCAGATTAATGGAAAAAATATAACTTTAGAAACAGGAAAAATTGCTAGACAAGCAGATGGAGCAATTATTGCAACTTGTGGAGAAACAGTTGTTATTGCAACTGCAGTTGGGGCGAAAAAACTTAATGAGGGTCAAGATTATTTTCCTTTATCAGTTAATTACCAAGAGAAATTTTATGCCGCTGGAAAAATACCAGGAGGATATTTTAAGAGAGAAGCAAGACCAACAGAAGCTGAAACTTTAATTTCAAGATTGATTGATAGACCAATTCGACCTCTTTTTCCGTCAAGCTTTATGAATGAAGTTCAATTATTACCTACTGTTCTTTCTTACGACGGAGCAAATCAACCAGATATTTTATCTATAATAGCTTCTTCAGCAGCACTTGCAATTTCTGGACTACCTTTTCAAGGTCCTATAGCTGCAAGCAGAGTAGGCTTTAAGGACGGAAAATATTTATTAAATCCATCTCCTGAGGAACTTAAAGATTCAGAATTAGATTTAGTCGTTGCAGGAACTAAAGAAGCAGTTTTAATGGTTGAGTCTCAAACATCAGGTCTTTCCGAAAAAGTGATGTTAGACGCAGTTAAATTTGGACATGAAAACTTTATTCCTGTGATAGAGGCTATTGAAAGTTTGACTAAAAAAGCTGGAAAGCCAAAATGGGAGATAGAAGAAATTGACCATTCAGAAATAAAAAAGAAAATTTCAAATAAATTTGAAAAAGATTTAAGAGCCGCCTTTCAAGAAGTAGATAAAAAAAAAAGATCTTCAATTATTTCAGACATAGATACAAAGTGCAAAGAGATGTTTTTGGATCATGAGAGCATTACCGAAAACCAGGTAATGGCACAACTCAAATCTCTTGAAAAAGATATTGTACGCACTGCAATACTTAAAGAAAAAAAAAGAATTGATGGCAGAGGTTTAGCGGATGTGAGACAAATCAAATGTGAAGTTGGTGTTTTACCAAGGACACATGGCTCAGCTCTATTTACCAGAGGAGAAACCCAGGCTCTTGTGGTCACTACTCTTGGAATGAGTGACGACGAACAAAGATTAGAGAGCCTTGATGGCATGCAAAGATCTAATTTCATGCTACACTACAATTTTCCTCCTTTTTCAGTTGGTGAATGCGGAAGAATAGGTACCGGAAGACGAGAAATTGGTCATGGAAAACTAGCTTGGAGAGCGATAACTTCCTCATTACCTTTAAAAGAAAATTTTCCATATACTCTTAGAGTAGTTTCTGAGATCACCGAGTCAAACGGGTCATCTTCAATGGCAACAGTCTGTGGAACCTCACTATCCTTAATGGATGCGGGAGTTCCAATTAAAGAACCTGTTGCAGGAATAGCAATGGGATTAATTAAAGAGGGAGATAATTTTTCAGTTCTTTCAGATATTCTAGGAGATGAAGATCATCTAGGCGATATGGATTTTAAAGTAGCAGGAACAAAAAATGGAATAACTTCTTTACAAATGGATATTAAAATTACAGGAATTACTTTTGAAATAATGGAAAAAGCTTTAGATCAAGCCAAATCAGGCCGAGAATATATTCTTAGTGAAATGAATAAAGCCATAAAAACATCAAGAAAAGAATTCTCAAGACATACTCCTAAAATGGAAACAATTAAGGTTGATAAAAAAGATATTGCCACTGTAATAGGTAAAGGAGGAGCAACGATAAGAGAGATTGTTGAAACATCAGGAGCTAAAGTAGATGTAAAAGACACAGGAGAAGTAACAGTAGCAGCTCCAGACGAGGAGTCACGAGCTAAAGCAATTGAAATTATTAAGGGTTTAATCGCTAAACCTGAGGTAGGAAAAATATATAAAGGTAAAGTTGTAAAAATAATGGAATTCGGCGCTTTTGTAAATTTTTTAGGCAAACAAGATGGCTTGGTACATATCTCAGAACTTGCAGGTAAAAGAGTGGCAAAAGTTACAGATGTAGTTAAAGAAGGCGATGAAGTTTCTGTAAAAGTTCTAGGTTTTGACAGAGGTAAAGTTAAATTATCAATTAAACAAGCAGTAGCTTAATTTTAAATTTTATATTCAAAATTTTGTGTTTCCTTATTTACTTGAAGCTCAATAGCACCATTTCTTAAATGAAATTTTCTTGCCATATCAGTCAATGGGGAAAGAGTAATAAGTCTATTTAAATGATTTGATTTTTTTATTTTTTTAAAAACTTCCTTAACTATAAGTTTTCCACCGCCTCTCTTTTTAGACCACACGGTATAAGCTATGGCGATTTTACCAACTTTTTGATCTCTACGGATACTTTGTAGGTGAGCATCTTTTGTCATTAAATCTAATTCTTTAACTGTTTTTGGTATTTCATTTGTAAAACCAAAACACATTATAGCGCAAATTTCATTTTTGTATTTCACCCCAAATATCTTTCTGCCATGACTTGTTCTAAATTTATTATCTAATTCTGGTCTGATAGGATCCTCTTGTGTTTCACAAGAGTTAAGTTCAATCAATTCAGCACCTTTAATCCAATCGAAAAAATTATCAATTTTTTCTCTCACTTTTTTGTTTAAATTTTTCATATTTAGTATCTCATTTTAAACCTTTCTATTTTTATTCGACTAGTCATTTGTGCAATTTAGTAATGTTTGATTTGCAGGTTAAGATATATTTTTTGGATCTGGCATACCTACTTTATTATATCCAGCATCGACATAATGTATTTCACCAGTGACTCCCCCAGCCAAATTACTTAGCAAGTACAGTGCTGAATTTCCTACATCGTGAATATCAACATTTCTTTTTAAAAAAGAATGATCTTCATTCCATTTGTATAAAAATTTTGCATCTCCTATTGCAGATGCTGCT
>MDTB01001315.1_pt1 | contig 19360 bp, 15 predicted proteins | sample 811161 | NCBI WGS metagenome assembly MDTB01 (sample SAMN05326650, study PRJNA326480) | marine metagenome | isolation source: seawater | place: Mediterranean Sea | collected 2009 | reverse complement strand
TTTATTTTTAAGCCAGTCTAAAGCCAAATTTGTAGTTATTGAAGTAACATAACCTTTAATTCGTTCTTTAACTCCATTAATTATGAAATCGGGGTTGTAATAATGTCCCTGGCCAGGCAAAACAGCTGAATAGTCAAAACCTTGAGGAAGTCCTCTAAGATGAATTTTTCCAATCATAGCTGTTTCATAACCTTTTTTTTGGAGGTGTTTGGCAAAATTATCTTGATCCCAATTAAAATCTTGAATATTATCTACTTTACCATTTATAAAACTATGTTTTCCTGTTAGCATTACTGCTCTACTTGGCGCACAAATAGAATTTGTTACAAAACCATTTTTAAATAGAGCTCCCTCTTTTGCAATTCTGTCAATATTAGGGGTGTTGTTTAGACCGTAACCATATGCACTTATAGCTTGGTATGCATGATCGTCAGACATTATAAAAACAATATTTGGAGGGCTTTCAACTTTTGATTTACAACAAAGTATAGTTGCAATAACAAATCCTAATAATAAAGCTTTTATCTTCATAACATATTGATTTGTTTAAATATAAAAATATTTTTTAGTATCGATAGTTAATTATTGTACCCAAACCTTTTGAGCTCTTTATTATTTGAGCGCCAATTTTTAGAAATTTTCACAAACAACTCCAAATGAATTTTTTTCCCAAAGAAATTTTGTAGAGATTTTCGTGCTCTAATTCCAACTTTTTTTAAAGCACTACCCTTATGACCAATAAGAATTCCTTTTTGAGTTTCACGTTCAACTAAAATTATTGAGCGAATCTTAATGATTTTTGAACTTTCTATAAATTCTTCAGTAATTACCTCTACAGAATATGGGATTTCTTTATCATAATGTTTAAGTATTTGTTCTCGAATTGATTCATTAACAAAAAAACGTTCAGGTTTATCAGTAAGCTGATCTTTTGGAAAATAAGGGGGACTTGAGGGAAGAAGCTCAATGATTAAGTCAAGTAATTCAGGAATGAAAAAACCAGTTAAAGCTGAAATAGGACACACTTTAGCTGTTGGGAAAATCGATTCCCAGTGTTTAACGGTTTTTTCAACTAATTTTTGACTCGAAAGATCTATTTTATTAATGAGAATAAATAAGGATGCTTTGCTTTTTTTTATCCTTTCAAAAAGTTTTTCATCTTTTAGCTCTTTTTCTTCGACAGTAACCATAAAAATTAAGATATCAGCGTCAACTAAAGCTTCTTTAACAAAATTCATCATTGAGTTTTGCATTTCATAGGCCGGTTTTATAATTCCAGGTGTATCTGATAGAACTATCTGAAAATCTTTTCCATTTACAATTCCCAAAATACGATGTCTTGTAGTTTGAGCTTTGGCTGTAATTATAGAAAGCTCTTTTCCAACTAAAGCATTCATCAAGGTTGATTTTCCTACATTAGGATTTCCAATAATGGAAATAAATCCAGATTTATGCTTATTTTTTTCTTTCAAAATATTCAATTGGTCTTATGTAAAGGTAGAAACAAAAAACGGACCAGTAGAAAAACTGATCCGTCTTATTTAGTAGCGAGGACTGGACTCGAACCAGCGACCTTCGGGTTATGAGCCCGACGAGCTACCACTGCTCTACCTCGCGATATGAGCAACAAATGTAATTAATTTAACTTGATTTCACAATTCAATGAAAAAACTTAAAAGCTACACTAATATGTATAGAATTATTTTATCATTTACTAGACTTTTAAAAGAAGAAAATTTTTAATCTAGTGGCACCATAAAAAAGACCTATTTTTGCAAACAAATTCAAAAATGAGCAATATAGTAGCCATAGTAGGGCGACCTAATGTTGGAAAATCAACCTTCTTTAATCGAATGATTCAAAAACGAGAAGCCATTGTTGACTCAATTAGTGGTGTCACTCGTGATCGCCATTATGGAAAGTCTGATTGGAATGGAAGATTCTTTACTTTAATTGATACAGGCGGATATGTAGAAGGGAGTGATGATATTTTTCAAAAAGAAATAGATAAACAGGTAAATCTAGCTATCGAAGAGGCAGATGCAATCATTTTTATGGTAGATGTAGTTGATGGAGTAACTGGGATGGATCAAACTATTACTAAACTTTTGAGGCGCTCTCAAAAACCAATTTTTCTTGCAATTAATAAAGTTGATAATGCACTACGAATTGAAGATACTTCAGAATTCTATTCTCTTGGATTTAAAGAATTTTTTTCAATTTCGAGTGCAAGTGGAAGTGGTACGGGAGAATTGTTGGATGAGTTAGTAAAAAAATTACCTCAAGAAGATAGGGAAGTTGAAGATAAACTTCCTCGATTTGCTGTTGTAGGTCGACCTAATGCTGGAAAATCTTCCTTTATAAATGCTTTAGTTGGAGAAGATCGCTATATTGTTACAGATATAGCAGGAACGACTAGAGACAGTATTGATAGCAAGTACAACCGCTTTGGATTTGATTTTAATTTAGTTGATACAGCAGGAATACGAAGGAAGTCAAAAGTTAAAGAAGATATTGAGTTTTATTCAGTCATGCGCTCAGTACGTGCTATTGAGTATTCTGATGTATGTCTTTTGGTAGTTGATGGGAATAGAGGTTTTGACGGACAAGTACAAAACATCTTTTGGTTAGCACATAGAAACAATAAAGGCATAGTAATCTTGGTAAACAAATGGGATCTTATGGAAAAGGATACCAATGAATCTAGAAAATATGAAGCTAAAATCAGAAAAGAGATAGAACCATTCATTGATGTTCCTATTGTTTTTATATCATCATTAACTAAAAAAAGAATCTTTAAGGCAATTGAAACTGCAGTCATGGTGTATAAAAATCGTTCACGAAGGATTCAAACTAAAGCTTTTAATAATACCATGCTTCCAATTATAGAAAAAACACCTCCTCCTGCATTCAAAGGTAAATATGTAAAGATTAAGTTTTGTACCCAACTCCCAACTAAACATCCTCAATTTGCCTTTTTTTGTAATTTACCTCAGTATATCAAAGAACCGTATCGGCGGTTTCTAGAAAATAAATTACGAATTGAATACGATTTCAAAGGAATACCAATTCAAATCTTTTTTCGAAAAAAATAAGTTTAAAGTTTTTCTTTAAGTTGCTCTAAAGACTGCTTGATTAACTCAAGTTTTGTCAAAAGTATTTCTTTAGAATTGTCAACAGATTTAATTTTTAAATGTTTTTTAGCACCTTCTAAGGTCATCCCCTTTTCTTTTACCAAGTGGTAAATAAACTGTATTGTTAAAACATTTTCAGGAGTATATTTTCTAATACCACTCTGTTTTTTTTTTGGCTGAATTTCTTTGAATTCTTTTTCCCAAAAACGAAGTAAAGAAGGTTTTACACCAAATGCTTCTGCAACCTCACCGATGGAGTAGTATCTTTTCTCTGGAAGGTTAACGTGCATAATTAATCCATAGATTGATTTTCTTGTTTTGACTGAGTCAGTAATGCTTCAAATTCTTCGGGAGAAAGATTTCCGTAATAAAAATTTAACGGATTAATTTTTTTATTATCCTTGAAGATTTCATAGTGTAAATGAGGCCCCACAGACCTTCCTGAATTACCTACATAACCAATAATATCTCCACGTTTTACTTTTTGCCCCCTACGTACATTGAATTTAGAAAGATGGGCATAAAGACTAACATATCCAAAACCATGATCTATACGAAGATGATTCCCGTATCCTGCAGAACGATTGTCAGCACGTTTTACAACTCCATTGCCAGTTGCATAAATAGGGGTTCCCCTTTTTGCAGTAAAGTCCATTCCATAGTGAAAACGACGTTTTTTTGTAAATGGGTCAATTCGGTAACCGAATCCAGAAGCCATTCGGGTCAAATCTTTATTTTTAATTGGCTGTATTGTGGGTATAGCTTCTATGAGAGCTTCCTTATTTTCAGCTAATTTCTCTATTTCGTCTAGCGAACGCGATTGAACTACAGTTTGTTTGGTTAATATGTCTAAACGTTTAGTAGTATTTATAATAAGATCAGAATTTTCATATCCTTCTAAATTACTATATCTATTAACACCCCCAAAACCAGCACGTCTTTGTTCCTCTGGGATAGTACTGGCTTCAAAGTAGACTCGATACAAATTATTATCCCGATCTTCGACATTGGATACAACTGCTTCTAATTGGTTCAATTTTTTGTTGAGTATATCAAATTGTAATTCGTAATTCCTCAATGATCTTTTTTGAGCTATTTCTGATGGGGTGTTTATTATCTCTGAGTTTAGTAAAATCAGCAGACTAATAATACCAAAAAAAAATGAGGCAAGTATAAAAAGAAAGATATTAGAGATTCGATTTTTATTAGTAACCCTAATTGGACGATAGGAAAGTGTCTCTTGGTCGTAATAGTATTTAACTTTACTCATAAAGTTTTATAAATTTTTATTTCTTTTGCATTATTAAATACTAAACAATTAATCAAATATATAAAATTTGGAAAGATTTGTGGTTTCTCAACATGCAAGCAATGAAGAAATAGTTGCCAATTTAAATAAAATGTGTAATGAAGGCAACTGAAGTTAGACAACAGTTTTTAGATTTTTTTACTTCTAAAACACATAAAGTAGTTTCTTCGGCACCAATGGTCATAAAAGATGACCCTACCTTAATGTTTACCAATGCTGGAATGAATCCCTTTAAAGAATATTTTTTAGGGAATGCTACTCCAAGTTCAAGTCGTATATCAAATACACAAAAATGTTTACGTGTTTCGGGGAAACATAATGATTTAGAAGAGGTGGGAATTGATACATACCATCATACTTTTTTCGAAATGCTTGGAAATTGGAGTTTTGGAGATTATTTTAAAAAGGAAGCTATTTTTTGGGCTTGGGAATTATTGACAGATGTATATAAAATTGACCCAGATAAACTTTATATCACGATTTTTGAGGGTTCACCAGAAGAAGAAATTAAGAGAGACGATGAAGCTTATAATATTTGGAAACAAATACTACCAGAAGGAAGAATTTTAATGGGTAACAAAAAAGATAATTTTTGGGAGATGGGTGAGCAAGGGCCCTGTGGGCCTTGCTCTGAGATTCATATCGATATACGAACAGAGGATGAAAAACTAAAAATTCCTGGATCTGAATTGGTAAATAAGGACCATCCTCATGTAATTGAATTATGGAATTTGGTCTTTATCGAATTTAATAGAAAAGCCGATGGGACTCTTGAAAAACTTCCTAACAAACACATTGACACAGGTATGGGTTTTGAAAGGCTTTGTATGGTTTTACAAAACAAAAAGTCTAATTATGATACAGATATTTTTACACCCCTTGTCCGAGAGATTGAAACTTTGACAAATTCAACTTATGGGAAGTTACAAAAAACGGACATTGCCATACGAGTTATCGCTGATCATGTTAGAACTGTATATTTTGCTATTTCAGACGGCCAATTACCGAGTAATAACGGAGCAGGTTATGTAATCCGAAGAATTTTGAGAAGAGCTATCCGCTACGGCTTTACATTTTTAAATCAAAAAGAACCTTTTATTCATCTTTTGGTTAAAACATTATCTCAACAAATGGGTAAAGCTTTTCCTGAATTGATAAAAGAGCAGCAATTGGCTTTTAATGTAATAATGGAAGAAGAGAATTCTTTCCTTAAAACCTTAGACCAAGGATTGATTCTTTTAGATACCATTTTAAAAGATAACCAAACAAAAAAAATAGACGGGAAAAAGGCTTTTGAGTTATATGACACCTTTGGATTCCCTTATGACCTAACAGCCTTAATTGCAAATGAAAGAGGTTATAAAATAGATCATTCAAGTTTTATTGAAGCTATGGAGGAACAAAAATTAAGATCAAAAGTTGCAGCTGTCTCCAAAGCTGGAGATTGGGTTGTATCAGGTAAAAATAAATCTGATCCTTTTATTGGTTATGATCATTTGACTGCAAAAGTTAAAGTCATCCAGTTTAGAAAGATGACAACTAAAAAAGATGGGGATTTTTATCAATTAGTTTTCAATAAAACTCCTTTTTATCCTGAGGGAGGAGGTCAGGTGGGAGATAAGGGATATTTAGAATCAGATAATGGTGATGTTTTTTACATTTTAGATACCAAAAAAGAAAACAATATAATCATTCATTATTGTAAAAATATTCCTGATAATCTTGATATTTACTTTAATGCTGTTGTAGACATTAAACAGCGTCAAAGGTCTTCTTGTAACCATACTGCCACCCATATAATGCACCAGGCTCTTCGTTTAGTTTTAGGACCTCACGTTGAACAAAAAGGTTCAATGGTTCACTCAGGAATGTTTCGTTTTGATTTTTCACATTTTGCCAAATTAACCACTGACGAATTGAAGGCAGTGGAGCAATTTGTAAATGCCAGAATACAAGAAAAAATTCCATTGGAAGAGAGCCGAAATACTCCTTATAAAGATGCATTAAGCCAAGGAGCAATAGCTCTTTTTGGAGAAAAATATGGAGATGAGGTTCGAACTATCCGCTTTGGCCAATCTATTGAGCTTTGTGGAGGAACTCATGTCTCTAATACTGCTGAAATATGGCATTTTAAAGTTACATCTGAAAGTGCAGTTGCATCTGGAATCAGAAGGATAGAGGCTATAACAGGAGATGCTGCTAAAAAATACTTTGAAGATCAAACAGCTATGTTAGAAAATATAAATATTCTACTAAAGCAAGCTCAAGATCCATTAAAGACAATACAAGATTTACTTTCTGAAAACTCAAGCTTGAAAAAGGAGTTAGTCAGCCTTTCAAAATTGAAAGCGAAAGTTATAAAGGAGCAATTAATTGATCAGTTACAAACAATTTCAGGAATCCATTTCATTGCTAAAGAGGTTGACTTGAACGCCCAAGGGATGAAAGATCTTTCTTTTGAAATAGGGGACCAGTTAGGTAATGTAATTTTAGTTTTTGGATCAAAAAAGACAGGGAAGCCACTTTTAAGTTGTTACATTTCAAAAAACTTGGTAGCAAATGAAAGTAAAGATGCTAGTAAAATCATTACAGAACTTGGAAAATACATACAAGGAGGGGGTGGAGGACAATCTTTTTATTCTACTGCAGGAGGGAAAAAATTAGATGGTATTCAAGAAGCTTTAAAAGCTGCTAAGGGTGTATGTTTTTCTAAGAATTAATCTATTTCAGGAGGATAATTTTGGACAATTTCTTCAACAAATAAAGTAATACGTTCGTCACGATTTTTCATAAATTCATTAATACCTCCTTTTCCTTTTCCTTGCCATACTAGTTGTTTTGTTGCAGCATCGATTATATTAACATATAGGGTACCTTCCGTCCTGGTGCTGACTGAATTAAATCCACCACCACCCCAAAACCATGGATTCCATCCCCATCCCCAGCCCCAACCAAGATTATTTCCTGAATTGACGTAAATCTGTTCTTTGGCTTTTGTGGTAAATCCAATTAATAGATCAGGAGTTTCGGACTTGGAAAGTCCTTTCATCCTCATTTCAGTGTCTAGAGCTCTAAGAATTCGGCGTTTATCTAAGTCAGAAATATCTACTTTGTCAATTTCTGGTTTGAAGTAAGCAAAAGTTTTGTATTGAGAAAAATCGACACTCTGGTCATAATCAGAGTAAACTTTAACAGAAGAGCAAGAACTAAAGATTAATAAAAATATGAGAAGAGTCGTGTTTTTCATAATTATAGATTTTACAAAATATTGATCAAAAATAATGCCGCAAAAAAATCAATTTAGTTTTGTATTAAAGTTGTATGGACAACAACGACAGTCATTTTTAAAACAATATCTATGTTTTAGGTGGTATTTTTTAGTAAAAATCTTGTTCCCATCAGCAGTATTATAAAAATCATCTTCTCCAAAAGGAATAAATGAATCCAAAGCCATTTTACTTATTTTTGAGCATGCAAATTTTCGATACTTTCAAAAGTAGTATAAATCAGCGGCTTGACATTATCAAAGGACATTCGATTGTTATAAAAAGGGAAGATTTAATTCATCCGATTGTCTCGGGGAATAAGTTTCGTAAGCTGAAATATATTTTAAGAGAGGTAATAGATAATAATATTCCTCAAATAATAACATTTGGAGGGGCATTTTCAAATCATTTAGCTGCTACTGCCAAAGCAGGAAATATATTAGGGATCAAAACACTGGGGATAGTTCGTGGAGAAGAATGGCAAAATAAAATTTCAGAAAGTTCAACACTTTCATTTTGTAAAACAGAAGGGATGCGTTTGATTTTTATTTCCAGAGAAGACTATGCTCAAAAAGATCATTCAATGGAGGTAAAAAAAATTTTAAATAACTATCCAATATATAGATTAATAGGAGAGGGAGCTACAGAGTCCTCAGCAATTTATGGATGCTCTGAAATATTAGAGAAATCAGACAGTGATTTTGATGTAATATGCTCTAGTGTTGGAACTGGAGGAACACTTACGGGGATAATCCAATCATCTTCACATAATCAAAAAATCATTGGCTTTAATGCACTAAAAAATCCATCTATAAAAGATTTTATTTTAACTCACACGAATAAAAGAAATTGGAAAATTAATTCAGACTATACTTTTGGTGGTTATGCAAAAATAAATTCTTCTCTAATTTCATTTATGAATACATTTTATCAACAATATAAAATTCCTTTGGACCCAGTCTACACTGGCAAAATGCTTTTTGCTATTTTTGACTTGATTAAGAAAAATAAATGGAAATTTGGAAAGCATATCTTGGTAATTCATACTGGAGGACTGCAGGGTGTAGTTGGAATGAATCGCCATCTTCAAAAAAAAAGTGCCCAATTATTATCCTACGAAAAGGAGTTGTTTTAAGTATTTTCCTGTTTTTTTTGTATTCCTGTGGAAGTAGAAAAGCAGTAGTCGAAAAAAAAAATAAAAAAATAGTAGAACAAGAATTGGTTGTTAATTCTGAAAAAAAAGATATTGTAAGCAAGAAAAAAAATTTGACAAATTTTGAAAAAATTCAAAAATATGTCAATCAATATGGCTCTTTTGCTAGTCAAGAAATGAAAACTTATGGAATTCCAGCCAGTATAACTTTAGCTCAAGGGATCTTAGAATCAGGGATGGGATTTGGCCGTTTAGCAATAGAGGCAAATAACCATTTCGGTATAAAGTGTCATATGTCTTGGAAAGGAAAACGTATTTATCATGATGATGATAGTAAGGGAGAATGTTTTAGGGTATACAAAGATCCTCTAACCTCATACAGGGATCATTCTCTTTTTTTAATCGAAAGGGAGCGGTATGAATTTCTTTTTGATATAAATCCAAAAGATTATAAGGCTTGGGCAAAAGGACTTAAAAAAGCCGGGTATGCAACAGACCCATTGTATCCAGATAAATTAATTAGTTTAATAGAAAGATTTAATTTAACCCGTTACGATGTTAAAAATTCAAATCGATCTATTTTAAAAAAAATAAAAAACAATGAACTACCCATACTTATTCATACTGTCAGAAAGGGAGATACACTTTATTCCCTATCAAAGCATTATAACATTCCTTTAAATCATATTGTAGAGATTAATCAAATAATAGATAAAACTATTTATTTAGGACAGGAGTTAAAAATTCCAGTTAAAAATTAGCTTATGCGTTATCAAAGAAGTAGTGTTTTGTTTAAAGAGGCTCAAGGCGTTATTCCAGGTGGAGTTAATTCTCCGGTGAGAGCATTTAAATCAGTAGGTGGAACGCCAATATTTGTAGAAAGGGCTAAGGGAGCTAATCTTTACGATGTTGATGGTAATACATATTTGGATTATATCTCCAGTTGGGGGCCTATGATTCTCGGACATTCTTATACTCCAGTAATCAAGGCAATAAAAGAAACAGCAAATAAAGGGACTTCCTTCGGAATTCCTACTGCTTTAGAAACTGAAATTGCAAACTTGGCAATAAAAATGATTCCCAATATGAATAAAATTCGTTTTGTTAATTCTGGGACAGAAGCATGTATGAGTGCAGTGCGCCTAGCACGTGGAGTTACACAAAGAGAAAAAATTATCAAATTCAAAGGGTGTTATCATGGACATTCGGATTCCTTTTTAATTCAAGCAGGGAGTGGAGCAATGACCCATGGAAGTCCTAGTAGTCCCGGTGTTACGCAAGGAACAGCAAAAGACACCTTAATAGCAGCTTATAATAACCTTAGTGAGGTAGAATTGCTTTTTAAAAAATACCCAAATGAATTTGCTGCTATAATAATTGAGCCTGTAGCCGGAAACATGGGATGTATTCCGCCTAAAAAAGGATTTTTAGAAGGGCTACGTAAATTGTGTGATCAAAATGGGAGTTTACTTATTTTTGATGAAGTAATGACAGGTTTTCGTTTGGCTAAGGGGGGGGCACAAGAACTCCTAGAGGTAAAGGCAGATATTGCTACTTATGGAAAAGTATTAGGGGGCGGGCTTCCAGTGGGTGCTTTTGCAGCAAATAATGAAATAATGAAATATTTATCACCAGAAGGGCCTATTTATCAAGCTGGTACTCTAAGTGGAAATCCTCTAGCAATGTCAGCAGGTTTAGAAATGCTTAAAGCTTTAGATTCAGATGAAGAAATATACTCACGATTAGCGAAAAAAACTAAACGACTAGAAGATGGGTTCAGAAGGGTCTTAAGGGATAAAAAAGTACCTTACCAAATAAATCGATTGGGATCAATGATTTCTCTTCATTTCACTGAAAAACCAGTAATTGATTTTGAAACAGCTGCTGAAGGAAATTTTAGACGTTTTAATAATTATTTTCATGGGATGTTGGATCAAGGGATTTATCTTCCTCCGAGCTCATTTGAAAGTTATTTTTTGAATGATGCACTAACTAATGATGATATAGATGAAACGATTAATTGCTTTTCAAAGATTCAATTAGATATTTAATTAAAGTGGGATTATTTTATAACCTCAATAAATAATCCATTATCATTTTTGATAACTTTAGCTATCTTTTTTTCTACTAGACCTTTAATGGATTTATCCCATTTTTTGTTACTTAATTTGACTTTTTCTTTAACTTCTGTCATTAGTGAAGGTATATTTTGCTTTATTATGTTCAATATATTTTTTTCTTCTTCTGTTAAATTAATATTTATCTGCTCAGGTTTCATTTGGGGGAAAAATATTACTTCTTGGATTGAATTTTTATTTGTCATTAACATCACTAATCGGTCAATTCCAATACCAATTCCAGATGTTGGTGGCATTCCATATTCAAGGGCTCGTAAAAAATCTTGATCTATAAACATAGCTTCATCATCTCCTTTTTTACTCAAGCTGAGTTGATCTTCAAAGCGTTTTCTTTGATCAATCGGATCATTAAGCTCGGAATATGCATTAGCTAGTTCTTTTCCGTTAACCAAGAGCTCAAAACGTTCAGTGAGATTTGCATTGGTTCTGTGCTCCTTTGTCAAAGGACTCATTGACTTAGGATAATCAGTGATGAAGGTTGGTTGTATATAATGATGCTCACATTTTACCCCAAAAATTTCATCGATCAATTTCCCTTCTCCCATAGTTTCATCAATTTCTAAGCCAAGTTCTTCCGCTGTTTTTCTCAGTTCTTTTTCATTCATTTGTGAAACGTCAATCCCTGTATGAATTTTAATTGCCTCTAATATAGGTACACGTGGATATGGTGCCTTAAAGTTGATTCTGTGTTTTCCTACTTGAACTTCTGAAGTTTGATGTACCTGTAGAGCAATATTCTCTAATAAAGCTTCTGTTGTATTCATCATCCAGAAATAGTCTTTGTAGGCGACATATAACTCTAATACTGTAAATTCAGGATTATGAGTTCGGTCCATTCCTTCATTTCTAAAGTCTTTGGCAAATTCAAAGACACCCTCAAAACCTCCAACTATTAAACGCTTTAAATAAAGCTCATTTGCAATACGCAAATATAATTTTGTGTTAAGAGCATTATGGTGAGTTTCAAACGGACGTGCAGCTGCTCCACCAGGAATGGGTTGTAGTATTGGAGTTTCTACTTCCAAATAAGTTTTTCTTATCAAGAAATCACGAATGGTAGTTATAATTTTAGTTCGCTGTATAAAGGTTTCCTTCACTTCAGGATTTACAATAAGATCAACATAACGCTGTCGGTAGCGAAGCTCCAAATCATTAAATGCATCATAAAGATTGCCTTCAGTATCAGTCTTTGGAAGTGGTAATGGACGTAATGATTTGCTAAGCAAAGTAAAGTGAGAAACTTTTACAGTTTGTTCTCCTACTTTAGTTGTAAAAAGTGTCCCTTCTACTCCAATTAAATCCCCAATATCAAGGAGTTTTTTATATACCTCATTATAGAGACTTTTATCCTCTTTTTGACAAATCTCATCTCTATTAAAGTAAAGTTGAACCCTTCCACTACTACTGTCAAGTAGCTCAGCGAAACTTGCACTCCCTTGAATTCTTCTAGACATTAAACGCCCAGCAAGTATTACTTTTTTTTCTTCATTGTATTTAGCCGGAAGATCTTTAGCATAAAAATTAACATGAAATTGTGCAGCAGGGTATGGATTTATACCAAATTTCCTTAGACTTTGCAATTTTTCTCTGCGAATTAATTCCTGCTCGGAAAGCTTTGTCATAAACTTTAATTTTATTCAAAGATACGGAGACTAAAAAAATCTAAGGAATCAAATTTTATATCTTTACTACCTAAATTCAATCAATGAGTTTTTTTCGAGTATTATTATCGATTCTTTTTCCTCCTTTAGCAGTGATAGATCAGGGTTGTGGATCAATATTAATTGTTTTTATTCTAACTATTTGTGGATGGGTTCCAGGAGTAATAGCTGCTTTAGTGATTTTAAATAATCCTGAACGCTGGGTGCCTAAATTATAAATTTATGTATAAAAAAAATAAAAGTATTCAGATCATAGAGCTAGGAAAAAAAGGCTACCAGGATGCACTTAAGATTCAAGAAAATTTTTTTAATAAAACAATTGAATTAAAAAGAGCTAATCGAAAAAGAGAAAATCTATTTCAAACCAATAATTACCTTATATGGGTAGAACATAACCCAGTAATTACCTTAGGGAAAAGTGGTAAAAATGATCATTTACTTTTAGATGAAAAGCAATTAAAGCAAAAAAAGGTAGAGTATTTTCATACCAACCGAGGAGGAGATATAACTTTTCATGGACCAGGGCAAATTGTCGCGTACCCAATTTTAGACTTGGATAATTTTTTTACTGACATTCATAAATATCTTCGCTTTTTGGAAGAAGCTGTCATCCTAACACTTCAAGAATATAATTTAAATGCAGGTCGTAGTCAAGGAGAGACTGGGGTTTGGCTTGGGACAGATACTCCTTTTGCTAGAAAAATTTGTGCTTTAGGTGTAAAAGCAAGTCGATGGGTGACCATGCACGGTTTCGCGCTTAATGTGAATACAGATTTAAATTATTTCGATTATATAGTACCTTGTGGAATCCAAGGAAAAGCAGTAACTTCATTACAGAATGAATTAGGAAGAAAGGTCTCCTTTGAAGAAGTAAAAGAAAAGTTAAAGATACATTTATCAAATCTTTTTGGTGCTACTTTCCAAAACCAAAAAATCTTTAATTAATTTGATAAATTAACAAACCATCTTCCTCAGATCTAACAACCATTTCTAATGCTTTATCATTGTCAGAATTGCTAAGATCAACTGATGAACTTCCATAAACTGGAAAGCCACCTAAAGGACTTCCATTGCTGTAAAAAGCATATACCTTTTGGGCGTCTAAATCGGTGAGGGTTACATAAATAATATTATTTATATAATGAATTTTTGGTGAAGTATAATTACCAAAAGGAAGGATAACAGGAATACCTTTAATCATCAATTTATTTTCCGAAAGTGTCACAAGTGATTTTGATGTCATATCAATTTTATGTCCCGGTAATAATTTAAGAAAACTTTCAATTAAATTACCTTTTGAATCAATTTGTAAAAGACTCCCCCTATTTGATGTAGTTGTAAAAGTATTTCTGTATTCAAAAACAGGATTAGGCGAGCTTTTAATACTTTTTTTAAGTTTAACTCTATCTTTACCTTGGCGGTTTAAAATTCTGATTTGACCATCGATATCTTTTAAAACTATATAATCCTTGGTTCCTAGGCGAATATGTTTTGGAGGGTATTGAAGAGGTTCACTTAATTCTTTAAGACGGAAACCACTAACTCTCTTACCGCGATTGTCGTACATCTCTAATTTTTTACCATGACTCAAAAGAAAACGGTAATTTCTATTGAGGTCATAGTCAAAAACGGCTAGATGATGTGGTGTTTCAGAGGAAATTTTTTTGTTAAAAGGAGACACAACTTTTCCATTTCTATCTAAAATAATAAAGGAATCAGCTGTTCTAAAAGCCATTTGAAGACGTCTATTTTTATAAAGATCCACCTGCTTTATATTCCCTATTATTCGCCCAGAAAGTTGTTTTTTCCAAAATAAAGTTCCTTTATTTGAGAACAAATACAGAACATTATTTTCATCTTGAACTACCACATCCATGGTTTTATTTCTATGATTTTTTATCCATTGGGGGTTACTTGCAAGTGGAGCATCTAAGTTAAAGCTATGTTGATTTATAATACTATTTTTTTCTTGCTTAGGATTATCTAATTGAGCAGTAAAACGACTTTGTATATATTCATTCTCAGATACACCTTGAATTACTATTAGTGGGTATTTTTCTAGTTTGATATTTTCCCAAATCTTATTGTTTTTGGTGGTATTTCCTTTCCATTGATTTTTTAGATTCCTGGTATTTCCTACCCACAAAAAGGTGCTGTTATCAGCTAAGTCTAAAAGAAGACTTTTAAAATTAAAATCATTAATCAGTGTATTTCTGTCTAGATAGGCCCCAATGAGTTCTTTTAAAAATGTTTTGTTGGAAGCATAAACCAAGAAATCGTCTAATTTTACTACTTGATTTGGATTAAAGGGCATTCCAAAAGTATCTAAAAAACTTTGTAAGTCTTTAGGAAGACTTTGGTCTTTAATATTTTTTTTCCGGTAATTATAAGAGGGTTTTGTGTTTGAAAATAAATCCAAAGGAATATTTTCAGTATTGTTTAAATGAAGATAAAGAGCTTGATTAGAATTTTTTCTTATCCAAGAAATCTCATCTACACTTCCTAATATGTCAAAATTGATTTCGCTAATAGGGATATTTTCATAACGACTATATTTTTTAAAGTTATCTTCTAAAGCCTTATAGTCACTAATAGCTAGCGTCAAAAAACCGTCAAAATTACGAGGGATATATTCAGGACTAACCAGCTGTTTTGGCTCAAGACCTTTCAAAAGGCTTATTTTGTCGGGAATAGAGTCATTAATAAAACTTAAACCATCCAAAGTAAAAGGGTTTTTTTTATTATTAAAATCAAAAGAAAACCAACTACTTCCTATAAAAGGGAAAAGATCTGTATTAGAAAAAACTTTCTTTAAAAGACTTTTAATATCATTATGCAGGTATATGTTTAGTGGAACATAAAGGTCACTTAATTTTGCAAGTTTATAAAAACTGTTGTTTTGAACTCCTCTTTTTTCATTCTGAATATTACGTATACTGTTCTCTAGTAATAATTGAGAGCTACTTATTAAATTAATATTTTTAATCTTAGAATGGTATAATTTTCTGTTTTCTACCTTTTCTATGTTAATTGATACATTGTTATATATTAATTGATCACTGTTTTTTTTAGTTAAGGTGTCACCATCAGTTAATTTGTAAATAAATGTTAAGGCAATATTACCTTTTCCCTCAGGAGTAAAACAAATTAATGCATTAGACGAATATTTGTCTGGAACTATAGCTTTAATATCTTCATAAAGAGAATTATTAATTTGTCCAAATGGCTCTAGAAAAGGAAGATTTTTTATTGCATTTTCCAACATGTTTTGATCGTTGAGTTGAAATACAGCAATGGTGTTTTGAGGCACAAAGTCCAAAAGGACTAAGGGTTCTTTTTTTTCTTGCTTACAGCCTATAATTAAAAGACCGACGATTATTAATATTTTTTTAATCATAGCTATCTTCAAATTTAAAAAACATAAGACCCCATTTATTTTAAAATTTTAAAATGTTATTAACTATCTGTAACATGATCTTTTATTTAAAACTAATTTCAATTTGGCTTGGAAGTAATTTGAATGATTTACGGTGATGTTTAGTTATGCCAAATTTTTTAATTGCAGCCCTATGTGATTGGCTAGGATACCCTTTATTTTTTTTCCAATCATAGTGAGGAAAATTATTCCCAATTTTTTTCATATAGTCGTCTCGGTAGGTTTTTGCTAAAACTGAAGCTGCTGCAATATTTTGAAATTTTTGATCTCCTTTGACAATACATTTATGAGGAATTTCATTAAAGCGATGAAAATGATTACCATCTACTATAATAAAATTTGGTTTTTTGTCTAGCTTATCAAGTGCTAAATGCATTGCAAGGATAGATGCGTTTAGAATATTAATTTTATCAATTTCTTCTTGAAAAACATTTGCTACACTATAAGAAATAGAATATTTTTCAATCAGGGGCCTTAAATCATAACGCTGTTTTTCAGTTAGTTTTTTTGAATCATTAAGCAACGGTATTTGGATTGTTGATGGAAGTATCACAGCTGCAGCCGTTACTGGTCCTGCCAAACAACCTCTACCAGCTTCATCTGTTCCCGCTTCAAGATGAGAAGTTAATTGAACGTTAAGCATGGATTAAAAATCAAATTTAATATTTTAGAGCTTACTACAAATTACTTACATTTATTATAACTTCGCAACAAATCATTATTGGTATGCGTATACCCCTTTTTGTTATTATTTTTCTCCAAATTCAATTTCTTTGGAGTCAGCAGAAAGAGGCTCTAGAGAATGAATCTATTCAGATTATTCAAGAACTTAATCAACCTGTAAATGATAGTTCGACAGAAGAAAAAAAGATTTATTTCTATGAAGAGCAAAAAAAAGATTCTCTAATAGAGAGTAAAAATCCTTCAATTAAGAAACCCAAAAAAAAGCGATACATTCCAACAATAAAATCCATGGATGAGATAACCGTAAAAGATTATAAAATCATGTATATGGATGGTACTGACAAGATAGTTGACACTAGCCTTTCGATTGAAGGTGAATATACTTTCAATTTTTTGAGAAAAGATTATTTTGAATATCTCACATTTCCTAATATGGGAGAGGCTTATAATAAAATGGGATATGACTTTCATGAGCAACCTTTTACTCCTCAAATGGGTGCAAGCGTTAAACATTTTGGATATTTTGAAAAGGAGGATGTCCCATATTATGAAGTGCCTTCTCCTTACACTGAACTATTTTTTAAATCTACTTTTCAACAAGGGCAAAATTTAGACGCCACATTAGCAATCAATACCTCCCCCAAATTTAATGTTGCAGTTTCATTTAAGGGTTTTAGATCCTTGGGTAAATATTTATCCTCTCTAAGTAGGTCAAGACAATTTAGACTAAGTTCACAATATCAAACTTATAATAAAAAATATCGCTTACGTTTACATCAGACTACACAGTCTTTAGAAAACCAAGTTAATGGTGGACTAACAAACGATTCAGACTATTTTTTTCAAAATGCACCAAATTATGTGAGTGCAGATGAAGCTGGTAATCCTATCTTAGATGAAGATGGTAATGAACAAATAGTTTTTTACGATGGATTCCTAGACCGAAATAGATTAGGCACTCATCTAAAAGCAGATAATATACTTAAAGGTAAACGCTATTTCATGGAACATCGTTTTAAAATTGTGCCGGAAATAAAAGATACCACACTGTATAAAATGGCTATTGGATACAGAGCTATTTTAGAGAATAAAACATACCAATACACCCAAATGCGCCCTGGTATATATTTTGATGAAACATACGAAACTAATAGTATTAATGATTCAATCTCATTCAGTTCTTTAGATAACAATCTTTTTCTCAACTATAAAAACAAAATATTAGGAGAGATTAATGTTGATTTACACCATCACAATTGGGATTATAAATTGGGCTTAAATGAATATGAAAAAGATACTATACTTTCTAATGAAATAAATGTAAGTCAAATTGCCACAAATATTCATTGGGAAAAAGAAGCTTTTGGATTAAAAATCAAATTATCAGGATATAAATCTTTAAAAAATCAATACGCAACTCAAGCATTTGAATTCAATTTAACTCGTCCTATAATGAACGATATTTTTGTTGAAGCTTCATATAAGTATAGATCACAGCCATTAGATTTTAATTTTTATTTAACTCAAAGTGATTTTAGAGTTTATAATTGGGAAAATAACAGCTTAAATAATGAGGATTTTAGAACTCAATCCATTTTTATATCTCATCCTAAGTGGGGAAGTATAAAAGGAGAGTGGACCTCTATAAATAATTTTACATTTTTCAATAACTCAACACGTCTTATAGACTTAAATAAAAAATTTATTGTAGAGGTGAATCAAACAGATAAAAAAATAGATTACCTTAAATTAAGATTAGATAACAGATTTGAGATAGGAAACTTTTCTTGGGTTAATAATGTTCAATACCAAAAGGTAAATCAAGAGGAAGATCTAGAGCAGCAGCTTCTTAGTGACCCATTGGCTCTTAATGTCCCTGAATGGTTAATTCGAAGTACATTTATGCTAACCTCATCTATATTTAACAAGGCTTTATTTTTTCAGTCAGGATTTACTTTTATTTTTTTTACTGATTACTATGCAGATCAATATAACCCACTTTTGGCTGAGTTTGTTACTCAAAATAATACCAAGATTGGAGAATATCCAAGAGTCGACTTTTTTTTTAATGCAAAAATTAAAAGCTCTCGTATTTTCCTTAAACTCGAAAATATTTCATCTACAATAGAACATTTAATAAATATTGACACCCCATATGATTATTATGCAGCACCATTTGTTCCTTATCGAGACTTTTCTATTCGTTTTGGCTTAATTTGGAACTTTTTTGAATAGTTCAACTCCATGATATCAAGTAGCTGTCATAGGAATAAAAAAAAAATAAAATAAAATTAAAAAACATCTTGCAAGAAGTAAAAAGGGTTTTATATTTGCATCCGCTAAAACGCCTAATAATTGGTAAAATAATTTTTGGGTTTGAGAATATAGTTAACGTTCATTGAAAAAATTAAATAAGAATGACAGCGCGTATCGAAAGATACAAGTGAATAGAACCATTTTGACCAAGTCAATTTTAGTTAGTTGTGGAAATTTATAAAGAAACAACAACGAAGAGTTTGATCCTGGCTCAGGATGAACGCTAGCGGCAGGCTTAACACATGCAAGTCGAGGGGTAACAG
>MDTB01240178.1_pt1 | contig 19361 bp, 13 predicted proteins | sample 811161 | NCBI WGS metagenome assembly MDTB01 (sample SAMN05326650, study PRJNA326480) | marine metagenome | isolation source: seawater | place: Mediterranean Sea | collected 2009 | reverse complement strand
TAAAATTTCAGCTGAATTTAAACAGTCCTATAATCCAACTTTTAATTCGAGAACTCAAGCTGCAAATTTAGAGTTAAGCAAGAAGCAATGGGCAAGTTTTAGTAATATCTCTTATTCAAATTTTGGAAATATATTAATGGGGAAAAACCGAAAACATGGCTTTAGCGATTGGGGTTTAAACAAATTTTATTTGAAAAGAGATGAATTTAACTCTGAAAACTTAATAAACAGTAATCCCAACGTACAAAAAAACACATCTTATTCTCAATTAGATTTTATGCAAAAGTTTAATTTCAAAATTTCTGATTATGAGAATTTGATATTAAATTTTCAATATTCAAAATCTTCCAATATAGACAGATATGATAAGTTAAATGAATTTTCAGACCTTGGAAATCTTAAGTACTCTGCATGGTATTACGGGCCCCAAAAAAGAACTCTCATTTCATCTACATATAATTTTTCCAAAAATAAAAAATGGTTAAAAAAAGGATCTATTGTCGCTGCGTTTCAAAATATTAATGAATCGAGATTTAATAGAAAATTTCAATCACTTAATTTAAATTCACAATATGAAAATGTAAAAGTTTTTTCAATTAACTCAGACTTCTCAACTGACTTTTCAGATTCTTCAAAATTATCTTATGGTTTTGAATTTACCAACAACATTGTTAATTCAGATGCTTATGCATCAATTTTTAAAAAAGACGGTGACATCCTAATATCAAGCCCAGGAAATTCAAAAATCAAAATTCCCACAAGATATCCAAGTGATGGAAGTAATTATAAATCGGCAGCAGCATATTATGAGTATAGGAGAGATCTGTCCAATAAATCTAACTTTAATTTTGGTATGCGATTTACCAACACTTGGCTGAGAGGTGATTGGAAAGAAGAATCATTGATAGATGCTCAACTCAATAAAATAAGCAGTAAAAACTCATCATTAACTGGAAGCTTTGGTTATGTATACAGGTCAGATAAAAACTGGCAAATTAGTTCAAATTTCTCAAGTGGTTTTAGATCTCCGAACATTGATGATATGGGGAAAATAAGAGAACACAGAGGTTTGCTTTCAGTTCCTAATAAAAATTTAAAACCTGAATACGCTTATAATACTGAGCTCAGTTTAACAAAATTTCTAAACAACAAAAAAAATATTGTTTCAGTTAATTTTTATTATACTCATATTACTAATCATATAATAAGAGATGTATTCAAGCTATTAAATGATTTTTCTACTGACGATCCTTACACAATTTTATATAATGCTGAAGAAGTTAAAACAATTGCAAATGTCAATTTTGGCAGAGCATATATATACGGAGGTTCTTTTGACTCTCAATTTAAGATTATTGAAAAGTTGTTTTTGACAAGCAGTCTAACATATACAAAAGGAGGAAGTGTTAAAAATAGGTATAACCTACCTTCAATATCCCCGCTATTTGGAAGGTTTAATCTTAAGTGGGTTCAATCAAATTTAAAATCGCAACTTTCTTTTAGGTTTTCCGACTCTAAAAGTCCAATGGAATATAGTAGCGGTGGAGAAGATGGGCTTGATGAAACACCTTTTTTGGGATACAACGAAAATGGAAAGGTTTACAATGGTTCACCTTCTTGGGGAGTTTTTAAATTTTCCACATCTTATCTGTTTTCAAATAAATTAAAGACTGCCTTAATATTAGATAATATTTTTGACATACATTACAGAGAATTTGCTTCTGGCATCTCTTCCCCAGGTAGAAATTTTAATTTCGTTTTAGAGATTAAGTTCTAAAAAATTGATCTAAAATGGTTACTTTCGCTTTTATCTTAAAATCCTATTTAATCTATGGCTTTTAATGAATACAAAACATTAGATCTTTCTCTCATAGCAAAAGAAATTCTGAATGATTGGGATAAAAATGATTCATTTCAAAAAAGTATTGATATTAGAGAAGGTTCACCAAAATTCGTTTTTTATGAAGGTCCTCCTTCTGCCAATGGTATACCTGGCATTCATCATGTTATGGCTAGAACCATTAAAGATATTTTTTGTAGATATAAAACATTAAAAGGGTTTCAGGTAGAAAGAAAAGCTGGTTGGGATACACATGGTCTTCCAATTGAGTTAAGTGTTGAAAAAGAGTTGGGAATCCAAAAAGAGGATATTGGAAAATCTATTTCGGTTGAAGAATATAATGAAGCTTGTAAAAAAGCTGTAATGCGATATACAGATGTTTGGAATGACTTAACAAAAAAAATGGGGTATTGGGTAGACATGGAGAGCCCTTATATAACATATAAATCAAAATATATTGAGAGTGTTTGGTGGCTTTTAAAAAATCTTTACGATAAAGGTTTAATTTACAAGGGTTATACTGTTCAACCCTACTCTCCGAAAGCTGGAACTGGACTTAGCTCTCACGAACTGAACCAACCAGGAACCTATCAAGATGTAACTGATACCAGCGTAACTGCCCAATTTAAGGCTTTGGCACAATCTCTTCCAAATTCTTTAAAAAAGTATGATTCCGTTTATTTTTTAGCCTGGACAACAACCCCTTGGACACTTCCTTCCAATACAGCTTTAACTGTTGGTCTTAAAATAAATTATTGTTTAATTTCCAGCTTTAATCAGTATACTAGAGAACCAATTAATGTTATTTTAGCTGAAGATTTAATTCCAAAAGTTTTTTGTAATTCTTTTTTTGAAATTACTGATAATGAATTTTTGAAACTTAATTCTAATCCAAAAAGTAAAATTCCATTTATTAAAAGAACTGTTTTTAAAGGCAGTGATATTGTTGGAATTAAATATGAACAACTTTGGAATGAAGCTCCGCTACCATATAAAAATGCTGAAGATGCATTTAGGATTATTTCTGGTGACTTTGTAACCACTGAAGAGGGAACTGGCATTGTTCATACAGCGCCCACTTTTGGAGCCGATGATGCAAAAGCAGCTAAAGATGCTAACCCTGAGGTTCCTCCCATGCTTATATATGATGAAAATAAACAACTTGTTCCTTTGGTAAATCTTCAAGGAAAGTTCAGAAAAGAATTGAAAAGCTTAGCTGGTAAATATGTTAAGAATGATTATTACGATGAAAATATCCCTGAAAAATCTGTGGATGTTGAAATTGCTATACAGCTAAAAAAAGACAACAAAGCCTTTAAAGTTGAAAAATATTTACACAACTATCCAAATTGTTGGAGAACAGATAAACCAATTTTATATTATCCACTAGACTCATGGTTTATAAAAGTAACCGAAAAAAGAAATCTTCTTCAAAAACTAAATAAATCCATAAACTGGAAGCCAAAATCAACTGGAGATGGGAGGTTTGGCAATTGGCTATCAAATGCTAATGACTGGAATCTTTCTAGATCTAGATTTTGGGGGATCCCCATTCCTATTTGGAGAACGAATGATGGGTCAGAAACCAAAATTATAGGTTCTGTAGAAGAGTTAAAAAAGGAAATATCAAAGTCTATAAATACTGGCTTCATGGACTCAGACCCCTACGAATCTTTTGAATTAAATAACATGAGTGATTTTAATTATAATCAAATTGATCTTCACAAAAATATTGTTGATCAAGTTATTTTATGCTCAAAAAATGGGAAGGAAATGTATAGAGAACCAGATTTGATTGATGTTTGGTTTGATTCTGGATCTATGCCTTACGCCCAATGGCACTATCCTTTTGAAAATAAGGATATGATCGATAAAAATATTGCATTTCCTGCTGATTATATCGCAGAGGGAGTTGATCAGACTAGAGGATGGTTTTACACATTACATGCTATTAGTTCATTGGTTTTCAATTCTGTTTCATACAAAAATGTGATTTCAAATGGACTTGTCTTAGATAAAAATGGTCATAAAATGTCAAAAAGATTGGGTAATGCAGTTGACCCATTTATTACAATTGAGAAATTTGGCCCTGATGCTACAAGATGGTACATGATTAGCAATGCAAATCCATGGGATAATTTAAAATTTGATATTGATGGTATTGAAGAAAGTAAACGAAAGTTTTTTGGAACACTTTACAATATTTATTCTTTTTTTGCTCTTTATTCAAATATTGATAATTTTTGTTTTGATGAAAATGAAATCCCAAACGATGAAAAACCAGAGCTTGACCGCTGGATTATATCTGAACTAAATTCCCTTATTGATGAAGTAGATAACCATTACTTAAATTATGAACCTACAAAATCTGCAAGGGCAATTTCTAAATTTGTTCAAACATATTTAAGTAACTGGTATGTAAGGCTATCTAGAAGAAGATTCTGGAAAGGATCATATGAAAAAGACAAAATTAGTGCTTATCAAACACTTTTTACTTGTTTAATAGAAATAGCTAAAATATCTTCTCCAATCGCACCATTTTTTATGGATAGGTTATATTGTGATCTAGTCTCAAATACAAAATTAGATTCTTTTGGTTCAGTTCATCACTCTGATTTTCCTAAGGCTAACAAAAGTTTAATTGATCTCGTTTTACAAAAAAAAATTAGAAAAGCGCAAATAATCTGTTCATTAGTATTATCATTAAGAAAGAAAGAAAAAATTAAAGTTCGTCAGCCTCTTTTAAAAGTTATGATTCCCTATAATTCTGAACAAGAAAGATTAGATCTTACAGAAATTTCAGATTTGATAAAATTTGAGGTTAATGTTAAAAATATAGAATTAATTAATAGTTCATCTGGAATATTGGTAAAAAAAGTTAGACCTAATTTTAGAAGCTTAGGCCCTAAACTAGGAAAATTAATTTCTCTGGTTAGTTCTGAAATTAAACATTTTGGCAATAATGAAATTAAAAAAATAGAACAAGGTGATTCTATTTCATTAAAAATCAATTCTGAAAAAATAACTCTTGAACCTTCAGATTTTGAAATTTATTCTCAAGACATTGAAGGTTGGCTTGTTGCTTCAGAAAATAACATAACTGTAGCGCTTGACATTCAATTAAATGATAAGTTGATTAATGAGGGGATTGCAAGGGAACTAGTCAATAGAATTCAAAACTACAGGAAGGAAATTGGATTATTAGTTACGGATAAAATTATTTTGAAAATTCAGAATAATAATATAATTGAAAAAGCTATTTTTGAAAATCGAAAATATATTCTTAACGAAACTTTAGCAGATGATTTAGTTTTCGAAAATAAAATTAACGATGGTATTGATATAGAATTTGATAATATTAAAAGTAAATTAAGTTTAAAAAAAAATAATTAATTATGGCTATAATAAGATATTCTGACAAAGATTTAAAAAAATTTAAATCTCTCATTGAAGAAAAAATTGGCAAAGCTCAAAAAGACTTAGCTCTAATTAAAAGTGCTTATATGAATGATGGAAACAATGGCACAGAGGACACCTCTCCAACATTTAAGGCATTTGAAGAGGGCTCACAAACAATGTCAAAAGAAGCTAATACTCAACTTGCTATTAGACAAGAAAAGTTTATTAGAGATCTTAACGCTGCGCTAATAAGGATTGAAAACAAAACTTATGGAGTTTGTAGAGAAACGGGAAAATTAATCAATAAAAAACGATTAGAACTAGTACCACATGCCACATTAAGTATTGAGGCAAAAAATAAAATCTCTTAAACTCTTCTGTATAAAGTAATGAATTATTAATTCTTAATAATGAGTTTAAAAAAATCTTTATTAATAATCTCAATTATTCTAATTGTAGATCAAGTTTCTAAGATTTATATTAAATTAAATTTTCCTCTAACTCTATATGGACAAGCTGCTTTGGTTGACTTTGAGTGGTTTAAGATTTTATTTGTTGAAAATAAAGGAATGGCTTGGGGAGCAAAAATAAGTGACTTTTTGCCTTTTATTAGTGAAAGAGCAGGCAAGTTAATGCTAACATTATTTAGAACATTTGCGGTTCCTTTAATTTTCTACTGGTTGTACGATAGCATTAAAAAACAGCAAAACAAACTTTTAACTTTAAGTATTTCTCTTATACTTGCTGGCGCTATTGGAAACTTAATTGATTCTATCTTTTACGGTTATCTTTTTACCGATAGTTACTTAAATGTTGCCAACTTTAGTCCTGGAAGCGGATATGAATCTATTTTTTATGGGCATGTTGTGGACATGCTTCAATTCCCAATGTTCAATTGGACTTGGCCAGATTGGCTTCCTTTAGTTGGAGGAAATAATTTTACTTTTTTTGAGCCAGTATTTAATATTGCAGACACTGCGATAAGTACTGGGGTGGGCATAATGATTGTTTTTAACAAAAAAGTTTTTCCTCAAAATTCGTAAACTTTGTTTGGACAAATACAATAGTCCATTTTTACATCATTACTGTTTATATAATTAATTTTTTTTACAGGCTGAAAGAAAGATAAGCCAATTTTTACGGTATTTTTTTTACATTTAGAAAGAAGTTTATCATAATATCCTCCTCCGTAACCAACACGATTTCCAAAATTATCAAAACAAAGTAAAGGGATAAAAACCACATCTAAATCATTATGGGGTATTTCAATTCCTGATTGAGGCTCTGAAATTCCTAATTTATTAGTCTTTAATAATGTGGAGTCAGTTAAAAGGAAGTTAGTTATTTCATTATTTTCTGTATTAATTTTTGGAAGAATTACATTTTTATCTTTTCCTTGAATTATTTGAATTATTAATTTAGTATCGACTTCGTGTTTTTTTTCAATTGGAAAAAAAATATGATAATTACTATAATTCCAAATATCTATATCTAAAGTTTTATTGGCTAAATCTAAACTTAAATTTTCAATTTCAATATTAGTTAATGAGTTTCTTTTAGATTTATAGAGCTCTCTTAATTCTTGCTTTAACACTATTGTTTCTTTTTAAATTTATTTCCCATATATATCATGTAGGGCATTGGTAAAAGAATTGAAACAAAATATGTAAAAATTGCTATTACTTCGTCAAAAGCTACATAAAAAAATAAAAAAATTAAAGAAGTATATATGGCAAGGTTTAGAAAAAATTTCTTAAAAAAAATTAGATATCCATTAAGATCAAAAGATTCTTTTTCTTTTTTAGACATAGTATTATATCCAGCTAATAAAACATCTGCATTGTTTTCATTGGTAATATAAGCAACTCCAATAAACGTTAAATTACAAATTCCAACCCCCAAGAATATTTCCATATTATATTTTTTCACAAATTTAAAAAGAATTAATTTAGAATTGTGATAACAACCTCTTTGAAAATCAAGCTTGCCACCATTCCCAAGCTACCAGGTGTCTATCAATTTTTCAGTCGAGAAAAAAAGATTATATACATCGGCAAAGCCAAAAACTTAAAAAAAAGAGTCTCGTCGTATTTTGCTAAAAATATTACTTCTCAAAAAACCAAAAACCTTATAAAAAATATTTCCGATCTGAAACATATTGTGGTTTCGTCTGAATCTGATGCCCTGCTTTTAGAAAACTCCTTGATTAAAAAATATCAACCTAAATACAACATTTTGCTAAGGGATGACAAAACATATCCATGGATCTGTATTAAAAAAGAAAGATTTCCTAGAATCATGTTTACTAGAAAATTAATTAAAGATGGATCTGAATATTTTGGGCCCTACACCAATAAAAAAACCATTAACGTTTTGTTGGATTTAATAAACAACCTCTTTCCAATTAGATCAAGCAACTACAATTTTACAGAGAAAAAAATAAATTTTAAAAACATCCCGCTGTTTCTAAGGGTTTTAAAAAAAGGAGGTAACGTGTTAATCCTCGGTTTCACTCAAGATAAAAACAGTGATAATGAACAGAACATAATTTCAGAAAAAGAGTATGACTCAAACATTGAAAGCATAAAGCAAATTTTAAAAGGAAAATTTAGGCCTTCAAAAAATCTTTTAAAAAATAAGATGCTTGAATATTCTAAAAAAATGGACTTTGAGAATGCTCAAAAAATTAAAGAGAAAATTGAACTGTTACTTAACTACCAGTCTAGGTCTACTGTTGTAAATCCCAAATTGAATAATATTGATGTTTTTAGTATAATTTCTGACGAATCATATGCTTATATAAATTATTTGGAAGTCGCTTTTGGGAGAATTGTTAGATTCCATAACATGGAAATAAAAAAGAAGTTAGAAGAAAGTGATAAAGATATTTTATTGATTTGTTTAGTTGAACTTAGAAGAAAGTTTTCCTCAAAAAATAAAATAATTATTACTCCATTTAAGTTTAATGAACTAAATCATTTGAAATTTATAGTTCCAAAAGCAGGAGACAATAAGAAAATTTTAGAACTCTCGAAAAAAAATGCAACTATTTACAAATTAGAAAAACTCAAAAAAATTCAAATTGTAGACCCAGAAAGACATATTAAAAGAATCATGAATTCAATGAAAGTAGATCTTAATCTAAAAGAATTTCCTTTAACAATTGATTGTTTTGATATTTCTAATATACAAGGATCTAATACTGTAGCTTCCTGCGTTGTTTTTAAAAATGGAAAACCCCATAAAAAAGGATATAGAAAATACAATATCAAAACTGTATCTGGGCCAGATGATTTTGGTTCTATGAAGGAAGTTGTTTATAGAAGATATAAAAGAATATTAGATGAAAAAAAAGAATTACCCGATTTAATCATCATTGACGGTGGCAAAGGACAACTTAGCTCTAGCATGTTAGCTCTAAAATCTCTAAATTTAAATACCATTCCAATACTGGGAATTGCCAAAAGATTGGAGGAGATTTTTTATCCTGAAGATCCTATTCCTTTATATCTTGATAAAAGATCTGAAACACTAAAAATAATACAACATATAAGGAATGAAGCACACAGGTTTGCTATTACTTTTCACAGAAATAAAAGAAGTACTGCTGCTTTAAGCTCATCATTAGATTCAATTACTGGAATTGGTGAAAAAACAAAAATTTCTTTGTTAAAAAAATACAAATCACTAAAAAAAATAAAAGAAATACCTGAATCAATTTTAGCAAACGATATTGGTGTTGCCAAAGCAAAAAAATTAGTTTCGTTTTTTAATTTATCAAAATAGTATTTTTATATTTTTGCATATGCGATTGAAATTATTCTTAATCTGCCTATGCCTTTTTTTTACTAGTTTACAATTTTGTCAAAATAAACAAGGGGAAAAAGCCCCCTTTGTAAAATCATCTTTTAATTCATTTCAATCTGGAGAATGGTTCAAATTTCGAATTCATTATGGAATATTCAATGCAAGCTATGCTACTATCGAATTAAAAGATACTTTGATTGACAGTCACCCTGTATTTAAATCTACTGCCATTGGAAGAACCACTGGAATAGCAAGGCTTTTTTTTAAGGTAGATGATATTTATGAAAGTTATTTTCATAAAGAAATTGTAAAACCATTAAAATCTAAAAGGGACATTTATGAGGGAGGCTACACTAAAAATATTGAAATTAAATATGATTATAATAGTGGATTTGCCATTGTAAATGATATTAAAAATAATACAATCCAAAACATTCCTATCATTGAAAATGTTCAAGATATAATTTCAACATTTTATTTTTTAAGAAATCATTTCGATGTAACAAAATTGAAAGTAAACGATTTTATAAGAATAATCATGTTTTTCGATGCTGAGAATTATAATTTTAAAATGCAATTCCTCGGATTTGAAAATGTTAAAACCAAGTTTGGAACAGTCAATTGTTATAAGTTCAGGCCTTACATTGAATCTGGCAGAGTTTTTAGAGATAGCGAAAGCTTGGCCCTGTGGGTAAGTAATGATAAAAACAAAATTCCAATCAAAATTGAAGCTCGATTAAGGATTGGTTCAATTGAAGCTGATCTTGATGGATTTAAGGGTTTAAAACACCCATTTAAAATTAAAGTTAATGAATAGATTTTTTGTTTTTATTTTATTAATACTTGCTTCATGTAGCAATACACCTGACGACAACAAAAAGGAGATAAAACAAGTAAAAGAAAAAATAGTCAAGCAGTTTGGCTATACATTAAATAACTTTCATGTTGTTAGGGATACTGTAAAACGGGGAGATTCTTTTGGAACAATTTTAGAAAAAAATAATCTTTTCTATCCTCAAATATTTAATATTGTTCAAAAAGTAAAGCAAGTTTATGACATAAGAAAAATTAATTTGGGTAAACCATACACTATTTTATTTTCAAAAGACTCTTTAAAAACTCCAAAGCTTTTTATTTACCAACCTAATCCAATTGAATATGTTTTAGTTTCACTAACAGATTCCTTATGGGCTGAAAAAAAGGCAAAAGCTGTCAAGTTAGTTGAATTTGAAGCTGCAGGTACTATTGAAAGCTCTCTTTCTGAAACCATGGAAGAAAAAAAACTGTCTCCTCTATTATCTAACGAACTTTCAGAAATATATGCTTGGACCATAGACTTTTTTAGATTAGAAAAAGGGGATAATTTCAAAATAATATATACTGGGAAATATGTTGACGATTCGATATATGTAGGATTAAATAGAATCCACTCTGCTTACTTTGAACATAGAAAAAAGCCGTTTTATGCGATTGAATTTGAAACAGATCCAAAAAGAGGCATTTTTGAATATTTTGATGAAAATGGAAAAAATTTAAGAAGAGCTTTTTTAAGGTCACCAGTGCAATTTAGCAGAATATCTTCTAGATATAATTTAAAAAGAAAAATAGCTTATTATGGAAGAGTTCGTCCACATTTAGGAACAGATTTCGCTGCTCCAGTTGGCACTCCAATTAGAACAACTGCTAGTGGTACTGTTGTAAAGTCAAGTTATACAAGAGGAAATGGAAATTATGTTACAATAAAACATAATGCAACATATTCTACTCAATATTTACATATGAAAAAAAGAGGAGTAAAAAGAGGGCAATATGTTAAACAAGGTGATTATATTGGAACAGTAGGTATGACAGGTAATACATCTGGTCCGCATGTTTGTTATAGGTTTTGGAAAAATGGTAAACAGGTTGACCCTTTGAGACAAAAATTACCAGAAGCAAAACCTATTTCACAGGATTTGAAAAATAAATACCTAACTTACATGAAACCAATAAAGTTCCAACTTGATTCTATAAGATCAAATATTAACTTTGTAACTAACATTAGATAGTTAACACATTATAAATGTCTCTAAAAAATATTTCCCCGACCAAAACTTCATCTTGGAAAACCCTTTTGACTCATTTTAAAGATATTAAAAACTCTAGAATAGAAGATCTTATTCATAATAAAAATAGGATCAAAAATTTTACTATCTCTAATGGAGATTTTTTAGTTGATTTTTCAAAAAACATAATGAACGATAAAACATTAAGGTTACTTTTGAAATTAGCTGAGGAGTCTGACTTAAAAAATGCGATACGAAAACAGTTTGAAGGAGAGAAAATCAATAAAAGTGAAAACAGGGCTGTTTTACATTCTGCAATAAGGTCTTCAAAAAAAAATAAAATTTATGTTGATGGTGAAAATATAATACCCGCTATCAAAAATTCTAGAGAAAAAATAAAATCATTTACTAATGATATTATTTCTGGTGAAATTAAAGGTTTTACAAATAAAAAAATAACAGATATAGTAAACATTGGAATTGGAGGCTCCGATTTAGGCCCTACTATGGTTGTAGAGGCATTAAAATATTACCGCTCAAGACTTAACCCTCACTTTATTTCTAATGTAGATGGTGATCATGTTATTGAAATTTTAAAAAAATTAAACCCAGAAAGTACCCTGTTTATTATTGTCTCTAAATCTTTTGCTACACATGAGACTATTACAAATGCTAAACTGGTAAGAAAGTGGTTAAAAAATAAATTAGGGGCTAATAGTGTTAAGAATCACTTTGTGGCAGTTTCTTCAAATATTGAAAAGGTTAAAAAATTTGGAATAAATGAAAATTATATTTTTTCAATGAATGATTGGGTTGGAGGAAGGTTTTCCGTCTGGAGTTCAGTTGGCCTTTCAGTTAGTCTTTCAATCGGATTTAAAAACTTTGAAGATTTTTTAAATGGAGCTCAAATTATGGATACTCATTTCCAATCCTCCTCATTTAATAAAAATATACCTGTAATTTTAGCTTTGGTTAGTATATGGTATAATAATTTTTTTGGTTCTGAAACTGAAGCCATACTACCATATTCAGAATATCTTCAAAAACTACCTTCTTATCTTCAGCAAGTAGTTATGGAAAGTAATGGTAAGAGTGTTGATAGGGATGGCAAAAAAGTTACATACCAAACTGGAAACATCGTTTGGGGAAATACAGGGACAAACTCACAACATGCATTCTTTCAGTTGATTCACCAAGGTACTAAAATAATTCCCTGTGATTTTATTGGGTTTAAACAGCCACTGCATAAAGAAAATATGCAGCATAATAAGCTTATGTCAAACTTTTTTGCACAAACAAAAGCCTTGATGATGGGTAAAAATATAACTCAGGTAAAGAAAGAGTTAAATAATAATTCCCAAGATTTTAATTTAGCTCCATTTAAAGTCTTTGACGGTAACAAACCATCTAATACAATTCTAATCGATAAATTAACTCCAAAAAGTTTAGGTAGTTTAATTGCTTTATATGAACATAAAGTTTTTGTTCAGGGAATAATTTGGAATATTTTTAGTTATGATCAATGGGGAGTTGAGCTTGGCAAGAAGCTAGCTGATAACATATACAAACAGCTAGGTCAAAATAAATATGAAGAGCACGATAATTCAACAAAATATCTTCTAAAAAATTATCTTAAAAAATAATTCAGTTATTCACAAAAATTGTTCAAAAAATTAACCTCTAATTAACCTTTTACATTTAAAATTTAATCATTTTTGTATAAAACAATACTAACAAAATGAAAAAAATAAATTTATTATTCATATTTATTCTTATTTCAACTTTTTCATACTCACAAAATATCCTTAAGGGTACAATAGTTGATTCTGAAATGGGAAAAGGGCTTCCTGGAGCAACTGTTCTTGTTAAAGGCACCTCAAATGGTGTTAATACAGATTTTGATGGAAATTTTGAAATAATTTCTGAAGGTCCAGGCACATTGGTTATATCTTTTGTAGGATACAAAAGTCAAGAAATAGATTTTAGTGAGTCAATGGATATTACTGTCTCATTGAAAGTTTCTGGATTATCAGGTGTTACAGTATTTGGAACAGCTGATTTTGCTATGAACAGAGACCAGGCGGTTACAGTTACTACGCTTACTGCCGAAGATATTCAAGAAAGGATTGGAAATCTTGAACTCCCAGAAATGTTAAATGCAACACCTGGTGTATATGCAACTAAGGCAGGTGGTGCATATGGTGATTCTAGAATTAACGTTAGAGGTTTTGATTCCCAAAATACAGCAGTAATGATTAATGGTATTCCTGTAAATGATATGGAAAATGGAAGAGTATATTGGTCCAACTGGGCAGGACTTTCGGATGTTGTATCAGCTATGCAAGTTCAAAGAGGTTTAGGAGCATCAAAACTAGCTATTTCATCAGTAGGAGGAACAATAAATATTCTAACAAAATCAACAGAACTTTCAGAGGGAGGTAGGTTTTCTGCTACAGTAGGTAACGATGGTTATAAAAAGACTGTTGCGTCTTATAATACCGGAGAAATGGATGGAGGTCATGCTTTATCTGTACTTTTCTCAAGAACATCTGGTGACGGTTATGTAGATGGAACAATGTTTGAAGGTTATAATTATTTCTTAGGTTATGGTTGGAGAGATAGCTCAAATAAACATAATGTTCAGTTTATAGTAACAGGAGCTCCACAAACACACAACCAAAGAACTTCCAGCTATTACAACATGGCAAAAGTTTCAGATTACCAAAAGCATGGAATAAGGTATAACTATAACCATGGTTTTTTAGATGGAAAAGAGTTTAATCAAAGAAAAAACTTTTATCACAAACCACTTGCTTCTATAAACTGGGAGTACAAAATAAATCCAAGTACAAACCTTTCAGCCTCTTTATATTATTCAATCGGAAGAGGTGGTGGAACTGGAGATATTGGTAGATTAGATGGGGATTACGCTAGTGACAGTAAATTTAGGAATCCTGTAAACGGCCAGGTAAACTGGGATAAAATTTTCCATTCCAATTCAGGTGTGCCAGCAACTTTTTATGATGGTTCAACCTACAGCAATGTGATTGATCAAACAACTGGCTTATACATAGTCAACGATCAAGATGAAAGAGTAAATGGTGTGAAGAGAAATGGAATAGTAAGAAGAGCTTCCATAAATTCTCATAATTTTTTAGGTAGTCTAATCAACATAAAAAAAGAGATTAATGATAAATTTAAAGTAGACTTTGGGGCTGATATTAGATCCTATAAAGGTATTCATTATCGTAGACTTGATCACCTAATAGGAGCAGATGGGTATAGGGATTTTGATAATAAAAATTACTCAGGAGGAAGTGCTGTAAGAACTACAACCTATAGTTCAGACCTTAATAATCTTTGGAATGTATTCAAAGACACTGATAAAGAAGAAAAAATTGATTACCACAATGATGGTTTAGTAAGATGGTTAGGTGCCTTTGCTCAATTACAATATAAACAAAATAACCTTTCTGCATTTGTTCAAGGTGCATTTTCAAATCAAGGATTTCAAAGAGTTGAATACTTTAATCAAGTTGGAACTGCAACTTCAGACTGGAAAAACATAACTGGAGGAAATGTAAAATTAGGCGTTAACTATAATTTTGACATAAAAAGTAATGTTTATGTAAACACAGGTTACTATTCAAAGCAACCTAACTTTGATGCTGTTTATATTAATTATTCAAATACTTTAAATCCTGATTTAAAAAATGAAACTGTTATGGGGCTTGAAGCAGGCTACGGATATGTTTCCAGTAAACTTAGGTTGAATTTAAATGTATATAAAACTACATGGGAAGACAGATTTCTTTCAGATGGAGTATCTGTTGGGGGAGTAAGAGGAACGGCTAATTATTATGGAATTAAACAAGTACACTCAGGATTTGAGTTTGATGGCGAGTATCAACTTAGTCCATATGTGACTGTTCAGGGAATGTTATCTTTGGGTAATTACGAATATGGGAATGATGTAGTTGCAGATGTGTTTGATTCTTCGAGAGTAAAAATTGGTACTTCTACTCTGTTTTTAGATGGGGTTAAAGTTGGAGATGCTGCTCAAAAAACATCAAGGCTTAATATTAAAGTTAGCCCTACTGATTTATTCTTTTTCAACTTAAGCATGTTTACTGCTTCTGAACTGTATGCAAACTTTAATCCTGAAGACTTTGATACAGATGGAGATATGGCTATGAAAATTCCTGCTTACGAGTTATTTGACTTTGGAGCATCATACAAGTTATCGATAGCAAAAGAGAATATTTATTTAAGATTAAATGTAAATAATCTATTCGATAATCATTATATTTCTGAGTCTTCAACAAATTATGTCGCTGGGCCAAGTGATCCTACATACTTAGGGGTCGAAACAGGAAATAGAGCTTTTCCTGGTTGGGGTAGATCTTGGAACTTAGGATTTACTTATAGATTCTAACTTTTTAATTGCTTATTAAAAAGCCTTTTGTTTTAATAACGAAAGGCTTTTATTATTTCAGATCTTTAATATTTAATTGCGTTGATATTTTACCTTTCCAATTGTTTTCTTCAATTGTAAATGCCATTTGAAAGGAATTTTTGGATATCGAATCTGCCTTTTCTGATTTCCAAAACCCAATAGCTGGATATGTCACGTTTGCATTTTGGAATACATTTATTTTAAGGTGTTCATTAGACGTTCCTAGCTTTTTTATTTCCCCTTTTATTTTTAAGTCTTTTGAGAAAAAAACTGGTGATAAATTACCTGGACCAAAGGGTTCAAATTGCTTTAAAATTCTAACGAATTTTGGTGTTATAGAATCAAAATTTAGTTGAGATTCGATATTAATTTCTTTTTCAGGGGACTTGTTTTTTAAAATATTTTGGATCTCTAAATCAAATTTTTGTCTAAAAATGGATAAGTTCTCTTCGCTAATTGTAATGCCTGCTGCATATTGGTGACCTCCATAATTTATTAAAAGCTTTTTACAGTTTAATAAGATTTTTGTAAGATCTAATCCTTTAATTGATCTTGCAGATCCTGTTAAATTACCATTTGATGATTTGCAAAAAACGATAGCTGGCCTATAATATTTGTCAACTAATCTAGATGCTACAATCCCAATTACACCTTTATTCCAATTTTCTTTGTAAACTATAGTTGAACTAGATGTTTCCAATTCTTCATTATCGATCATCTCTATAGAGTCATTAACAGTATTGCTTTCGGTTTCTTTTCTAAGATTATTTAGTATTTCAATTTTGTTTTTTAATTTCATCAAAATATTATCATCCTGTTCAATTAATAGGTCCAAAGCTACATTAGCATGATCCATTCTGCCGGCGGCATTAATTCTGGGTGCAATAAAGAACATAAGATCTCTAATGTCATATTCCTTTTTAATTTTTTCTTTTAGTATAAAATTTAGTCCTTTTCTAGGGTTTGAATTTATAATCTGTAAACCTATATAGGTAAAGACCCTGTTTTCACCAACTAAAGGGACAACGTCTGCCGCTACAGCCAAAGCAACTAAATCTAAATAATGGATGATATTATCAATTTCTTGATTTTTTTTAATGTTTAAAGCTTGAATCAACTTAAACCCAACTCCACAACCACACAATTCTTTGAAAGGATATGAACAATCTTTTCTTTTAGGGTTTAAAATTGCATATGCTTTTGGAATAGTTAAATCTGGATGATGATGGTCACAAATAATAATATCAATGTTATTTTTAGTTGCGTAATCAACTTGATAATGAGCCTTAATTCCACAGTCTAGTGCAATAATTAGGCTTTGTTTGTTTTTAATGGCTTTATCAATTCCCTTTAAAGAAATTCCATATCCCTCAATATTTCTGTCAGGGATGTAAGTGTCAACTTTTGCTCCAATTTCTTTTAAGTATGAACTTAAAACAGCAACTGAACAGGTTCCATCAACATCATAATCACCATAAACCATAATAAATTCTTTTTGTTTGATTGCTGTTAAAGTCCGTTCTACAGCATTTTCCATGTCTTTCATTAAAAAAGGGTCATGAAGCTGTGAAGTATTTGGACGAAAAAAGTCTTTTGCTTGATCAAATGTTTCTATTCCTTTGTTAACAAGCATTTGAGAAATTATCATATCCACATTTAACTCTGAAGCAAGTTTTTTAACTATTTGTTGATTTTTGTTATGCGGAATTATCCAGTTCAAATTATTTGTCTTTTCCTTCTACTACAATTACAAATTCTCCTTTGGGCTTTTTGGATAGAAAAACTTTACAAATTTCCTCCATATCTGCTCTTAATGTTTCTTCATACAGCTTTGTTAATTCTCTAGAAATTGATACTCTTCTACTTGGACCAAATATACTTTTAAATTCATTTAAAGTTTTTAATAGTTTATGGGGGGATTCATAGAAAATCATGGTTCGTTTTTCTTGGGATAGAACTAACAATCTTGTCTTTCTTCCTTTTTTTAAAGGCAAGAATCCTTCAAAAATAAATTTATCGCTAGAAAAACCACTTAATAGTAATGCTGGAATGAAAGCTGTTGGACCTGGCAAACATTCAACATCTATAGCCTCACTCAAACATGCTCTAGTTATCAAAAACCCTGGATCCGAAATCCCAGGGGTTCCTGCATCAGATACTAATGCTACATTACTCCCATTATTTATCTTATGTATAACTGATTGTAATTGATTGTGCTCATTGAATTTATGATGGGATTGTAATTGACATTTTACGCCAATGTGATTTGTTAATTTTTTAGTTCTTCTTGTGTCTTCACATAAAATCAAATCCACCTCTCCCAAAATTTTTATTGCCCTTAATGTTATATCATCTAGATTGCCAATAGGTGTTGGTACAATATAAAGTTTTGCCATGTTAAATTAATTTTTGGACATTTGTTTGGTTATTAAAGTTAGCTACTTTAGCAACAATATTAATAAGTATAAAATTAAATGTTTTAAGTGGGTAAAATTGAAATAATCTGCGGCTCCATGTTTTCCGGGAAAACAGAAGAATTAATAAATAGAATAAAAAAGGCTGAATTATTAAGGGAAAAATTTGTTGTATTCAAGCCAAATAAAGATTCTAGAAATAGTGGTGAAGAAATTAAATCCCACTCCGGTAATTCTATACCAGCATTAACTGTAGAGAATGCAGATGAAATTTATTTTAAATCTAAAAAAGCTAGTATAATTGCTATAGATGAAGCACAATTCTTTAAAAAAAATTTAATTGAAATATGTAATAAACTGGCAAATGAGAATAAAAGAGTAATTGTTTCGGGGTTAGATATGGATTTTGAAGGAAAACCCTTTGGTCCCATGCCTCAATTAATGGCTTGTGCTGAGGAAGTTACAAAACTTCATGCCATATGTAATGAAACTGGTGAATTAGCTAATTATAGTTACAGAAAAAATAATTCTAATGATACCGTTATGATTGGCGATAAAAAAACTTATGAGGCTCTTTCTAGAAACGCTTTTATTAAAAAAATGAAAAAGAGAAAATAAATTAATGGCAATTGAAGAAACAGTTATAGAAATTAATTTAGAAAGTTTAAGAAAAAATTTAGCCTTTATTAAATCCAATCTAAACCCTCAAACATTGATTATGGCTGTTGTTAAGGCCCATTCGTATGGTTCCGATTCATTAATAATTTCCAGAGAACTTGAGAAACAAAATATAGATTATTTAGCTGTTGCATATGTAAATGAAGGTATGTTTTTAAGAAAAGCTGGAGTTACAACACCTATCCTTGTTCTTCATCCTCAAATAAATGATTTTAATAATTTGATCAAATATGGTCTTGAGCCTAGCATTTATTCATTTAGAATTTTAAATGCTTTTTTATCCAAAAAAAACCAAAAGAAGAACTTTCTATTTCAGTTAAAATTCAACACTGGATTAAATAGGCTTGGATTTAATGAAAATGAAATCGATGATTTATTAATCGCATTAAAAGGTAATACGCCAAATTTTATTTTCTCTCATTTAGGAGCATCTGAGGATTTAAGTAATATTGATTTTAGTAAAAAACAATTAATAAAATTTGATAATATCTCAAAAAAATTTGAATTTAAAATTGGAAAAAAAATAAAAAAACATATTTTAAACACATCTGGTATTTTAAATTTTTCTCATGCTCAATTTGATATGGTTAGAACTGGAATAGGAATTTATGGTTATGGTAACGATAAAAGGTTTTTAAATAATTTTAGGCCTGTAGTTAGTTTAAAAACAGTTATTTCTCAAATACACGATATTAAAAAAGGTGATTCTATTGGATACAACT
>MDTB01009038.1_pt1 | contig 19361 bp, 18 predicted proteins | sample 811161 | NCBI WGS metagenome assembly MDTB01 (sample SAMN05326650, study PRJNA326480) | marine metagenome | isolation source: seawater | place: Mediterranean Sea | collected 2009 | reverse complement strand
TATTTATTTTCTTTCATTAATTTAATTAATTTTTTATTTTCCTTTTTTTTTATATCGGCAAATTTAGGTAGTGATGCTGTGTTAATCTTGTTTATGTTATGGAAATTTAAAGTGACTCCTCTTTGTTCTAAACCTATATTTTTTGGATTATTACTTTTTGGTTCACTTTTAAAACCAGTAGAGTTAGTGCAGGCTGAAATAAATAAAAAAATTAGAATTATTCTTAAGAACATGATATTTTTATATATATATTATTATTTAAAAATTTCATAAAATTAATTAACAATTGAATAAAATAGTATTATCTTAGAGTAGAATTACTTTATAAATAAGATACAATTTTTATACTGAACAATAAAAATTGGTAATAATCTCTAATTATTGTTCTGTATCAAGTAAACTTAAAATAAAAAAAGTTAATAAATGAATCACATATTAAAATTTTCTAATAAAGCTAAAACATTGCAAAAATTAAAAATGCATTTTAAGGAAAAGATTAATATTCCAAATTTTTTATTTTATACAAAAAAAAATATTATCAAAAATGAAGATGTAATTAATAATATATTAAAAAAATTTAGAAATTCACCTATCATAATCAGGTCTTCAGCTTTAGATGAGGATAATTATAATAATTCAAATGCTGGAAAATATGATTCGGTAATCATAAAAAAAATAAGTAAGGACAAGATTAAAAATGGCTTAAAAAAAATATTTATCAAGTTAAAATCAAATAAAGATATAGTAATATTTCAAAAATTATTAGTAGAACCAGAAATATTTGGTGTAGTTTTTACTAGAGATATAAATACTAATGCTCCCTATTATGTAATCAATTTCGATAAATCAAAAAAGACAGATTTAATAACTTCGGGGAAAAAAAGTGTTTCCCAACAAACACTTAATATACTCAAAAAATCAAATTTTGTTCCTAAAGAATTTCAAAAACTAGTAAGTGTTATCAATAATATAGAAAAAGTTTCAAGAAATGATCGTTTGGATATTGAGTTTGCAATTAAAAATAAAAAAGTTTTTATTTTTCAGGTGAGACCTTTAAAAAAATCAAAAAAAATTAACGAAACCTTATTTTATAGTGTTATTACAAATCTTGAAAAAAAAATTCAAAAAATTTTTTACAAAGATCCAAACTTATCAGGTACAAATAATATTTTAAGTAACATGTCAGATTGGAATCCAGCAGAAATGATAGGATCGAAGCCTACTAAATTAAGTTACTCATTATACTCAGAGCTAATTACTGATAAAATATGGGCTGAACAAAGAAAATTGTATAATTATAAGTATGTTAGTCCAAATAGATTAATGTTGGACTTAGCTGGAAGCCCGTATATCGATTTAAGAACTGATTTAAATTCGTTTCTACCTGCAAATATGAATTTAAAAACTGAAAAAAAAGCAATTAACTTTTATATTAGTAAGATGAGAAAAAATCCGCATTTGCATGACAAAATAGAATTTGATATTATTCCAACTTGTTTTAATTTTTCAACAAAAAAATATTTAAAAAAATTTTTAAATTTAAAAGAACAAAAAACATATAATGAAAAATTAAAAAACATTAACAGGAGTATAATTAATAATAATAATCAAAATATTTTTAAAAATGATATCAATCGAATAACAATTCTAGATAAAAGATTAAATGAGTTTAAAAAGGAAAAACTTAGCCCGATACAAAAAATATTTTTTTTAGTTGATTTATGTAAAAATTATGGGACATTACCATTTTCAGGTATTGCTAGATCTGCTTTTGTTGCAACGTCAATTCTAAGAGATTTAGAAATAAGATCATTATTGACTGAAGCTGATTTAGCAAAATTTTATTCAAACATAAATACTATTTCAAATGAATTGAATAAAGATTTATCCCTTTTAGAGTCAAAAAAAATTAGTAAAACAAATTTTATATTAAAATATGGGCATTTGAGACCATCAACATACTCAATTTCTTCAAAAAATTATAAAGATGGGTTCAATTTTTATTTTTCAAATAAAGAAAGTAACAAGACAACTAAAACAAAAAATAGACAAATTTTTAAAAAAAATTCAATACAAAAAATAAATATAATGCTGTCAAAAGAGAAACTAAAAATTAATTTTGATCAACTAATAAAGTTTGCTGCAGAAGCAATTAAACAAAGAGAATATTCAAAATATATATTTACAAAAGCAATAGATGAAATTTTTATCAACTTAAAAAAATTAGGTGATGAGGTAAAAATTAATACAAATGACTTAGAGCACATATCGATAAAGACAATACTTGAAGCTTATAATAATCTCTCTGTTGAGAAACTTGGTGAATTTCTAAAAAAGGAAATTTATAGAAATAAAAAATTTTATAAAATATCTTCAACTATTAAGTTACCAGATGTTATTACCTCAGAAAAAAATGTTTTTTTTCATTACGAGACACAAGCTACAGGAAATTTTGTTACTAGCTTAAAGGTTAATGGTAAAATTAAAATCTTAAATAAAAAAAATATGCAAAATGCTAAAATAAATCTAGATGATCAAATAGTTTTTATCGAAAACGCAGATCCAGGTTTTGACTTTATATTTTACCATAATATAAAAGGCCTAGTTACTAAGTATGGCGGGTCAAACTCACACATGGCAATTAGGTGTATGGAGCTTGGTATCCCAGCAGTGATTGGATTAGGAGAGAAAAAATATAATTTTTTCTCAAAACAACAAACTATACAAATTGATTGTCAAAATAAGATAATTCAAAAATTGATCAAATGAAAAATATATTAATTACACAAAGAATTAGCTTAAGTGATAAAAATATTTTGCAAACTAAATTAGATTTAGATTGGTATGACTACGCAAGCAAACTTAAATTTAATTTGATACCCTTGGGATATAAGATCAATTTATCAAATTTTAAAAAGATAAAATTTGACGGAATTATATTTTCAGGTGGAAATTCTTTGAGTAAATATGAAAAAAAAAAAGAAAATATGATAAGAGATAAATTTGAAATAAATTTATTTAATTATTTTGAAAAAAGAAATTTACCAATACTAGCCGTATGTAGAGGCATGCAACTTATTGCATCAATAAATAAAGCTAAATTACTTAAAACAAAAAATCATATCAAAAAAGGACATGATATTTCTCTAAATAATAATAGGATAATTAATGTAAACTCCTATCATACATATTTAATTAAGAGGATACCTAATCAATTTAGAATTTTAGCCCAACATACAAAAGACAAATCTATTGAAGCCATGACACATAACACAAAAAAAATATTATGTGTTATGTTTCATCCTGAGAGAAAGTCAAAAGATCAAACAAAAGTAAATCAGCTATTTAAAGAATTTTTCAAAATTTAAATGAATTTTGTATTTTTAGCCGCAGGTAAAGGTACAAGAATTTTTAAAAAAATTAAAACAAATAAATGTTTAATTAAAATCAAAAAAAAAACTATTATAGAAAGATTATTAGAAAATATTCCAAATAATTATAGAAAAAAAATAACAATAGTTACAGGTTTTAATCATTTGAAAATAATGAATGCCACAAAAAAATTTAGAGTAAATTACATCCAAAATAAACAATATAAAAGTACTGAAATGCTGCATTCGCTAAGTTTAGCTTTAAAGGAAATAGATGATGATATTTTTTTTTCTTATTCAGATATAATTTATGATAACAGCATAATTAAGAAAATATTACATAAAAAAATTAGCAATATATGTGTTCCGATTAACATGAATTGGGAAAAAGTTTGGAAACATAGGGGCACTGATATTAAAGAAGATGCCGAAACATTAAATTTCAAGAATAATAAACTTTTAGAAATTGGTAATAAAATAAAAGACATAAGTAAGGTTAAAGGACAATTTATGGGTTTATTTTATATCCCAAAAAATAAAAGAAAAATTATTTTAAACATGTTAAATAAAAAAACCTTTAAAAAAAAACATTTAACTTTTTTTATTAACTACTTAATTAAAAAAAAAATTGATGTGTCTATAATTAAATATAATCGTAAATGGTATGAATTTGATAATTATTTGGATTTAATTAATTACAAAACATTCAAGTAATAAGAAATTTTTTTACTTACGTTATTTAAAATATTAAAACTAATTTAAGAACCATGATAATAAAATTTATATATTATTATACAAAATAATCACATAAATTAGTTGATAATGACTTTTAGAAATAATTTAAAGTTTTTTTTAAGAAATTTCGGACTTGATATTAATAGATATAATATTAATGAAAGTGACGATTCTAGATTAGCCTATTTTTTAAAATCTAAAAAAATTGATTCTGTTTTTGATGTAGGGGCAAATGAGGGTCAGTATGCAACACATTTGAGAAGGATTGGGTATAGTAAAAATATAGTAAGTTTTGAACCTATGCAAAATGCATATAAAGTTTTAAAATTAAAATCTATCAAAGATGGAAATTGGACAGCATATAACTTTGGTATTGGTGAAAAAGAGAAAGAGGTCGAACTTAATATATCTGAGAATTCTTATAGTAGTTCAGTTTTACAAATTTTACCTACTCATGTTGAGGCTGCACCTCAATCAAAATATATATCTAAAGAGATGATTTCGATTAAAAGATTGGACAGTTTACATGAAATAAATATTGATAAATTTAATAAAATATTTCTTAAAATTGATACACAAGGTTATGAGGAGCAAGCACTAATGGGTGCAGAAAAGATATTGAGTAAAGTTGAAGGAATACAAATGGAACTAAGTCTACAACCTTTATATAAAGGTCAAAGTACTTTCACAGAATTATATGAAAAAATAAAAAAACTTAATTTCAGTCTTTGGGATTTAAGAACAGGTTTCAAAAACATAAAAACTGGTCAGATTTATCAAGTAGATGGAATCTTTTTTAAAAATTAAAAAAATTAAAAAATGAATAAAAAAAAAAATTATAAATTTTCATTTAATTTCATTAACTATTTGTTTGAATATTTGCCTAAAAAAAGGAAATTTCAATTCTATTTATTAATAACGGTATTTATAACATCGTCATTATTAGAGGCACTAAATGTAGTTTTAATTGTTCCATTAATATCGATAGTCCAAGATGTTAATAATTTAGAAAATTTTTTAATAATAAAAAAATTAATTAGTATTACTAATATATCAGAAACAGATGAAATATATTTTTATATATCATTTGTTTTCATATTAATTACTGCAACATGTGGTTTAATAAAATTGTATAGTAACAAATTATTATTTCATTTTTGCTCATTAGTTGAGTCTGATGTAAGGGAAAAAATATTTAGTAATAATCTATACCAACCATATCAATATCATCTTAATAAAAGTTCAACAGAAAGTTTGTCGATAATTACACAAAAAACTCACTTTCTATTTAATCTACTAACTAGTTTTTTAAGTGTATTGTCATCAACTTCATTATTAATAGCAGTTGTTATATCTCTTTTATTAATTGAGCCATTAATAATTTCAATTATTATTTTAATCGTCTCTACAATATTTATTATAATATATTTTATTCAACAAAAAAAAATATCAAAAATGGCTAAAATCATTTCTGAAAAACAATTTTTGATAATTCAGAATTTTCAAAGTGCTCTAGGTAACATTGTTGAAATTATATTATATTCGTTTCAAAAAAAATTGATTAAAAGGTTTGAGGAATCTTCAAAAGGTTTATCTTTAAGTTTAGCTAAAACAAGAGTTATTTCTGAAAGTCCTAGAATTTATTTAGAGTACATACTCATAATTATTTTTGCATTTTCACTTTATATTTTTTCAGTTGGCAATGGTAACGGTCAAATTGATTTTTCTATGATTTCTCTTTTTGGTTTTGCGGGTCTTAAAGTATTGCCTCTTTTCGGGAAAATTTATAATGGTTGGGCAAGTATTAAATCTTTTGAAAAAGTGTTCGAAGATATAATTGAAATTTTAAAAGTCTCAAAAATATCAATTGTAAAAAAAAAGGATGCAGAAAAATTAAAATTCAACAAGTCAATTACATTAAGTAATATTTCATATTCCTATATAGATGATAATAGAAATGAAAAAGTAGTTTTTAAAAGGTTTAATCTTGAAATCAAAAAAAATACTATTGTTGGAATTAAAGGGACTACAGGGCAAGGCAAAAGTACACTTGGAAAAATTATCATATGTTTGTTAGATCCTTATGAGGGTTTTATTAAAATTGATGAAACGAAAATTAATTCAGATAATAAATATTCATGGCAAAATAAAATATCCTTGATACCACAAAAAGTTTTTTTAGATGATAGCACCATTTTAAAAAATATAACTTTAGCGGCAGATAATGATGAAGTTAATATAAGGCATGTTGAAGAAGCAGCAAGAAAAGCTGAAATTTTAGAATTTATTCAGTCTTTGCCAAATAAATTTAATGAAAGAGTTGGTGAAGATGGTGTAAAACTTTCAGGAGGTCAGAGAAAAAGAATAGGAATCGCAAGAGCTTTTTACAGAAACACACAAGTTTTATTGCTAGATGAGCCAACAAATGAATTAGACATAGAGACAGAAACTAAAATAATTAAAAATATTAGTAGTTTTAAAAATGAAAAAACTATTATTATGATCACCCATAGATTAGAGACTCTAAAAATTTGCGATAAGATTATAGACCTTGATAATTTAATAACTTAGCGATAATTGTGACATTAAGTATTAACAAATTTGTAGTAAATTCATTAGTATTTTTTACAATATTAATTTCTGGAAATAATTTAATTTTTGAATATGTGGTAAAAGAAATTTCTTTTTCTATCCTTCTATTATTATATTTTATTTATTTTTATAAGCAAAAATTTGCTATTTCAAAGATAGATTATTTTTTTTTCATAATATTTTCTGTAATTTTGATTTTTCATTATTTCAAGTTTGGAGATATTATACTTCTAAGTTCAGCAGGATTTTATGTAACAATTTTAATTGCATTTTATAATATAAAAGCAATAAAAAATTTTACTGAAATTTATGTAAATATTATGACTATCTTAGCTTTGATAAGTTTATTTTTTTATTTCTTTTATTATTTTTTTAATTTTAAAATTGGAATTCAATTAAATGAGAATAGTATCCATAATTTTTTATATCATTATAAAAATGAAGGTTTAGCACAGATAAGAAATTCAGGACCGTTTTGGGAGCCAGGTGCCTTTTCTGGTTACTTAATTTTAGCTCTTTTTTTTATTTTAAGAGATATAAAAAATAAAAAAACACTTGTTTCATCTTGTATTATTATAGCTACAATCTTAACAACTAGATCTACAACAGGCTATATAGCCTTAGCGGTAATAATGGTTATTTACTTAATTCAGGAACGTTATTTTGAGTTTAGTAAAACGAATTTTTTAAAATCATTTTTTTTTATTTTTTTATTTTATTTAGCTACATACTATGTATTTTCTGAGGTATCATTTTTGCGTGACAAAATTCTTTTACAAAATGAAATAGTTTTTTATGAGATCAGAAATTTTCAATCTACAAGGGTGGGAAATTTTTACTATGACCTAGAATTTATAAGACAGGCACCTTTTTTTGGAATAAGTGCCAATATTGATATTAGATCTTTATTTGATCCAAATGCTATAGATCTTTTCTTTAATCAGGGAAATTCTTTGAGTGGGTTTACTGTAAGATTTGGAATTATAGGTATGCTAACTATAATGATAATTTTTTTTTATCACTCCTATAAAAAGAATAAATCAATATTTCTTAGTTTAAATTATTTAGTTTTAATTTGCATTCTGCTATTCTCACAAAAGTATTTAAATTTTCCCATATTTTATACTTTATTTTTTATAAATAATGCTAATGATAATGATGAAAAGACTCATACATGAAAAAATAAACGTGGCAGTTTTAATCACATGTCATAACAGGGTTCAAAAAACACAAGATTGTTTAAAATCATTGTTTAACCAAAAAAAAATAGAAAATATTAATTTAAAAGTATTTTTAGTTGATGATGGTTCAACAGATGGAACTAAAGAATATGTAAAAAAATACTTTCCTCAAGTCAATTTAATAGTCGGCAATGGTAAACTTTATTGGGGCGGAGGAACATATCTTGCGTGGGAAACCGCAATAAATAGTAATGATCATTTTGATTTTTTTCTTTTACTTAACGATGACGTTTTCTTATACGATGAAGCAATTTATATTTTACTTAAAACCCAGACCGAGCATAGCGACATAATTTGTGGCAGTATATGTGATCCAATTACAAAAAAAAGAACTTATGGTGGTGCAATTTTTAATAGAAGTTTTTTTAGACCGTTAAAATATAAAGTTGTAGACATAAATGGTAAACCACAAGAAATTGATACAATAAATGGCAATGCTGTTTTAATCCCATTAACTGCTTTTAAAAAAATTGGTAAATTTGATAAAGAACTTATTCATTCAGGTGGAGATCTTGATTATTCACTTAGGGCAAGAAATATTAATATTAAAATTTTTTTAACTCCGTCTCATATTGGTACATGTGAGAGATTGCTAGAAGTAAATCATGCAGTCTCCTTATTGGATAAAATTGAGAATATCTTTCATATAAAGACACTTCCATCAAAAAGATTCTATAAAAAACATGCTGGATTACTATGGTTTTTTCACTTTTTTATTGCTTACATAAAAGCAATTATTTCTACTTTATTTAAACACAAATATTTTAAGAATAATTGATTTATGCAAAAAAAAAACTTATTTATAACGTTTCCTGTTGATGCGGGCATGAAAGCATCTGAAAAATATTATCAAAATATTTTTTCTGAAAATTTTAACTTTGAAAGTTTTTCTTACAAAAGTAATACAAATGATACCTATAATGAATACATAAGAAAAAAAAGATATCGGTTTTTAGCTTCATTTAAACTAAAAAGAAAAATTAAAGAATATTCACAACAAAAAAAATTGATTATTTTTCATGGATTAAGTCCTATGATATACACTTATGGTTCATATAATTTTACAAATACCATTTTAAGTCTTGATGCAACTAGATCTTTACCAGATTTTGTATTAAGAAATAAACTCAAAAAGGATTTTGCTTATCATGTTCATAAATTTATTTTAAAAAGAGTATCAAAAGTACTTTGCTGGACTGATCCAGTTGCAGAAATGGTAAATACATTTTATAATATTCCAAATAAAAATATTTTTAAAGTCCCAGCGCCTTTTGAAGCGTCTACTTTTAAAATGCTTCCGAGAGAAACTCCAAAAAAACCAAATGTTTTATTTATAGGCAGAGAATTTGATAGAAAAGGTGGTGATGTTTTAATAAAAAAATTAGATAAGTTGTTGAATAATTGCAGTCTAACTATGGTTACAAATGATAAAAGGGCTAATATCAAGAATGTAAAATATTTTGATGCAAAATTAAATAGGGATCAAATTATAGATCTCTATCGTTCCCATGATATTTTGCTTTTGCCAACTAAATTTGATCCTTATGGGCTAGTGCTGGCTGAAGCTGCAGCAGCTGGTTTAGCAGTTATAACAACAAAATTTGCATTAGGGTCAAAAGATGCGATTACGAACAACGTAACTGGTTTTATTGCTGAAACTCAGGAAAAATGTGTAGATCTAGCAATAGATCTAATAAAAGATCACAAAAAAATTGATGCCTTCAAAGCAGCTTCATATTCTAAAATTCAGCAAAGCCTTACAGAGACTAAAATTTATGAAGAATATATGAAATGTATAAATAGTTAATAACCCTTTATGAAAGACAATCTTACACCATTGGGATTAGGCACAAGTACAATTGCTTCTTTAGGTAGTTCATTGTCATTTAATTCTGCAAGAAACCTTTTTGATGCTGCTTTAGATCTTAACATAAGAACTGTTGATACCTCTAATACCTATGGATCAGGAGATGCTGAAAGATTAATAGGTAAAGTAATCAAACATAAAAGAAATAACTATTTTATTACTTCTAAAGTAGGACTTCCGTATTTGTCCTTACCAAAGTTTTTATCCCCATTAAATCAAATTGGGAAAAAAATTTTCCAAAATTTAATCATTAAAAAGTGTTACAAAAAAGAATATATACTTAATAATATTGAAAAAAGTTTAAGAAGATTAAAAATAAATAATTTAGATGGATATTTACTTCACAATATGCTTTTAAAAGATTTTTATGAATATAAAGATGAGTGTTTTGAAGCATTATATCTAATTAAAAAAAAGGGGTTATCAAAATTTGTAGGAATTTCATCAAATGACTATGAGTTATTTAACAAAAATCTCGAAAACATAAATATTGACTTGGTACAAACAAACATGATCTTTAAAAAAAAGAATACTGAATTACTGGGAGAATTAAAAAAAAGTGGTAACAAATTAATTGTTAACTCAATTTTTAGTAAAAAAATAGATGCCAATTTAGACTTTAAAATCAACCAAATAATTGAAAAATTTGGAATCCCACGTGATGATAAAAAGAGTATATTAATCAATTATTGCATAAAAAAAAATGAAGTTGATTGTGCCTTGTTTCGAACTACTAATATTAACCATTTAAAGATAATTGGTAAAAGTTATTTTAAGTATGAGGGTAATTTTTCAGAACTTTTCAATGAATTAGACCATTTATTTTTATGATTGTCAATCAAGAGGAAATTTATGATAACAAAACATATAATGCTGATTTATGTTTAATTGGATCGGGGCCTGCATCTTTAACTATACTGGATCAATTAAAAAAAACTAAACTAAAGATTATTATAATTCCAGGAGGAAAATTTCATTTTGATAAAAAAAATCAAGAACTATATAAAGGAATTATAAGTAAAGATTCTTATCATGAACCGCTCACTAAAAATAGGTTCAGAGAGTTTGGTGGAACAGGAAATTATTGGGGTGGTAGATGTGTGCCATTAGATGAAATAGATTTTAAGAAAAGAAAATGGATTAAAAATAGTGGATGGCCAATAAAATTTAATGAAATAAAAAAGTTTTATAAACAAGCATCAGATTTTCTTAATATAAGTGATTACAATGAAAAAAATAACTTTTATAAAAAAGATATAAAAGAAATAATTAATAAGATAGATGGAAAATTTATTTCTTCAAAAAAGTTAGAGAGTTGGAGTCCAATTCTAAACTTTAAAAAAAAATTCTTAAAAATAATTAAACAAGATAATATTTTTTTAATTGATAACTCTCACTTAATAAAAATAGAGGCTAATAAAAATCAAGTAACTAATTTAACTTGTAAAAGTTTGCAAAAATCATTCAAAGTAAAATGTAAAAAATATGTTTTGGCTTGTGGGGGAATAGAAAACCCTAGACTTTTACTTGCTTCTAAAAACAAATTTCATCCAAAAGGTGTTGGTAATTCTAAAGATTTAGTAGGAAGATATTATATGGCTCACCACTCAGGGATATTTTTAAAAATTAATCCAGTAAATAGAGAAAAATTTTTTTACAATTATTTCAAAGATCACAAAGGTACATATTTAAGAAATAGATGGTGGTTAAATGAAAAATTTCAAAATAAAGAAAAAATTGGTAATTCAATTTTCTTTTTGTCATACACTAAAAATTTAAAATATATGGGAGTTGAGGGAAAGCTTTTTGAATCATTAATATTATTTAAAAAAATAATTTCAAATAAAAAAAATATATTTAACCTTAAGATACTTAAAAAAATGATTTCAGTTATTTTTAATTTTCATATTTTAAAATATATTATAAATTTTACATATCTAAGATTTAGATATAATAGACTCCCCTCTTTGCTCCCTAGCAAATTTTCTAAAAATTTTGGTTTATATCATCAAACAGAGCAAACTCCTTGTTATAATAGTTTTATAAAATTAAATAAAAAAAAAGATGCTCTTGGAATTCCCATGGTTACATTGAACTTAAAGTTCAATACTCTTGATATTAAGACAGTTTTAAAATCACATAAATATTTTATTGAAAAAATTAATAAATTAAAAATTCAAAAATTTCCTTTAAAATTTAATAAAAAAAGATTTCAAATAATGTTTCACAAAAAGATTAAAAAATTTAACTCTATGGCACATCATTTAGGAACAACTAGAATGAGTTTTTCAAATACATCTGGTGTAGTTGATAAAAATTTAAAAGTATTTGGAATAAAAAATTTATATATTATAGGATCTTCTGTATTTCCAACAGGTGGTCATGCGAACCCAACTTATACAATTATTGCATTAGCTCTTAGATTATCTAAATTTTTAAAAAAAAAATTATGAAATGAAAAGACTTAATATTTTGATTTCAGCATACGCATGTAACCCCTACAAAGGGTCTGAACCTTCAGTTGGTTGGGGGTTTGTTACTAGAATATCAAAAAGACATAACGTTACTGTTCTTGTTGCCTCAACAAATAAAAAAGATATCCAAACTTTTTATAAAATAAATAAAAAAAATAAAAAACCGAAATTTATTTTTATTGAACGTAAAAGATTTACTTTCATTGAAAAAATCTGGGCACCTTCCTATTATTGGAGCTATAAAAATTGGCAAAAAGATGCTTTTATTTTATCTAAAAAACTCACTAAAAAAAAAAAATTTGATATTTGTCATCAGTTAAATATGATTGGATTTAGGGAGCCAGGCTATTTATGGAAACTTAATATTCCTTTTTTTTGGGGACCAATTGGAGGTTTAACTTTTTATTCTTCTAAATTTTTATTTAACCTTGGCATTTATAATTTTTTTTATTCTTTAGGATATAATTTTTTAAACTATCTAGACATTAAGTTTTTAAAAAGACCCAAATTAGCCTTTCAAAAAGCTAATAAGTTTATATTTGCTGCTAATACAGCAACTCAATTACAAATTAAAAGATACTTTAATCGAAGAAGTATACTACTTTTGCCTGTAGCAACTGAAAATCAAAAAATACATATTGTTGTAAAAAAAAAAGAAAATGTTTTTAATATTTTTTGGGGAGGTCTTCATATTCCAAGGAAGGCTTTAAATATTGCCATAGATGCTTTGTCACTTTTACCAAAAAAAATTAAGTGGAAGCTTCACATAGCAGGAAGTGGAAAATTAACTAATGTATGGAAAAAATATGCTTATCAAAAGGCTGTAGGCGATAATTGTGTTTTCTATGGTTATGTAAAAAGAAAAAATATTTATAAGATAATGAAAAAATGTGATGTTCATTTATTTACAAGTATCAAAGAAGATTCCCCAGCAATCATAATGGAAACAACATCTTTTGGAGTGCCTACTATTTGTTTTGATCTTTATGGTGCAAAAGATTTAGTAAATAAAAATACTGGTATTAAGATATCTCCAAGTTCAGACCATAATATTAATGCTCTAAATTTCAAAAACGCAGTTTTAAGATTAATTAAGTCAAACAAAGAAAGACGCTCATTATCTAAAAACTGCTTAAAATTTGCAAAAAAAAATATATGGGATGAAAGGTTTATAAAACTTGACAAGTATTATCAAAAAATAAATCCAAAATACTGATTAATTTTTTTTAGATTTATTATAAGCTAATATTAAAACATAATTTTTTTTTTCTATTTTATTAATATTAATTTTTTCAAAGTAAATATTTTTTGGTATTAATAAATGTGAAAATGTATTCAATAATCTTCGAAACTTATTTTGATATTCATTAAAATCCCCTTTAATTTGATAGAAATCATAATTAAATTTACTTAAAAAATTAATTACTTTTGAAGAATTTTTTACTATGTCTGAGTTAATTAATTCAAATAGGATTAATGGTAAATTTTTTTTTATTAAGTTAGTAGATCCTTTCAATGCTTTAATTTCATGTCCTTCAATGTCAATTTTAATCAGATCAATTTTTTTCTTTTTTAAAAAATTCAAATTATCTAATTTACAAAGTTTTACTTTTTCGTTAAAAAAATGATGTTTTTCGATCTTATTTATGATATTCGATCCGCCCAAATTAAATTTGCTTTCAGTAAGTATTCCCAAACGATCTTTATCGGAAACACCATAATCAAAAATTTTTATATTTTTGTTTCGTGTATTAATTTTAAGCAACTCAAAAGCTTTTTTACTTGGTTCAAAAGAATATACCATTTTTGAAATTCTAGAAAAAAAAATAGAATGATTACCAATATTTGCTCCAATATCTAAAACGTTTCTTATCTTTATTTTATTTTTAAAAATAAATTTTAAAACTAAATCTAAATAATCTTCTTCAAAAAAATCTCTAGTAATTAGTTGTCGACCGATATAATCATTTGATAGAATTGCAAAGTTGTATTTTTTTTTATTCGTAAAATGTTTTGTAAAATAATCAATTAAGTTATAAATAATTACTTTTCTTTTAATTTTTTTTTTTTATATCAGTAACCATTAATTTTAAATTATCTTTTTATAAAAAAAATACAATGATAATAGCTTTATTTGACACAAATGATAAAGTCATAAAAAAATATTTATGAAAATTCCTGTTGTTGTAATTATTTTTAATCGACCAGATAAAACGAAAATTTTATTTGAGAGTCTTAAAGATTATAAGCCATCAAAATTATTAATAATTTCTGATGGGCCAAGAAATAACTTGGTAAATGAAAAAGAAAAAGTTACTCAGTCACGTAAAATATTTGAAAAAATTGACTGGGAATGTGAAGTTTTATTTAATACTTCTGAAACTAACTTGGGTTGTAGAGAGAGAATAATTTCCGGATTAAACTGGGTCTTTAACAAAGTAGAAAAAGCTATTATTTTAGAAGATGATTGTATTCCAACTAATGAATTTTTTACTTATATGGAAATATTGCTAGATAAATATCAACATAAAAAAAAAATCAGTTCGATTTGTGGAACAAATTTCTTGTCTGATTCTTATGAAGTCCAATCTAGTTATTTATATTCAAAATATTGTCATGTATGGGGATGGGGTACATGGAGAGATCGTTGGTTTAAAATTGACTCAGAATTGAAAAATTTAGAAAAAATTAGAAAAAATAAATTTTTAAAAAAATATTTAGGATCAAATAGAGCTTATTTTTATTGGCATTGGATACTGGAAAAAGTTAATAAGAATAAAATAGATTCATGGGCATACATATGGAATTTCACAAATTTTATTAATGAAGATCTAAGCATAATTCCATCCACAAATTTATTGTCCAATATTGGTATAGGTAAGGATTCCAGTCATACTCGATCATTGCCTTATAAATATATTAAAGCTGATGCATCTAAAAAAAAAATGAACTTTCCATTAAAATATCCGTCAAATCTTGTCTTGGATTCTAAGCATGATATTAAAGTAGAAAATACAATTTTTAGTAAATCAATTTACAATAGGTTTCTATGGATTATCAAAAAGTTAATATTATAATAAATATTAGATGAATCAAAATTTCAATGATAAAGAAATTTAATCGCTCTGTAGTATTTGGTGCTGTAGTTAAAAATGCAGAAAGATATATTCCAAATTTTATAAGAATTGTATCTGATTTATCAAAAATATATAAAGATTATTATATTATTATTGTTGAGGCAGACTCCAAAGACAATACGGTGAATAAAATAAAAGAAATTACTAAAAAATATAAATGTAAATTAGTATGCTTAAATACCAAAAAAATAAAATTTAGAACATCAAGAATATCAATAGCTAGAAATAAAATTTTAGATGTAATCAAAAAAAATAAAAAAATTAAAAAATTTGATGATTTGATTCTAATTGATGTGGATAATGTTAATAGACTAATTACATCAAATAAAGTTTTTGAATCGATTTCTAAAGCGCCTAAAGACTGGGTTGGAATTTTTCCAAATCAAAAAATTTTTTACTATGATTTGTGGGGGTTAAGGATTAAAAAATTTTATAATTTTGATTGTTTTAATGAACTTAAAAAATATGCCAAAAAAATGAAGCCAAGATCTGCCTATTATAAAGTATTTTTTAAAAATTTTTTTCTTATTAATTCATTCCCAAAAAGATTTATTGAGGTCGATTCTGCCTTTGGTGGTATGGGTATTCATAAATTAAAATATGCAATTAAATCAAGGTACAATAGTAACTCTGGACGTAATAATGAGCATGTTTCTTTTAATAGAAACATTATTAGAAATAACAAAAAACTTTATATTGATAAAAAACTTATTAATTCTTATGGTTTTAATGATCACATAATGAAAGGTTTTATATACGTTTTATCAAATCACTATGCAAAAAAACTTTTAGTCAATAAGTTTAAATAGGTTCAAATTGAAAAAAAAATTAGAGTATTTTCTTCAAAAAAACTTTAAAAAAACCACTTCAGAATGTGGTGATGAAATTGTTAAACACATAAAACATGGGAAAAAAAAAACAAAGTTTTTTTCAACCTTAAATACAAATAGTTTATTAATTCTTGAAAAAGATAAACAATTTAAAAAAGCAATAATTGCATCTAATTGGGTTCTACCTGATGGATACGGCGTTGTTTTTGCATGTAAACTTTTAGGTCTAATTATAAAAGAAAGAATAACAGGTTCAGATATATTTAATGATATAAATTACAAACTTAATAAACAAAAAAAATGCAAATACTTTTTTTTAGGCTCAACAACAAAAAATTTGAAACTAATTTCAAAGAAAATGAAACTCGATTATCCTAATATCAAAATCACAGGGTATTTATCACCACCTTTTAAAACTGCTTTTAGTAAGACTGAAAATATTAGAATGATTAAATATATAAATAGAAAAAAAACTGAAGTACTTTGGATTGGATTAACACAGCCAAAACAAGAGAAGTGGGTATATGAAAATTGCTCTAAGTTAAATGTAAAGTTTATTGGGTCTATTGGTGCTGTGTTTGATTTTTATACAGGAAAAATTAAAAGAGCACCTAAGTTTTTACAATTTTTGGGTTTTGAATGGCTTTATAGAGTGCTGCAAGATCCTAAAAGATTATGGAAAAGATATCTTTATAGTAATTTTAATTTTATTTTAAAAATAGTACCTTATTTACTTTATTTAAGAATTAAAAATTTTAAATTTTAATCACTCATTTTTTTAAAACTGCTTCAATAATCAATGATGAATAATTAATATTATTTTCATCATTACGATGATCATTAAACCTCGATCTTTTTATAAAACCTTCATCTATATTATTATTCCAATTAGTATAATTAAATTCTTTGTTTTCATTAAAATATTCTAAAAACTTTATTTCAAAATCTTCATCGAACAAATTTTTTATTGTTTTATAATTATACAATTCTTTATGACCTATATCATTAATTGATCCTGGTTTAACTTGTTCAATATAATCACTATTAGAGTGAAAACCATCTGGAACTGCTAGTCTTATCACGCTATTTTTTTTTAATATTTGTTTTAAATTATTAATTGCAATAATTCCCTCGTCTAAAGTTAAATGTTCAAAAACATGCTCAGTTAAAATTCTTGAAATTTTTTTTGCTGGGAAAAAAACTTTTATTTTATTTAAATCAAGTATGTCAAACCAAGGTAAATCCGAATGTAGCCATCCATTGTATGAAGTTTTTCCTGATCCTATTACTAATTTTATTTCTGTGTCCTTCAAGACTGCATTTTTTAAATCTCTTTTAAAATTATAAAATATTATTTTATTTTTTAGTAATCTAAATATTTTGACTAGTATAATAGGTAAATATTTTTTCATTATTTAATTTATAATAAACTTTATCATTATTTATTAAATAATCTAATTAACAATATATTAGCTTTATTAAACATAGAAAACTTTATGATAGGATGTTAAAAAAAACTTTATGATTAAATTAATTAATAAAATACTTATTACTGGTGCTAATGGTTATATTGGAAGTTGTCTATTTCATATTTTAAAAAAAAGATTTAGAGTTATTGGTTTAGATAAAGAAAAATCTAATAATAAAAGAATATTTCAATGTAATATTCTTAATAAGAAAAAATTAAATCTAATCATAAAAAAGGAAAAACCTGAATTAATCATACATCTCGCTGCGCAATCTCTAGTTGATGAATCAATCAATAAAAAAAAATACTATGACAATAATGTTTTGGCTACCAACAACTTATTATTGGTAATGAAAGAAAATAATATTAAAAAAATAATTTTTTCTAGTACAGCGGCAGTTTATAAACAAAGTTCAAAACCACTAAAAGAAACTTCTGAAATTAATGCTTTAAGCACTTATGCAAAAACAAAATTAATTTGTGAAAGAAAAATTAAAAATAAAAAAAATATAAATTCTATTATATTAAGATTTTTTAATGTTTGCTCTGCATTAAAAAAACCTGTTATTGGAGAATTTCATAACCCTGAAACTCACTTAATTCCAACGGTCGTCTATAAAGCAATTTATAATAAAAAAATTTATATATATGGTAATGACTTTCCTACTCCTGATGGCACATGTATTAGAGATTATATACATATTATTGATATTTGCTCTGCTATTGAAAAATCTACTAAATATTTATTAAAAAGTAATAAATCTATAGTTTTTAATATTGGTAGTCATAAAGGTTTGTCAAATAATGAAATAGTAAACTATGTAAAAAAAGCCATTAATAAAAAAATTAATTTATTATATGTTAATAGGCGAAAAGGTGATGTTTCTAGACTAATATGTAATTCAAATAAGATTTATCAAATTTTAAACTGGAAAGCAAAAAGTTCAAATTTAAAAAAAATTATAACAAACGAAATACTTTGGATCAAAAAATTTACTAAACAAGGCTTAAATCGTAAGTTTAAAAACTATTTAAATTAAAATTGAATAAAAAAATCTATTAGTTAAAAGTGACTAAAGTACCAGCAAGTATGATTACCCAATAAGCTGATAACCCTAAAAAAATGCCTGTTTTGAGTTTGTTTTCTTTGATTTTAGAAGGAATATTCTTAATTAAATGTGGCATTCAGTAATTTAATTAACACGAACCTAATTTTTGTCAAACAATTATTCAGTATTCTTAAAAAATTATTTTAATAAATAGTCGCTCCAAATACTTTAACAATATCGTCCTCAATACCAAGCACAAGACGTCCAAGAAACTCCCCTGAGATTTCTTTATTGGTTTGTTTTATTAAAACAGTGACATGAATACCTCTTCTAAGACATCCAAAGGGTTCAAAAGTTTCTTTTAAATTAGTAATTATTTTGTTGTTAGCCCATTGTTTACCAAGCTCAACTTCGTTTGCGCCAAATAACATCTGTGTTGAAAAATCCCTGGTAAAACCACCATAATCCTTAAGATTTGATGATCTAACTAAATTATCCCAAATAGGCTTGGCTAACTCATAGATCTCATCATCATTTTTTGACAAAATATCCATGTTATTGAGTTAAGATTTGCTATGATGCTTTTTTCTTCTCATT
>MDTB01005653.1_pt1 | contig 19362 bp, 26 predicted proteins | sample 811161 | NCBI WGS metagenome assembly MDTB01 (sample SAMN05326650, study PRJNA326480) | marine metagenome | isolation source: seawater | place: Mediterranean Sea | collected 2009 | reverse complement strand
TGTTGGTAGATTTAAGACCCTATAACGTAAAAGGTAATCTTGCAGCAGAGAGTTTATCTAAAGCGAACATTACATGTAACAAAAATGGTATTCCATTTGATACTGAAAGTCCTATGATTACATCAGGTATAAGATTAGGATCACAAGCTGCTACAACAAGAGGTTTCGGTTTAAAAGAATTTGAAAAAATTGGAGAACTAATTACAAAAACTATTAAGGGTCTTGAAAAGAACCCTTCTGATAATAGTAAAATTGAAGAAGAAGTACGTGATGAAGTTGTAGATTTGTGTAGTAAATTTCCTATATACAAACATTTGAGATAAAACTTTTTATTATGATTTGTCCGTGTAAAAAAGGAGAAACGTCAGTTGTCGATTCAAGACCAACAGAAGATGGCACTGCAATTAGAAGAAGAAGACTTTGCACTACATGTGGAGAGAGATTTACTACATTTGAAAGAGTTCAAATAAGAGAACTATTTGTAGTTAAAAAAAGCGGCAGAAAGTCACCTTTTGATAGAGATAAATTATCAAAATCAATTTACATAGCATTAAAAAAAAGACCTTTAGATACAAATACAATTGAGAAATTTATAACAAAAATATCCAGATCCTTAGAAGAATTAGGATCTAACGAGATTGCATCAAATACCATAGGAACAATGGTAATGGAGGGACTAAAAGAACTAGACCCAGTAGCTTATGTAAGATTTGCATCAGTTTATAGAAATTTTAGGGAAGAAAAAGATTTCGTGCAATTTGTGGACAAAATCGATGTCTTCAAAAAGAGATAACTCAAAGCATAATAATAAAAAATATATGCGACTTGCCTTAAATCTAGCAAGTCAAAATTCTGGCTTAACAGGATCAAATCCATCAGTTGGGAGTGTTATTGTCAAGAATAATGAAATAATTTCAGTTGGAATTACAAGTATTGGTGGTAGGCCTCACTCAGAAACAAATGCTATAAAAAATTGTAAACATAATTTAAAAAATTCAACTTTGTACGTTTCACTCGAACCCTGTAACCACTATGGAAAAACTCCACCTTGTACTAATCTCATAATTAAATCTGGTATTAAAAAAGTTTATTATGCAATAGATGATGTAGATCCTAGAACATCTAATAAGTCATTCAATATTTTTAAAGAAAAAAAGATTAAAGTTATAAAAAATTTTATGTTAAAGGATGCAAAAAAATTATACAAACCTTACTTTATTAATAAGTCAAAAAAAATTCCTTATATAGTTGGAAAAATTGCAGCATCTAATGACAACTATATAAAATCTAAAAAAAAATATATAACAAACAAATATTCACTAAAAGTATCACATTTACTAAGATACAAAAATGATGGTGTGCTAATAAGTTATAGAACAGCAAACTCTGATGACCCTAGATTAAATTGTAGAATTAATGGATTAGAAAGTTTTAGTCCAAAAAGATTTATAATTGATAAAAATCTTAAAATTAAAGAAAATCTTCATTTGATAGGTACAGCAAAAAAACATGAAACTTATATTTTTTATAATAAATCAACAAACATTAACAAAAAACTTTTTCTTAGAAAAGGTATCAAATTAATTAAAATGAATCTTAACGATGAAGGTAATTTTAATTTATCAACTATAGTAAAAAAAATATATAGTTTAGGTATTAACTCATTATTAATTGAAGGAGGAGTACAATTAACTGATAATTTTATTAAATCTAAATTATTGAATGAGTTTTATTTATTTAAAAGTAAAAAGAAATTAAAAAAGATAGGTAAGTTCAGTGCATCAAAATTAATTCAAAAACTTTCAAAATATTTTAAGTGTAAGGAAAATGTTGATACTTATTTAGAGAGCGATAAATTGACAAGATATTATTAATATTATGTTTAATGGAATTATATATAACAATGGCAAAATAAAAAAATTTTCTAAGAGTAAAAAAGGATTAAATATATTTGTAAATTCGAAATTAAATTTGAATAAAAAAAATCTAGGTATGTCAATAGCTTGTGACGGAGTTTGTTTAACCTTAATTTCTGTTAAAAATAAATTATTTGAATTTTATTTATCAAATGAAACAATTAAAAAATCAAAGTTTAAAAACTTGAGGGTTGGTGATCAAATTAATTTAGAATTACCTCTTAAATTTGGACAAGATATATCAGGTCATATCTGTCAAGGCCATGTAGATACTACAGCAAAACTTTCAAATATTTCTAAAGAGAATAAATCTTTGATATTTAAATTTAAAATTAATAAAAATTATATTAAAGATTTAGTTCAAAAAGCATCAATTTTAATAAATGGTGTCTCATTAACTATTTCAAAAATTACCAAAATTGGGTTTGATATATGGATAATTCCACATACTTTAAAACTAACAAATTTATCAAAATTAAAAAAAGGTGATCTGGTCAATGTTGAGATTGATATTTTATCAAAATATGTAAAAAGACATCTTAATGAAAAAAAATAATTTTAGTTCAATTCAAGATATTATTAAAATAGTAAAAAAAAATGGTATGTTTATACTTGTTGATGATGAGAGCAAGCATGAAGATATGGAAAATGAAGGTGATTTGGTGATTTCATCATCAGCAGTAAATCCAAAAAATATAAATTTTATGGCAAAATATGCCAGAGGTTTGATCTGTTTAGCAATGGACTCTGTACAGTCAAAAAAACTTGATTTAACCTTAGCATCTCCAATTAATCAATCTAGAAGTAAAACTGCTTTTACTTATTCTATTGAAGCAAAAAAAGGAGTCACTACTGGAATATCTGCATATGACAGATCAAAAACAATAAGAGTAGCATCTAAAAAAAATGCAAGTAAAAACGATATTGTATCACCAGGTCATATCTTTCCTGTCATAGCTAAAGACGGTGGTGTACTTGTTAGAGCAGGACACACGGAAGCATCAGTTGATATATCTAAGTTAGCAAAAAAAAATAACTCTGCTGTCATATGTGAAATAATGGCTGATGACGGAAAAATGGCTACTGGAAAAACTTTATTTAACTTTGCAAGAAAACATAAACTTAAAATTGCTAAAATAGAGGATTTAATTTCTTATAGGTTAAAAAGAGAGAAATTAATTAAGCTCAAAAAAACCTCTACAATTAAAGTACAAAATCAAGAGTTTAAAATTAAAGTATATGAAAATTTAATAGATGGATCAGAAAATTTTGCCCTCATTAAAGGAAATTTAAAGAAAGGTATAGTTCCTAGATTGAGAGTAATTTCTTCGAATGTTGTTCAAAATTATTTAATAAATTATAAGTTGCCGAATGCTTTCGAAAAGACAATTGCTTATTTTGAAAAATATAATAATTGTGTTTTAATTTTTATAAGAGATTCAAATCTTAAGTCTGTAACTCAAACATTAAGACAATATAAAAGTAAAAATTTTTATAAAAAAGGACAAGATAAGCTTATTAGAAATTATGGAATTGGTGCACAAATAATTAAATCGTTAAAAATCAAAAATATGATATTAGTAACAAGATCTCGAAAAAAAGTTATAGGATTGGATGGATATGGAATTAAAATTATTAAACAAGAAATTATAAAATGAAAAAAAAAATTTTAATTGTTGTTGCTGATTATTATAAAGATATTGCTACTAGTTTAATAAATTCTGCCAAATTATATTTAAAAAATAAATCATCTTTAAGTATAAATTTTATTAAAGTCCCTGGTGTATTCGAAATACCTGTTACAATTTCGAAAAATATCAAAAAATATGACGCATTTATCTGTTTAGGATGTGTTATAAGAGGTGAAACACCACATTTTGATTTTATTTCAAACTCAACAACTAATGCTATTATGAATTTATCCATATCTAATAAAAAACCCATTGGTAATGGAATAATAACTTGTTTAAATATGAAACAGGCTAAAGCTCGTGGAAAGAAAGGAAAAGAAGCAGCACATGCTGTATTTTCAGTATTAAGTCAATAGTATGAACTTACATTATAGTCCAAAAAAAAACCCAAGAGTTATTGTTATTCAAAAACTTTATAGTAAATATTATAATGATGAATCAAATTTAACATTCCCAAAACATAGATTTAAAAAATTTATTAAAGATGTTGTAAATGGAACGATTGAAAGAAATGAAGTTATAAATGATGAAATATCAACACATTTAAAATTAGATATAAATTTAAGTAGATTGGATAAAGTTTTTCAGATTATAATTAAAAGTGCTATATTTGAATTTTTATACAAACCAAAAATATCATCAAAAATAATAATTAATGAGTATTTAAAAGCCTCAAATTTTTTTATTGAAGAAGAGCAAACAAAATATTTAAATGCATTATTAGACAAAATATCTAAAAAATTAAGAAATTCTAATGGATGAATTTGAATTAATTAATAAATATTTTAAAAAAATCTCTAACAATAATAATTCATCAAAACATTTAAATGACGATGTTTTTTTTGATAAAAAAAATGGTTTAGTTATATCAATAGATACTTATAATGAAGGTATTCATTTTCCTAATTTTAAAAATCCAGAATTAATAATTAAAAAAGTTATCAGATCATCAATATCAGATCTATTAGCAAAAGGTGTTAAACCAAAATACTATTTTATTTCTGGAAGTGGAAATAAAAAAAATTTTACAAAAATCAATTTATCGAAAATTATAAAATCTTTAAGTGAGGAACAAAAAAAATATGGTATAAAACTCTCTGGTGGTGATACGACTAATTCGAATAAAGTTTCTTTTTCTATAACAACATTGGGTTTCTCAAAAAATATAATTGAAAGAAATAAAGCTAGATTGAACGACGATATATATGTTACAGGAAATATTGGTGACAGCTATTTTGGCCTAAAAATATTATTAAAGAAAATTAAAGTTAATTCAAAATTAAAAAATTATTTTTTAAATAAATTTTACTGTCCTGATTTGCCATTTAAAACTTATAAATTTATACATAAATTTGCAAATACATCTATGGATATATCAGATGGCCTTTTATCAGATATGGAAAAACTTATTAATGAACAGACATTATCATTTGAGCTTGATGTAAATAAAATTCCTATCTCTAAAAATTTAAATTTATGCTTAAATAAATATAAAATTAAAAAAAAAGATTACTTGTTTAATGGTGATGATTATCAAATTCTTTTTACTGCTTCCAAAAATAAAAGATCATTAATTAAATCTATAGGACATAGAATGAATCAAAAATTCACTATAATTGGCAAAATAAATAATAGATTCGAAAAAAGCACAGTTAAATTGAACAATAAATCTCTAAATCTCAACAAATTTAAAGGTTATTCACATAAGTTTTAATAAGTTAAACATTGCCTTTTGTTTTTTTTTTTGTAATGTCCGATTTTTAATATTTTACAATTAACTTAAAATTAAAGGAAATATGGAAGCATCAGCATTAAATATACTTCAGATAACTATTTTGGCAGGTCTATTATCAATTGTTTATGGTTTTTTTACAGGCAAAAACATTTTAAGTGCTAGTGCTGGTAATTCTAAAATGCAAGAAATAGCGTCTGCTATACAAATTGGCGCAAAAGCATATCTAAATAGACAATATAAAACCATTGCTATTGTTGGTGTTGTTGTATTAGTTATAATTAGTTTTGCCTTTAGTATTTTAGTTGGAATAGGTTATTTAATTGGTGCTGCTTTATCAGGTATAGCAGGTTATGTTGGTATGCTTGTATCCGTTCAAGCTAATGTAAGAACAGCTGAAGCCTCAAGAAAAGGATTATCTCAAGGCCTTGCTATCGCTTTTAAATCTGGAGCAGTAACTGGTATGCTGGTTGCAGGTTTAGCTCTTTTAGCTATTGCTGTTTATTATTATTTACTTTTATCTTTTGGAGTTGATGAAAGGGAAATCGTTAATGCTTTAGTTGCTTTGGGATTTGGAGCTTCTTTAATATCGATTTTTGCAAGACTAGGTGGCGGAATTTTCACCAAAGGAGCGGACGTTGGTGCAGATTTAGTTGGAAAAGTCGAAGCTGGTATTCCAGAAGATGATCCAAGAAACCCGGCTGTAATAGCAGATAATGTTGGAGACAATGTTGGAGATTGTGCTGGCATGGCAGCAGACTTGTTTGAGACATATGCAGTGACAATAGTCGCTACGATGGTTTTGTCTTCAATATTTTTTCATGGTGACCTTAATATGATGGTTTATCCATTATCTATTGGTGGTGCATGTATATTAACATCTATAATTGGAACATTTTTTGTAAAATTAGGAAATTCAAAAAATATAATGCTAGCTTTATACAAAGGTTTTATAGTTACAGCAGTTACTTCATTAGTTTTGTTATATCCATTAACAGATTATGTCTTAGGACTTGAAACAACTTATAATATTTCAGAAAAATCTTTTACAGGAATGAGTTTGTATTATTGTGGTGTTATAGGTTTAGTGATAACTGGTCTTTTAATATGGGTCACTGAATACTATACGGGTACCAATTACAGACCCGTTAAAAGTGTGGCGTCATCTTCAATAACAGGACATGGAACAAATGTAATTCAAGGATTAGCTGTTTCTATGGAAGCAACAGCTATACCTGCATTAATTATTGTTGGTGGAATACTTTTAACAAATTATATAGCTGGGCTTTTTGGTATAGCAATTGCAGTTACTACAATGTTAGCTTTAGCGGGGATGGTTGTTGCATTAGATGCGTATGGCCCCGTAACCGACAATGCTGGAGGTATCGCAGAAATGTCAAATTTACCTAAAAATGTAAGAAAAACTACAGATGCATTAGACGCTGTAGGCAATACAACAAAAGCGGTGACAAAAGGTTATGCAATTGGATCGGCAGGTTTGGGAGCTTTAGTTTTATTTGCTGCATATACAGAAGATATAAAACATTTTTCTAAAGTACCAGGCTCAAAACTTGAAAATATAGTTGTAACTTTTGATCTTTCAAATCCCTTTGTAGTTGTTGGATTGTTAGTAGGTGGTATGCTTCCTTATTTATTTGGATCTATGGGCATGCAAGCTGTAGGAAGAGCTGGTGGGGCGGTAGTTCTTGAAGTGAGACGACAATTTAAAAAAATTCCTGGAATTATGAAAAGAAAATCGAAACCAGATTATGGTAAATTAGTTGATTTGTTAACAAAGGCAGCAATAAAAGAAATGATTGTTCCATCATTATTACCAGTTCTTTCGCCAATTGTCTTATATTTATTTATTTTTCCTATCGGTGGGAAAGAAGCAGCACTATCAGCAGTAGGTGCGATGTTACTAGGAGTTATAATAACTGGTTTATTTGTTGCTATATCAATGACAGCAGGTGGTGGTGCATGGGATAATGCAAAAAAATACATTGAAGACGGTAACTATGGTGGCAAAGGATCAGAAGCACATAAAGCTGCTGTAACAGGAGATACTGTCGGAGATCCATATAAAGATACCGCAGGACCAGCGGTCAATCCTATGATAAAAATTACTAATATTGTTGCACTATTATTACTAGCGGTTATTGCTGGATAATTCTATCTATTTTTTTTAATTCTATTTTTAATTGGGTCATTGATTTTTTGTCTTACACTAGTAAGTATATTAGATAAAAAATCACTATTTTTAAATGTGTTTTCAGTTTCGAGTTTAGAAATTTTTATTTCATTCATCTTTTCAAGATCGTACAGTTCCATCTCATAAAGAATACCTCTACCATTAATTTTTAAAACAAGAAGATTGTTTGAAGAAACTTTTTCTTTTCCAATACTTAATACAGAGGAATTCGTTACTTTTCTTTCTATGTATATCCAAGTATTTTGATCTAGCTCACTTTTTGTAGATGGAGGACCTAAAATCTGTAAAATTTCATTACTATTTGTTGAATTTATAATTAACTTACTACTTTTTTTATTTAAATTATTTATTCCATGTGATTTTTTTATATCTTTAAAAGAACAATTTGAAATGATAACCAATAGTACTAAAAAATAAAATTTTTTCATGTTAATGAATAAAACAAATCTTTATAACAATTTTGTTAAAATTTCTAGAAATAATGAATTATATAAAAAATTTACTAAACAAGATAGTTTTTCAGATAGATTATCGATATTACTTCTACATTTCGCTTTTTTTATTAAGTATAAAAAAGAAAATTATTCAATTGATCAACTTCAGATAACTCATGATAATTTCTTTAGATCTTTAGAGTCTGACATACGTGAAACGGGGCATGGAGATGTGACAGTAAATAAGAAAATGAAAGATTATTTAAATAAATTTTATGACATTTTAAGTAAAATTCATAATTGGGATAACTTAATTATATCTGAAAAATCAGAGGTAATTAAAAATGTATTAAATATAAATACTTCTATAGATGAATTAATCGAATATTTTGATTTATTTATTAATTTCTCTAGAAATAAGCCTTTAAATTATTTCACAAAAGGTGTATTAAGCATAAAATTTTAAACTTATGGCAGTTCCAAAAAGAAAAACTAGTAGATCAAGGTCTGGAAAGAGAAGATCACACATCAAATTATCTTCAAAAAATATAATTGAAGATAAAAAAAGTGGAGAATATAGATTATCACATCATATAGATCCTAAAACTGGTATGTATAAAGGAAGACAAATATTAGATCCAAAAGATTAAATAATTTATAATAAGTACTTAATGAATAATGTAGTGACTATTGCGGTTGATGCAATGGGTGGCGATGGATCACCAAAAAAAATTATAGATGGAATTTTAGATCATCATAGTAAGAATAAAAATGTTAAATATTTAATATTTGGCGATAAATTTCAGATTCAGAAATTATTGCCAAGTTCATACACATCAAGTGTTTTTCAAATATTTCATACAGAAAAAATTGTTGAAGGTAAAGATACGCCGCTAGAAGCAGCAAAGAGAGGTAAGGATACTAGTATGTGGTTGTCAATACAAAGTGTGAAGGATAAAAAAGCAGATATTGTAATCTCAGCTGGTAATACTGGTGCCTTACTTGTTATAGCTAAACTTAATTTGAAAATGATTGAAAATATAGACAAGCCTGCACTTTCAGCAATATGGCCTAATAAAAGAGGTATGAGTGTTGTATTAGATTTAGGTGCTAACATTGATTGTAGTGAAAAAAATTTAATTGATTTTTCAATAATGGGATCATCACTTTTTAAATCTCTATACCCAAATGAAAATGCAAAGGTAGCTTTGCTAAATATAGGTTCAGAGGAGATTAAAGGAAATGATATAATTAAAAATACATATAAAAAATTAAATCAGATTAACTCAAAAGATTTTGAATTTAAAGGTTTTATAGAGGGTAACAATTTAATGAATGGCGATGTAAATGTTATTGTAGCAGATGGTTTTACAGGGAATGTTGCTTTAAAAACCGCAGAAGGAACTGCAAATTTTATTACTACCGAACTTAAAAATATTATGAGCAATAATTTTATGGGTAAACTTTCAAGTTTAATAAATATAAAAAATCTTAATAAATTTAAAAAAAGATTGGACCCTAGACTCTATAACGGAGCTATTTTATTAGGTCTAGACTCACCAGTAATAAAAAGTCATGGAGCAACTGATTATATTGGTTTTTCAAATTCGCTCACTGTATGTGAAAAAATTATTAGAGGTGAATTAATCAATAAAATAAAAACAAATCTATAATGCGAAATAATCTTACAAAAAAAGATATAGTAAAAAGTATATATATGCAAATTGGTTTTCCAAAAAAAGTGATAGAGGAAATTATTAATGATTTGATTGATTTAATTATTTCTGGAATTAAAAATGATAAAAAATTAAAAATTTCAAATTTTGGAACATTTACACTTAGAGAAAAAAAGAGGAGAATTGGTAGAAATCCTAAAACAAAAGAGGAAAGAGTCGTCAGGGAGAGAAAAGTTGTGCTATTTAAACCATCGAAAGATTTTAAAAAATTTGTTAATGTAAATGATGAGTCAAAATAATGAAAAATATTATTCAATAAGTGAGGTTGCAAAAATACTGGATCTAATAGATAACAAAACAGGTAAAATCAACACTCATACTCTAAGATTTTGGGAAAAAAACTTTAAACAAATCAAGCCTAAACTATTTTCTGGAAAACGTAGACTGTATAATGATTCTGACATACTAATTTTAAAAAAAATAAAATTTTTGCTAAAAGAAAAAGGTCTAACACTTAAAGGTGCTAAAAAGCTATTGAATAATGAAAAATCTGATCTTGACGTATTAAATAAAGATCATATAAACACAAAAAATAACTTGAAACTAAAAATAAAAAATATTTCAAGTTTAATTAACAAATTAAAAGATTTGTAAATGGCTAAAAAAACACATATTAAAATTCGTTTAGTACCCGAAGCTAAACCTGATAGCCCTTTTTTTTATTATGTAAAAAAACCAGCAGGTGGTGAAAAAGCAAAAGTTAAATTAAAAGCTAAAAAATATAATCCTGCTACTAGAAAACATGAAGTTTTTGTTGAAAAAAAACTGCCACCACATAGCAAATAATTTATTTTTTTTTTTTATAATTTTTCCTCTCAAATTCTATATAAGCGGCTATCATATTCTTCCAAATTTTATTTGTAATTTTTGGATCAATTTTATTCTTTATTGATTTTTTCCTTATATTTTTTAGTATTGAGTTAATTCTTTTTTTATCTACAATTTGATTTTTTCTATCTTTTAGATCCAATACTTTTTTAACAAGTTTTGTTCTTTTTTTAATAATTTGAATTAAAAAATTATCCAGTTTGTCTAATTCTGATCTAATTTTGTATAGTTTTTTTCTTTTTAACGGCGACATTTATTTAATTGGATTATTTAAAAATTATTATATTTATTCAGATATGTACACAGAAAATCATAAAATTAATAACAAAATATCATTATGGTTAATGATGATGTTTATAATAATATCTGTAATGATTATTGTAGGCGGTCTAACTAGATTAACTGATTCGGGCTTATCAATTACTAAATGGGAATTATTTTCAGGTTTTTTACCACCTCTAACTCAAAATGATTGGGTACAATACTTTAATCAATACAAAAAAATCCCTGAATTTCAATTACAGAATTATGAGATGTCTATGAATGAGTTTAAAGTTATTTTTTGGTGGGAATGGGTACATAGATTTTTAGGTAGATTAATTGGTATAAGTTTCTTAATACCACTAATTTATTTTTCATTTAAAGTAAAATTTTCTAAACTATTGAACTTATATTTTATTTTCTTTTTAATCTGTTTCCAAGGTTTTATTGGTTGGTATATGGTGAGTAGTGGTTTGGTTGATAGAGTTGATGTAAGTCATTTTAGATTATCACTTCACTTAGTAATGGCATTTTTGATATTATCTCTAATTTTTTGGAATTACCTTAAAATAAATATAAAATACAATTTACAGAATAAGCTTAATATATATTATCCATTGTGTTTTTTAATTTTAATATTTTTTCAAATAGCTATTGGTGCATTTGTATCAGGAATGGATGCCGGTAAAATTTATAATTCCTGGCCTTTAATGGGAAATACTTATTTTCCAAATGATAATATTTTATCCAATTTATTTAAATTATCTGCTTTTAATGATCCATCTCTAGTTCAATTCATACATAGGAATTTGGCTTATCTAATATTTTTCTTTTATGTTCTAGTTTTTATCAAAGTATATAAGAACAAAATGTATGATTTATATAAATCTATTAATATTTTAGGCTTTTTAATTTTTTTACAGATAATTTTAGGGATTTTAACAATTTTATTTGGTGCACAGATATATATTGCATCTATGCACCAAATAAGTTCAATTTTTTTAGTTAGTTCTTGTATTTATTTTTTTTATATGAATAAAAGTACAAAAATTTAACTAACTGCTTTCAAGCTTGGTTTGCCTGATGCACCCAATGCTTGATCGAGATCTGCGATTATATCGTCAGGGTGCTCAATACCAATTGAAAGTCTTACATATCCTGGAGTAACTCCTGCAGCAAGTAATTCTTCTTCTGTAAGTTGGCTATGTGTTGTGGTAGCAGGATGAATAGCTAAGCTTCTTGCATCCCCTATATTAGCAACATGGTAAAACATTTTTAATGCTTCAATAAACTTTTTACCTGCTTCAACTCCACCTTTTACTTCAATACCTACTAAAGCACCGTTACCACCTTTAAAGTATTTTTTAGCTCTTTCACCAACAGCTCCTTTATGAAGCGTTGGATATATGACTCTATCAACACTTTTATGTTTAGTTAAAAACTCGACAACTTTTTGTGCGTTAGAACAATGTTGTTTCATTCTTAATGGTGCAGTTTCAAGCCCTTGTATAATGCCCCATGCGTTATCTGGCGCTAAAGGTGCTCCTAAGTCTCTCAATAAGCAAACTCTGGCTCTAACAGCAAATGCAACATTGGCACCTGTTAATTGTGGTACAACTTCTCCCCATTTAGCTCCACCATAACTCATATCTGGCTCATTAAACATTGGTTGTCTTTTTGGATCAGCAGTCCAATCAAAATTTCCACCATCTACAAGACACCCACCTATAACTGTTCCATGACCACCTATAAATTTAGTTAATGAATGAACTACAATTGCTACACCATGTTCAAGTGGTTTACATATTACTGGTGCTGCAGTGTTATCCATTATTAATGGTATATTATGTTTTCTACCAATGTCTGATACTTCTTTCATAGGAAATACTCTTAGATAAGGATTTGGTAGTGTCTCAGCATAAAAACATCTAGTCTTATCATCAATAGCTTTCTCAAAGTTCTTTGGATCAGATGGATCAGCATATCTAACTTCGATACCTAATTTTTTTAATGTATGAGTAAATAAATTTACAGTTCCACCGTATAAATCTGTTGAACTAACAAAATTATCACCCGACTGGCAACAGTTAAGTATAGCAAATGTTGATGCAGCTTGACCTGATCCAACAGTTACACAAGCTAAACCACCCTCAAGTGCAGCTACTCTTTTTTCTAAAACATCATTAGTTGGATTCATTATTCTAGTATAAATGTTTCCAAACTCTTTTAGACCAAATAGGTTAGCGGCATGATCGGTATTATTGAATTGATACGAAGTTGTTCTGTATATTGGCACAGCTACAGCAGTTGTAGAAGGATCACTTCTATACTCACCACCATGTAGTGCAATTGTTTCTGGATTTTTTGACATATTATCTTCCTTTCATCTATTTTAATTTTTAATTGTATTATGAAAAGCTAATACTTATCAAGCAAGAAAAAGCTTATAAAAACATATTTTATAACATTATTTATAGTTAAAAATTGACATTAATTACATTTATAAGTATTAATCCCGCAAACATGACAAAATTTATTAGAAAAGACCAGATTAACAGTCATTGGTTTGAGATCGACGCAGAAAATGCAGTGGTAGGACGATTAGCCACTGTTATATCCAGAATTATTAGAGGAAAAAATAAAAATACTTATACGCCTCACATGGACGATGGCGATTTCGTTGTTGTTAAAAATATTGAAAAAATTAAATTTACTGGAAAAAAATTTACAAATAAAAAGTATTATAGACACACTGGTTACCCTGGTGGTATTAAGGAAACAACACCAGAAAAACTTTCAAAAAAAAAACCTGGAGAAGTATTAAAACTTGCAGTTAAAAGAATGCTCCCAGGTGGTGCTTTAGCAAAAAAACAACTTTTGAAATTAAAAATTTATACTGGACCAGAACATCCACACTCATCACAAAACCCAATTGTTGTTGAAATTAATAAACTAAATAACAAAAATCAAATTAGAAACTAATACTATGGAACAAGCAGCACAAAACAATGAAATATTAAATATTAATTTTAAAGATAGCAAATACGCAACAGGCAGAAGAAAAACTTCAATTGCAAAAGTTTGGTTAAAAAAAGGAAGTGGTAAAATTTTTATTAATGGTAAGAACTATAACGATTATTTCACAAGAGAAACCCACAAAATGAAATTATTAAGAACATTTGAGATTATAAACCAATCAACTGATTATGATGTAAGATGCAACGTTAAAGGTGGGGGTTTAACTGGTCAGATTGGTGCTGTAGTCCATGGTATTTCAAAAGCATTATTGCTTTTTGATTCGAATCTTAAATCTACTTTGAAAAAAGAAAAACTTACGACCAGAGACTCCAGAGCTGTAGAAAGAAAAAAATACGGTCATAGAAAAGCTCGAAGAAGCTTTCAATTTTCTAAAAGATAATTTTTTTTTCTTAATTAACTGTTATAATAAAAAATGCCTAAGCTTAATGTTTTAATTTCTGGATCAACTGGTTATATTGGAATCGAACTAGTTAAAATTTTATCTAAACATAAATATGTTAAGATTAAATTTCTATGCGGTAATACATCAGTTGGAAAAAAAATTACTTACTTTGATAAATCGTTAAATTCAATAAATCTACCTCGAATTACAAAATTTAAAAAGAAATATCTTAAGAATATTGATGTTATATTTACTGCTTTACCAAATGGAGAAGCACAAAAGATTTCAAAATATTTATCTAATCAAAATATATTAATCGATATTGCTGCTGATTTTAGACTAAATACAGTAAAAAGTTATTTAAAATGGTATAAGCAAAAACATTTTGCACCCAAGAATATAAATAAGAGTATTTATTCTTTGCCAGAATTTTCTGAAAGTAAATTGAAAAATTATAATATAATTTCATGTCCTGGATGCTATCCTACATCAATACTTTTACCTCTCATACCTTTAATAAGAAAAAAAATTATAAATTTAAAAAATATAATTATAGACTCTAAATCTGGATACTCTGGTGCTGGCAGAAGTGTTCATAAAAAATATAAAAATCTTAATTTATATGAGTCAATTAAAGCTTACAGTGTAGGATTTCATAGACATAATTCTGAAATAGAACAAGAAATAAAAAAAATTACAAAAAAAGATAAGTTTAATATAATTTTTACACCTCATTTAACTCCTATGTTTAGAGGTATTCTTAGTACTATCTATATTGAAACAAAAAAAGGATATAAATTGAATGATATTAATAAAGAATTTGAAAAAACATTTGTTAACAAAAAATTTATTCATATTAAAAAACCTAATAGCCTAATAAGTACTAATGATGTAATTAATTCCAATTTTTGCTATATTTCAGTATGCAAAACAAAGTATAAAAACAAATTTATTATACTTTCGGCAATTGATAACCTAATTAAAGGTGGATCAGGTCAGGCAGTGCAGAATATGAACATAAGATTTAATCTACCACAGAGTACAGGTTTATTATGAAAAAATTAATTTTTTTACTTATTATATGTTCATGCAGTCCTTTGAAAACTGCAAACCTAAGTAATAAAAATCTGATTAATGATAATCAAAATACATCTATAGATACAGAAAATAAAAAATGTATTAATGAGTTTTTATTACCATGTTCATCAATTAATAAAAGTGAAAATAAAATAATTATAGAATATAAAATTAAAAATGATGCAAATTTAGTAAATAATGAAACAATGAAAATTAAAAGTAAAAATAACAAAAAAACAATTAATAAGAACGTTAAAAAGATAAAAAAATCGTTATCAAAAAATACAAATTTATCTAATAAAGTTGTATCTATTGAGGATTTACCTAAATCAGATTTAAATAAAAAGATTTCTTTTGATAAATATAAATCGTCTATGATTAATTATAGTATTAAATCAGATTACCCTGATATAAACAAATAACTATGAAAAAAAAAGTAAATATAGCTATTGCTGGACTAGGGCAAATTGGCGCTTATTTATTTAAAGAAATTAATAAAAAAAAAAATGATATTGAATTAAAAACAGGAAAAAAAATACAGGTTGTGGCAATATCTGCGAAAAATCCGAATAAAAAAAGAATATTTAAAATTAATAAAAGTATTTTTTATAAAGATCCAATTCAGATGATAAATAAGGAAAAAATTGATATATTGTTTGAAGCTATCGGAAAACCTGATGGTATATCAAAAAAAATAGTTGAAAAAGCACTTATAAATAAAATTCATGTAATAACTCCAAATAAAGCACTTATATCAAAACATGGAGACTCATTATCAAAACTAGCTGAAGAACAAAAAGTAAATTTAGAATTCGAGGCATCAGTTGCAGGTGGTATACCAATAATCAGAACAATAAAAGAGAGTTTAGCTACCAATAAAATAAACAAAATTTATGGAATACTTAATGGCACTTGTAATTATATTTTAAGCGAGATGGAATATACCAAAGATAATTTTAAAAACGTTTTAAAAAAAGCACAGATTTTAGGATATGCTGAACCTGGCAATCCTAAACTTGATCTGAACGGCTATGATGCTTTTGCAAAAGTAAGAATTTTATCATCATTGGCTTTTAATAAGAAAATATCTAATTCAAAATGTCTTATGGATGGCATTGATAATATTCAATACAAAGATATAGAGATTGCCAATCAATTAAATTTTAGAATTAAGCTTCTTGGTATTACCGAACTAATAAATAATAAATTATTTGAGAGAGTACATCCTTGCTTAGTTAAAAAAGATAGTTATATAGGAAATGTCAATGGTGTAATGAATGCTGTTATAATCAATGGTAAACCTGTTGGCGAAAGTATTTTACAAGGGGAGGGCGCTGGTCCCGGTCCTACATCCTCGGCTTTGATGTCTGACTTATTATCAATATTAAGAGGTAACATTAAATATCCTTTCGGTTTACCATTTATTAAAAGAAAAGTAGCTAGAATTTACCAAATTAAAAATTACTCAAATTCTTTATATTTAAGAATTGAAGTTAAAGATAAACCTGGTGTTTTGTCAAAAATAACAAGGATATTAGCAGAGAGAAATATATCTATTGAGAGGCTTATTCAAATACCAGATAACAAACTTAAAACAGCGTCAATTGTAATAATAACGCATAAATCTAAAGAGTTAGATACACAAAAATGTCTAAATTTATTTAAATCTAATAAAAATATTTTAAGGAATCCTGTATTAATTAGACTTCTTTAAAATTTAAATGAGTATTAATAAAATTTATTTTGTAGAAAAATCCTTTGTTTTTAATAGCAAAGACTTTGATTCACATATAATATCTGGATCTGAAAAAACACTTATTAATATTTCATCAGAATTGTCTAAAAATAATGATTTAGATATAAAAGTTTTTAATTTAACCAAAAATAAACAAATAATTAATAATGTCGAGTGGAACAATATTGATCAAATAAATTCATATGATGTCCCTGATGTTTTAATAGCTATGTCAGATGCAAATTTATTATCTTTGGTAAAATGTAAAAAAAAATTTCTATGGTCACATAGTGTCCAACCATTTGAAAAATTTTTACGGAAAAAACAATTGTTTGCTTTTATTCAAAATAAACCAGTAATGATATTAGAAGGTAAATATCATTTCGATACTAGAAGTTTTTTGACTTCTTTTTTTGGAAAAGTAATTCTTCCTATATCTGTTGATTACGAATTTATTGAAACTAAAGTCGATGAAAATCTATTACCTGAAAAGAAAGCAATTTTTACCACAAGACCTGATAGGAATATTGAATTTTTATTAAAATGTTGGAAAAAAATTTTTGAAAAATCTAAAAACTCATCACTTTACATAAATCCACCATTTAATTTAAAAAAAATAGATATAGGAAATAACGTTAAATTAAGAAAAAAGGGAAATAAATCAGACTTAATTAAGGATTTATTAAATTCAAGAGTTTTACTAAATCCAGGACATAAAGGTGAAGTTTTTTGTTTGGCAGCTGAAGAGGCTAGAGAATTGTGTGTCCCTATTGTTACTATGGGATATGGTTCTTTAAAAGAGAGAGTAGATCACAAAATTACTGGTTTTATAGCAAAAAATTTTAGTGAATTTATTGATTATTCTATTCAATTATTAAATGATAACGAACTATATTTTAAAATTAAAAAAAACTTAATCAAAAAACGTAATACTAGAAATTATAAAAATGTTGCAGAAGATTTATTAAAAATATTAAATATTAAAGTTTAATTTTATTCAATGCATTGTTTTTAAATAAATTCGCATCTTGTATGTATCTTCTTACCATTTGAGTAGTTTTGTGACCAGTCATAACCATAATATTTCTTTCTTCAGCACCGAACTCAGCGGCCGTTGTTGCAAATCCCGATCTCAAACTATGACCTCCATATTTATTTGCATCCAAACCTGAAATTGATGCATATTTTTTTATTATTAAAGCTACTAATTTATCTGAAATATTAAATATTCTTCCTTTGCTACTATTTTCAAATTTATTTTTGATATAATTTTTAAGTGATATAACTGGACAAAATTCTTGATTTTCAAAGTAGGGTATAGCTTTGATAGATCCTTCTCCAGATTGATCAGTTTTTGACCTTTTAATTAATATTTTCATTCCTTCAGTTACAAACTCTAGATCATCATATTCAATGTTTACTAACTCTGATCTTCTAAACCCACCAGCAAATCCAACAAGTATTAATGCCTTGTCACGCAATTTATATTTACCCTTATCTTGACTTATAGCTTTAATTATTAATTTTAAATCATTGATTAATATGGGTTTTTTTGCATTTTGTCTTGATCCTAAAGTTCTTTTAATCCCGTGTAAATTCTCCATAATTATCGGATGTTTTGTATCAATATAATGCCCTTTTATTTTGTGAATTACACTGATTGAAGCAATTCTTCTTCTTAAAGTGCTAAATTTTGATGTTTTTGAAAGTTGCGTAATGTAAAAGGCTATTATTTTTGGCTGTGTTGGTATTGAAGGAAAACCATTTTTGATACAAAAACTTGTAAAATCCTTAAAGTCTGACTGATAAGCTCTGAGTGTATTTTTTGCCTTTGAGTTTTTTAAATTTTTTAGTGTCTCAATTTCTAAATTTTTTAAATCTGTTATAATATTATTCATTTATTTCCGATAACCATTAATTATCGGAAGTAATAATATATCTCATTTTGATTGTCAAACAAATAAGTTAAACTTTAATTATGCCTAAATATATTTTAATCGGACTTATAGTTGTTATTGGAACATTCGTAATAATGAATTATTGGCCAAAATTGACAGATCAAACAAGAAATCGATTATTAATGCTTATATTTGGGGTTTTTTTTCTTAGTATTTTTGTATTGCTCTTACTTTTAATGCTTTAAGGTTACTTATACCCAATATTCACAGTTGTTAAAAACTTTATAAATTCAACAATAAAGTGATATTAATTATTAATTACTTCTGATAATTTTTGAGAGAATTAAGAGGCAACTCTTAACTGACCGATTGGGGAAAAGCCGAGAGGTTCAAGCCCAGGGGGCAGAAAGTTCTGCAAAGC
>MDTB01111970.1_pt1 | contig 19363 bp, 19 predicted proteins | sample 811161 | NCBI WGS metagenome assembly MDTB01 (sample SAMN05326650, study PRJNA326480) | marine metagenome | isolation source: seawater | place: Mediterranean Sea | collected 2009 | reverse complement strand
GGGAAAGTAAAAAAAGCCCAGCAGGCGCATGGCAGTGGGAACCTATTAATCTTGAAGAAGAAAAAAAACCAGTTGATTTAGGTGATCCCAAAAAAAAAGCTAGATTAATGTTTACTGACGCAGACATGGCTATGGCTATGGATCCAGAATACAGAAAAATTTCAGAGAGATTTTACAAAGACCCTAAATTTTTTGAGGACTCATTTGCGCGTGCTTGGTTTAAACTAACTCATAGAACAATGGGAAATAAAGAAAATTATATTGGTCCTTGGGCGCCAAAAGAGGATCTTCTTTGGCAAGGCAATGTTTCCTCCCCAAAAAAAAAATATAACTTAGATAAAGTTAAAAAAATGATTGCAGCTAGCAAGCTAAGCGCTAGTGATTTAATTACTACTGCTTGGGATAGTGCTAGAACTTATAGAGTAACTGATAAAAGAGGAGGAGCTAATGGCTCAAGAATTCGCTTAGCGCCCATGAAGGATTGGGAAGCTAATGAGCCAAAAAAACTTTCAAAAATATTAAAAGTTTTAGAAGATATAGCAAAAAAAGCTGGGGCGACAGTTGCTGATACAATTATACTTGCTGGAAATGTAGGGCTAGAAAAAGCAATAAAAAAAGCTGGATCTAAAGTAAAAGTTCCATTTCATCCAGGTAGAGGAGATTCTTCTCAAAAGCAAACTGAGATTAAGAATTTTAAGTGGTTAGAACCTTTGCACGACGGATTTAGAAATTATGTAAAATCAGATTATTCTGTGATGCCAGAAGAACTTTTATTAGAGCGTGCTTCTTTGATGGGATTAACTGCTCAAGAAATGACCTGTTTAGTTGGGGGCATGAGAGTGTTAGGAACAAACCATGAGTCTGCTAAAAACAAAGGTGTATTGACCGATAAAGTTGGAACTTTAACAAATGACTTTTTTACTAACCTAGTTGATATGAAATATACCTGGAAACCAACAGGTAAAAACTCTTACGATATTATTGATCGTAAAACAAACAAAGTAAAGTTTACAGCATCAAGAGCAGATTTAGTTTTTGGCTCAAACTCAATACTTCGATCTTATTCTGAGGTATATGCCCAAGACGACAACAAAGAAAAATTTGTTAAAGATTTTGTTGCTGTATGGACGAAAATAATGAACGCAGACAGACCAAATTTAAAAAGATTAAATTAATATGACTGAATTTACTCATGGTATACATGGTGCTGCAAAAAAAATCTACGACAACAATAAAGGATCTTTACTTAGAACTCTTGTCTACACCATAGGCCACTTTATTATAGCGATAACAGTTTTAATGTTGGTAGCTGATGTAACATTCGCAGTTGCTTTAACTGACGCCATAGTAGAGCCATTGGCTAACACAGTTTGGTATTTTTTGTTAGATAAGTTTTGGGCTTCTAAAATTAGTTCCAAATAATATTAAAACTTTCCCCAAATACTATTTTTTTTAAGCCATCCAGAGTAATTTTTACTTTTTATTTTACACCAGTTATTTTTACATTTTGATATGATAACTAAGTGGCCTTTTTCAATATTTGCCAAGGGTTTTGAATATAAAGTTGGTCTTTTATATAAAAGCATATCATTCGTAGTTATACCTGCTTTTTTTTTTGATAACTGTGTTATATGCACCCAACCAGAGTTGTTCTCGTGATCTTGTATTTTTCTAAAGTTGTCAGATCTATCTTTTATAAGTACAGGAAGATATTTTTTATTGTAAATTATTTTAATTGGATAATCAAAAGACGGACCTAATCTCAGGTTAACTTTTTCATTTCTCAAAGTTAAAAAATAGTCTTCACTAGCAAATAAATTAGAAATTAAAATAAAAAATATTATGATAATCTTTAGCATTTATTGGTACATTTTTTATTTATACTTAGCTGTACTTTTCTAAAATCCATCTTTATTGAATTAAAAATTATCATTTTTTTTTCTAAATTAGACTTAAGTCTTAAGATAGAATTTAATACCTCATTTGCCTGTAATGTTCCTACAATACCGGTAATAGTAGGTGTTACTCCCTCTGTATCACAGTTTTGATTTCGATCTGGAATGTCAGGCATAAAACATCTGAAACAAGGAGTTTTCTTTTTAAAGTCAAACTTAAAAAGTTGACCATTAAAACCATTAACTGCAGCCGAAATCAAAATTTTTTTTTGTTTTAAACAATAGTCATTAATTAATAACCTAGTTTGAAAATTGTCAGTACCATCACAAATGATATCAAATTTACTAATTATTTTTTCAATGTTGTTTTTTGTTATTCTGATTTTAAAGGGGATGATTTTAGATTTTTTATTTATTTTTTTTATCTTTTTCTTTGCAATATCAACTTTGTATTTTCCAATATCACTAGTGTCAAAAATAATTTGTCGGTTTAAATTTGATAACTCGATCTTGTCATTATCTACTATGCCAATAGTTCCAACCCCTAAACTTGCTAAATATATTGATAACGGACAACCTAACCCACCCATCCCTAAAACGAGTATTTTTGAAGCTATTATTTTTTTTTGACCCATTATTCCAAATTTTTTTAAAATTATTTGTTTGGAAAACTTTTCGTAATCTTTGTTTGAAATCTTCATTTTTAATTTCCAGTAGAACCAAATCCGTCACTACCTCTGATAGTTTCATCGAGGTCTTTAACCTCTAGAAGCTCAGCCTTAGTTATGGGGCATAATACCATTTGAGCAATTCTTAATCCCGGTGTTATTTCAAAATTATTTTTCCCTAAATTAACTAATATTACTTTAATCTCTCCTCTATAATCTGAATCTATTGTTCCAGGAGTATTTAATACCGTTATAGAATTCTTGATTGCTAATCCAGATCTAGGTCTAATCTGTATTTCGTAGTCTTTTGGAATTGATATCGCTAAACCAGTCGGAACTAAAAATTTCTCACCTGGCTTAATAATTTCTTTTGAGTCTAAATTAGCTGAAAGATCTAGTCCAGAAGATCCCAAAGTCTCATACTTCGGAATGATAGCTTTTTCTTGGAGTTTCTTAATTAATATTTTTATCATTTATCAGTAACTTATTCATAATTTTTTCTGAAATTATAGATGCTATAAAACTTTTCTTATTTTTTTTTATTCGAGAAACTTGTCCACTAGTCTCAATAATAGTTACTTCATTATAATCTTTATTAAAACCAATATCTTTTTTTGAAACATCGTTAGCTATTATCCAGTCAGCATTTTTATTTTTTAATTTATTTTTTGAATTTTGTAAAATATTCTCAGTTTCAGCAGAAAAACCTACAACAAGTTTTGGGCGATGTTGATTATTTTTTCCAATATAATTTAAAATATCTATAGTATTTTCAATACTTATAGTTCCTATCTTTTTATTTTTTTTCATTTTTTTATTTTGGAAAATTGAAGGTTTAAAGTCCGAAACTGCCGCTGTACAAACAGCAACATCAACTGGTAACATTTTTTTTACAGCTTTAAACATCTCTTCAGAACTTTTTACTTTAATGACTTTTAAACCTTTTTCAAATTGAAGATTTGATGGACCAGCAATCAAAGTAGTTTTAATACCTTGTCTTTTCAAAGCTAAAGCTATCTCATATCCTTGCTTTCCACTAGACTCATTCGAGATAAAACGAACTGGATCTAAATATTCTCTTGTTGGACCTGTGGTCACTAAAGCTTTAAACTTTTTATTTTTTACAATATTTCTTTTATAGAAATATTTTTTAATTTCCTTAAAAATTTTTTTTGGACTTATCATTTTACCGCTTCCAAATTCACCACAAGCCATCAACCCTTCAGTAGGACCTAAAAATTTATAACCGTAAGAAATTAGTTTTTTTGAATTTTCTTGAGTTGCTCTATGACCCCACATTCGTACGTTCATAGCAGGAACTAAAAGAACTTCTTTATTAGATGCTAGAATTATCGTTGTAGCTAAATCTTCTGCCTTTCCTTGACTTAATTTACTAATTAAATTTGCAGTTGTTGGCACTACTATGATTAAATCCGCCCATCTAGATAAAGATATATGATCTATCTCAGCTTCATTTTGTTTATCAAATAAGTTTTCATACACTTTATTTCCGGATAATGACACAAGCGACAAAGGCGTAACAAACTGTTTACCACTTTTTGTTAAAACAGTTTTAATTTCAAAATCGTCTTTTTTAAGTAAACGTATAAGATCTAATGATTTATAAGCAGAAATTCCACCACCAACTACAATTAGCACTTTTTTCTTTTTTGTTTTCATAATATTAATTAAAATACTACTAAAGTTAAAATTACAACACCTAATATTGAAATCAAAATATTATTTCTAAAACTTTTTATTTTAAGCTTTTCCACTTCAATTGATCTGTTATTTTTGCCTATCAGATTTAGTTTGCCTTCAGCTATTAATTGTAAGGCATAATTCGCTTTATCCATAAACTCAGGAAGATCAGGAATTCTTTTTAATATTTCACCAGATGTATCAATTGCACTTGATATCGTTGCTTTAGGCCCCTTCAAACTTTCTAGCCAATTTTCTAAAATAGGTCTGGATACATTCCAAATGTTTGTATCTGGATATAATTTTCTAGCAACACCCTCAACTACGACCATAGTTTTTTGGAGTAGTAAAAGTTGTGTCTGTGTTTGCATATTAAACTTTTCTGTAATTTCAAATAGTTGAGATAATAAATTTCCACCTGAAATATCTTTAATATTTTGTCCAAATATAGGTTCCCCAACAGATCTTAAAGCTTGAGCAAATTCTTCTTTCGAAGCTGTTTCAGGAACTAGTCCTGCTTGAAAATGAACTTCCGCTACTTTTGTATAATCTCTTTTTATGAAACCATAAAGTATCTCAGCTAAATATTTTTTATTATACTTATCTAGTCTACCCATAATACCAAAATCTACCGGAACTATATTTCCATTGTCGTCAACAAATAAATTACCTTCGTGCATATCTGCGTGAAAAAAACCATCTCTTACGGCTTGTCTTAAAAAATGTTGTATTAAATTTTCAGCAATATTTTTCAAGCGGATATTTTTTTTCTGAAGAGAGCTTTGATCTCTTATTGAAACTCCGTAAACTCTATCTAACGTTAATACTTTTTTGGATGTATACTGCCAATAAATTTTTGGAACTTTAAACCCTTCATCATTTTTTGTATTTTCATACAATTCATTAGCTGCTGCTGCTTCAAACCTTAAATCCATCTCAACATTTGTCACTTCTCTTAAAAGGTGAACTACCTCGATAAGTTTAAGTCTTTTTGTTTTTTTAATTGTATTTTCAACTAAGTAAGCAAACAACATTAGTGCATCTAATTCCTCGTTAAAAATTTTTTCTATATTAGGTCTTAAAATTTTAATAGCCACCTCTTGTTCTTTATTATTCATTATGATTTTTGCTAAATGTACTTGCGCAATAGAAGCAGCAGCTATTGGTTTTGATATATATTTAATCTTAGAAAAGTGATTGTCCCCAACTTCTTTTTTTAAAATATCCTTTGCTTCTTCAAAGCCAAAGGGTGGTAATTTATCTTGTAATTTTTCTAAATCGTAAGCCAATTCCTTTCCGATAATATCAGGGCGTGTCGCTAGAAATTGTCCTAATTTTATAAAGGTAGTCCCCATGCCTTCTAACGCCTCACATAATTTTTCTCCAGATGATTTAGAATGATTTTGTAATTTTTTCTGTGATCCTATGCCTATTAAATCAAAAAATATCTTTAGTGATAAAGGAATTTTATACAACTGGTTAATTGTATCCAGCGCTCCTGAAGATGAAAGTTTTCTGGCTATTTTAAATAATTGGAAAATTCTTTTTATCATTGTTCTATTTTCCAACCCGTATGTATTGCGGCGATACCATTAGTTAAATTTCTATATTCTACATTAAAAAAACCAGCTTGATCAAGTAATTGCGAAAATTCTTCTTGATTATGAAATTGATCAATACTTCTAATTAGATATTCATAAGGCATATTATTGCCCGCTACAAAACTACCAATAATAGGTATCAAACTAGAATACTTTTTATAAACATTTTTCAGAATTTCATTTTCTACTTTTGAAAACTCTAGACAAAAAAATCTTCCTCCACGTTTTAAAACTCTATGAGCTTCTTTTAAAGATTTTTCCAAATTTGAAACGTTTCTTATACCAAAACTAATAATATAAAAATCAAAAGTATTATTTTTAAAAGGAAGATTTTCTGCTGAAGACAATACCCATGTTAAGTTATTAAGTTTTTGAAGTTTCTTTTGTCCTTCGATAAGCATATTTTTGTTTGGCTCAACACATTTTATTTCACACTTATTGTTAGTTTTGTCAGAACATAATTTAGCTATGTCCCCTGTGCCGGAAGCTACATCTATAATTTTACTTTTTTCTGAAGGTCCCACCCATGAAATTAAATTTTTTTTCCATATTCTGTGAGCTCCTAAAGACATAATGTCATTCATCATGTCATATTTTTTGTGAACACTATTGAAAACTTTTTCCACTAGTTTAGATTTATTGCTATAAACTGAACTCATAATTAATTATATGCCAGAATTACCAGAAGTTGAAGTTGTTAAAAAGTCTCTTAATAAGAGCATATACCATTTAACTTTGAAAAATATAGAAATACGGAATAAATTTCTAAGATTTAAAATTAACACAAAATTAATGAAAAAAATGGTTGGTTCTAAAGTCATATCCATTAACAGAAGATCAAAATATATTATTATAAAATTTGATAACAATTATACCATTTTAATTCACTTGGGAATGACTGGAAAATTCATTATATTTGACTCTAAAAATATAAAACGCAATTCAAGTTTTTATCATAAACTGGCAGATCATAAATTGAAACATGATCATCTAATTTTTAAATTTAATAAAAAAATTAAACTTGTTTATAACGACATAAGAAAATTTGGGTTTTTAAAAGTAGAAAAAACAAAAAAATTAAATTTAAACTCTCATCTTAAAAAATTAGGACCTGAACCTCTTTCTAAGAGTTTTAGTTTTCATTATTTCAAAAAAAAAATAATTCAAAGAAAATTAAGTATAAAAGATTTACTTATGGACCAAAAATTTGTAGCTGGATTAGGAAATATTTACGTTAATGAGGCAATTTTTCAGAGTAAAATTAATCCAATAATGCAAGTAAGAAATCTAAATGATAAAAAGATTTCTAGCTTAATTAGGAATATAAAAAAAATATTGAATAAGGCTATTAAAGAAGGAGGATCCTCAATTAAAGATTTTAACAACATAGAAGGAAAAGAGGGTAATTTTCAACAATTTTTCAATGTATATGGGAGAAATGGCATGCATTGTACTAGAGCAAAATGCAGAGGAATAGTTAATAAAATTAAAATATCCAATAGATCAACTTTTTTTTGCAGTATATGTCAAAAATAATAAGTTGACCCAGATATATTGGACATATATAAAAACCATCAACCATGCCAAATACAAAATCAGCAATAAGAAGAATTAGAAGAGTTAAAAAACAAACTGCTGTTAATAGAATTAGAAAAAGTAAATATAAATCAGCGATAAAACAAATGGAAACTTTGTTAAAAACAGGGGACAAAAAAAAAATTACAGCATTTTTCCCAAAATTTCAGTCGATTCTAATGCAGGTTGCTAAATCAAAAATTATTAGTCGAAAAACTGCTTCAAGAAAAATTTCAAGAGCTTCAAAAAAAATTAAATAATTAACAACTCTGAATTGTTAAAGTTAAATCAAATTAGCTTATATAGTATTTAAAAACAAAATGTAGAAAAAATTCTGTTTTGAGTTGTAAATTTAATTTTCTATTAGGGCGCTAAGTATACAACCAAGTTTGAATTATTTTTAAAAATTTTAAAATATTTGTTGAAACTTTTATAATAATATAGTTTTTTAGTTTTTTAAAAAATTTTAATTCATGAAAAATAAATTAACAAACTCACAGAATAGTTTTGTCTCAGAAGAAGAAAAAACACTAAACTGGTCTGATTTTCAATCGGAGCTAAGAAAAAATTTTGGAGAGGAAATATATTCGAGCTGGCTCAAGAATATTACATTAGTTAAGGAATACAATGACTATTTAATACTAGGTGTACCTACAAGATTTTTTCGAGATTGGATAGTCTCAAGATACTTAGATAAAATCCTAGAATTAATTAAGAATTTTAAACTAAGTTTAAATAGAATTGAATTTAGAATTAATGAAGATCAAAAAATATTAAAAAATGAAGAGATTAAATTCGATGATTTAAGCAAAGTAACTGAAATAAAAGACTCAATTCTTAATTATAATAGATTAAATCCAAATTTAAATTTTGAAAATTTTATAAAAGGATCGAGCAATGAAATTGCTCTTTCCTATTCTAAAAAAGTTTGTGAAAATAATTCAAGGTATAATCCTCTATATATTTATGGTGGAGTAGGTCTTGGAAAAACGCATCTTCTTAATGCCATTGGTCTTGAATTACAGGCTAATAATGAGGTTATGTTTATTTCTGCTGAAAGATTTATGTATCATTTCATAAAATCAATTAAAAAAAACGACATGGTAAACTTCAAAGATTTTTTTAGGAAGTCTTCTGTTTTTATAATAGATGATGTTCAATTTATAAGAGGAAAAGAAAGCCTGCAAGAAGAGTTTTTTCATACATTTAATAGTCTAATTGAAAAGGGTTCTCAAATAGTAATATCAGCAGATAGATCTCCTATGAAACTAGATAGAGTTCAAGAACGGATTAAATCTAGACTTTCAGGAGGGTTAATAATTGATATAGACGTACCGGATTTGGAATTAAAAAAGAACATCATTAAAAAAAGAATAGAAGTAATGCAGAATCAATTTAAAGAAAATATTGATATAACGGAAGAAGTTATAAATTATATATCTGGAGAAACCAAAACAAACATTAGGGAGCTAATTGGAGTTTTAAATAGGATAGTAGCTTTCAGCAGGGTTCATAAAAGAGTATTAAACATAGGCGATTGCAAAAATATTTTAAAAGATGTTTTCAGTCAAAACAAAGTTGTTACGGTCGATAAAATTCAAAATACAGTCTCCAATTTTTTTAGTATTACTTTAAACGATATGTTATCTCAGAGAAGATCCAGGCCGTTAGCTAGACCTAGACAAATTGCAATGTTCCTAGCTAAAAAACTTACAACAAGATCATTGCCAGAAATAGGTCGAAGATTTGCTAACAGGGATCACACAACAGTCATACATGCCGTTAAAACAATTACAAAATTATCAGAAAAAGACGAGGAAATGAAAAAAAACCTTACTCAGTTGAAGAGCTTACTGTTAGAAAATTAACACCTATGCAGTTTAAAATTAAAAGAGATTTATTACTTAAATCCCTAACCTTTGTGCAAGGTGTTGTAGAAAAAAAAAATACTTTACCCATATTATCAAACGTTCTTTTAAAAGCTCAAAATAATAAATTAGAAATTGTAGCAACTGATTTGGATATCATTTTTAATGATGAAATATCTGATATTCAGATAATAGAGGAAGGTGTCACAACCACTTCAGCAAATGTCCTTTTCGACATACTTAGAAAGATACCCGCGAACTCGGAGCTTAATTTTCATCTGAAATCCGAAAATAAATTAAGCTTGAAAACTCAAAATTCAGATTTTAATTTACTCTGCTTACCATCAACTAATTTTCCAAATTTCGAAGATAATTTTGAAACTGATCTTATTGAAATTGAAAATAAAAAATTTTTATCTCTTTTGAATAAAACAAAAATTTCTATATCTAATGATGATACTAGACATTATTTGAATGGAATTTTTTTACACTTAACCCAACAAAAAGATAAAAACTTTTTATCCGGGGTAGCTACAGATAGTCATAGATTGTCTTTTTCTAGCGTAGAATTAGGTAAACAAATAAATTTTTCATCAATAATCCTACCTCGCAAAACAGTATTTCAACTTTGTAATTTGCTATCTGAAAGTCCAGATAAATTAGGAGTAAAAATAAGTGAAAATAAAATCAAGTTTATACTTGGAAAAATAAGTCTTATTTCAAAGGTTATTGACGGTAAATTTCCTGATTATCAAAAGGTTATTCCAAAAGAAAACGATAAAGTCTTATCAGTATCATTAAGTGAATTTATAAATTCTGTAGAAAGAGTGGTTTCAGTTTCTATTGATAGAAAAGAGGGAGTAAAGTTAGAAATAAATAAAGATAAACTTAAACTTTCAGTAAATAGTACAAATTCTGGAGATGGCAATGAGATTATACCTGTAAAATATAATAACGAAGAAATAGTAATTGGTTTCAACTCTAAGTATTTGCTTGATATTGCTTCAGTTATAGAGAATAAAGATTTACAATTTAATTTTAAAAACTCAACATCACCGGTTTTAATTAGCGACAACTCTGATAAAGATAGTTTTTACGTAATTATGCCAATGAAAATTTAGTTTTTTATTTTTTAATTTTTTAATTAAAAATCCATCTAAAACTGTTGATATTAAATACTTATAGAGCAACTAAGATTAGCTAGATTGTTAATTATTAAAAAAAGATGATATAAAAAACAGGCTTATTATTTTTTAAATGTCAAAACAATCACAATTAAATACAAAAAATGAATACGGCGCTTCTTCGATAAAGGTGCTCAAGGGTCTTGATGCTGTAAGAAAAAGACCAGGGATGTATATTGGCGACACTGACGACGGTACTGGTCTACATCACATGGTTTTTGAAGTATTAGACAATTCTATAGATGAGGCATTAGGGGGTTATTGTAAAAATATTACCGTTACCATGAATTCTGACAATACAATTACTGTTGAAGACGACGGAAGAGGAATACCTATTGATATGCATAAAGGAGAAAAAATGTCAGCTGCTGAAGTTATTATGACCCAGTTGCATGCCGGTGGAAAATTTGATCATAATTCTTACAAAGTATCTGGCGGACTACATGGAGTTGGTGTTTCGGTGGTAAACGCCTTATCAGAAAAACTTCAACTTAATATTTTTAGAGACCAAATAGAATACTTGATAGAATTTCAAAATGGTAAGTCAATCAAACCATTAAGAAAAATAGGAAAAACAAAAAGTAAGGGAACTAAGATAAAATTTTTGCCATCTAAAGAAATTTTCTCATCTACAAAATTTAGTTCATCGATTTTACAGAAACGAATGAGAGAACTTGCATTTTTAAATAAAGGAATTAACTTAACGTTAATTGATCAAGTATCGTCCAAAATCAAAAAGTATGAAAATAAATATGAAGGCGGTATCCTAGAATTTGTTCAATTTATTAATCAAAAAAAACCATTACTTATAAACAAAAATGAAAAAAGTGTTTTTAAAAAACCAATTTACATTACAGCGACAAAAAATGATGTAAATGTAGAATGCTCATTTGAATGGAATTCTGGATATTCAGAGGAAGTTTTAGCTTTTACAAATAATATTCATCAAAAAGATGGCGGAACTCATTTGCTGGGTTTTAGAAGTGCTCTTACTAGAGTTATAAATAAATACTCTAATGAACACAATAAAAGAAACAAATTATCTCTTTCGGGCGAAGATATTAAGGAAGGCTTAACAGCTGTACTATCAATAAAAATGCCTGATCCAAAATTTTCATCTCAAACCAAAGATAAGTTAGTTTCATCTGAGATTAGACTAATAGTTGAAAGTATAGTTAGTGAAAAAATTTCTCTTTGGTTCGATCAAAATCCCTCAATAATAAGAAATGTTTTAGAAAAAATTACGCAAGCAGCGGTTGCTAGAGATGTTGCTAGAAAAGCAAGGGACAACATTAGAAGAAAGGGAAGCTTTGAAATTACAGGACTGCCCGGAAAATTAGCAGACTGCCAAATTTCTAAATGTCAAGGAACAGAGCTTTATATAGTAGAGGGAGACTCAGCTGGAGGATCAGCCAAGCAAGGTAGAAATAGAGAGTTTCAAGCAGTTTTACCTTTGAGAGGAAAAATTTTAAACACTTTTGTAAATGTTAATGGCAAAAGAATTAATAATACTGACTATGAAACAAAAGCTTTATCAAAAATGATGTCTTCAAGTGAAATAGTAACACTAATCAATGCTTTGGGCACAGGCTCAAAGGACTTTAAGCTTGACAACTTAAGATATGAAAAAATTATCATAATGACCGATGCCGACGTTGACGGATCTCATATTAGAACATTGTTATTAACATTTTTTAATAATTATCCATTTAATCAACTAATAGAAAATGGCAATTTATATTTAGCCCAACCCCCGCTTTTTAAAATTACAAAGTCTAACAAAAGTTTTTATATTAAAGATGAAAAAGAATTAGAAAAATTTATAGTCGAAAGCGCTAATATCGACACAAATTCAAAAAAAATTAGCTCGAAAGAAATCAAAAAGATTTTAGAAGAAGAAAGACAGAAACTTACAATTCAAAGATTTAAAGGCTTAGGTGAAATGAATCCTGATGAACTTTGGGACACTACATTAAATCCTGATAATAGAAATTTATTAAAAGTTCAGTATTCAAATGGAACCAAAGATAAATCTAAAGAAGATCAAAAAATTATAAGTATTCTAATGGGTGATGAAGTTGCTCCTAGAAGAGAATTCATTACAAGCAACGCATTGGATGTGGCTAATTTAGATATTTAAACCTTATGGATTTTGCTACTATTTTCAGGTTAGAAGAAAACCTAAATTTAGATAGAAAAACTTTAGTCTTTTTGAGATGGATTGCGATTTTTGGTCAATTATTCTCTGTAAATTTAGTATATTTTTTTCTTGATTTAAGCTTTCCTATTTTACTATGTCATGTAATTATTTTAATAGGTCTTTTCACAAATATATTTCTGCATTTCGGACTTAAAGCAACATTACTTAAAGATTTATATTCAAGTTTTTTTTTAATGTACGATATCATTCAACTAAGTATTCTTTTATTTTTAACAGGAGGAATATTTAATCCTTTTGCTATTCTTTTGATTGTTCCAACAATAGTTTCCTCTACTTTTTTAAGTGTAGGAAGTACTATTATTCTTGGTTCATCGACAATTTTATTGTTATTTGTATTAACATTTTTTAACATGCCATTACCTGGAATGGAAGAATATGTACTCTCATTCCCAAATTATTATGTAACAGGGATTTTAATTTCTTTAATAATTGGTCTAATATTTTTGAGTTATTTTGGTGTTCAATTTGCAGGAGAAACCAAAAAAAGATCTGATGCTTTGAATAAACTTCAGCAAATTTTAGCTAAAGAGTATGAATTAGAGTCATTAGGAGGACAAGCAGCTGCGGCGGCACACTCCCTGGGTACACCTTTGGCCACGATAACAGTTGTGGCTAAGGAGATGAGAAAAGAGGTGGGTGATAATTCAAAATTTACAAAAGATGTTGATTTATTAATAAGTCAGACTAAAAGATGTAGTGAGATTTTAAAAAAAATATCACAAAAACAAATTATTAAAGATGAATTTTTGAGCGCTATGAGCTTTGAGAATTTATTGGAAGAAATAATTAAATCTTTCAGAGAGTCTTCAGAAAAAAATATAAAATTAAATGTCGATAAAGATATAAATAAGATAGATATTAAGAAAAATCCAGAAATTGTATATGGTTTAAGGAATTTTATTGGCAATGCAGTAAAATTCTCCAATCAGAATATACTTATCTCAATTGTTAGTGATAATATAAATTTAATTGTTACAATTGAGGACGACGGGCCAGGTTTTCCTGAGGACATTATAAAAGCTATAGGAGAGCCCTACATCAAATCCAGATCAAAATTATCCAGAGATAACGCCGGATTAGGATTGGGAACTTTTTTAGGTAAAACTTTACTTGAGCGTCAATCTGCAATTATTTCATTTGAAAATAAGAGTTTCCTTAAAGGAGCAAAAGTTAAAATTAAGTGGAGAATTAACGACTTGAGTATTTCGACTTAAATTCAAAAACATAAGATATTATCTTATAAGCAAGCTTAGCTACTAAGAAGTTGCAAGAATTAAAATTTTTTATGGGCGCAAGTTCATTGATATCTGCCCCCACTACATTAGAAACAGAGCAAACATTTTTAATAATAGGCATTACATCGCTCCAAAACATTCCTCCAGGCTCAGGTGTTCCCGTAGCTGGCATTAAGCTTGAGTCGAAACCATCAACATCAAATGTTATATATACATCCTTATTTTTAAATATTTTACGGATTTCTGATATTTTCCATTTATTTTTTTTTACTTGCCCAAAAAATCTTAATTTTTTTTTTATTCTTTTCATAAAAATTCATTTCTTCTTTAGATAAATTTCTAATACCAAATGATATTACTTTCACATTTTTAAAATCTAGACATCTTCTTATAGCTGTTGCATGAGAAAACCTGTTCCCATCGTACTGATCTCTCAAATCAGCGTGAGCGTCAAAATGAAGAATATAAAGGCTCTTGAATCTTTTTACGAAGGGTCTTATCGATCCACTAGTAATGGAATGTTCACCACCCAACACCAATGGAAATAATTTTTGCGATATAATATGTTCATTTACATCAGCTATTTGTGTCATAGCAGACTCAATTTTACTCTTAATTATAAATGGTTTAAGTGTTTTAATACCTATATTTCTGAAAGTTTCTTTATTTAACTCTTCATCGAATAATTCAACTTGATGAGAAGCTTTAATAATTTCTTTCGGTGCTTTTTTTGTTCCACCTCCATATGAAACTGTCTTTTCTAGCCCAAAAGGTACGACAACAACTTTGCTTTTAATTTTTGTATTAGCATCATATCCTAAGAAGCCATCCTTTTGTTTTAGAAATTTCATTTTATTTGAAAATTTTAGAAAACTCTCTTTTATCTCTCTTCTTCCAATTATTTCTGTGAAAAGCATCACTTGCAATTAATGGCAAAACGCTGGTAGCTTCAGCAAAAACCATTTGCTCTTTTGAAATATCAACTTTGCCCCATGAACTTGCTTCTTTAAGAGTCGAACTGCTACATGCGCCATCTCTGGTATCAGCCACGGTTATTTGAATAGCATACTTATGCATGTCAACTTTCTTACCTAAAAGCTCTGCACATACCACTGTATCCTGAATAAAATTCTTTGGAACTCCTCCACCAACCATAAGTAAACCAGATTGCTTTGATCTTAGTTTAATTTCAGTCAGCTCTCTAAATTCTCTAATAGAGTCTATTGTAAGGTGTTTTTTAGGATTTTGTTCTTGATGCATCACTAATCCAAATCCAGCTGAACTATCTGTAAATGCTGGGCAAAAAATAGGGACATTGTTGTTGTAAGCGGTTTCAATTAAAGAATCTTTTTTTTTAGAGTTTTTTTTCAAATACTTACCCATTTCATATATAAATTCCCTTGAAGTATAAGTTTTAGGTTCTAAAGAATTTGCAATATCACATATTTTTTGATCACAAGCTTGAAGCTCATCTTCATCAATATAGGTATCATATATCCTATCAACGTAGTTTTTTCTCAATTTAGTATCATCTTCAAACTGTGATCCTTGATAATGCTTAAATCCAAGAGCTTCAAAAAAGTCCATATCTACTATCGAGGCTCCAGTAGCTACAATTGCGTCGACCATATTATATTTAACTAAATCTGAATACAATTTCATACAACCACCGGCTGAAGTAGAACCTGCTAATGTCAAAAAGATTGAGCATGATTTATCTTCAATCATTTCATTAAATATTTTTGAAGCGTTAGCTGTATCCCTTGAGGTAAATGACATTTTGCCCATAGAGCTTATTATTTCTCGAGCATCAAATTTTGTAATATCTATATGTTCAATAGGTTTGCTTAGAAATGATTTTTTATTATCCCCTACAGTAGGACTATTTTTTTTATTCATTAGGCTACTAAGTAATTAATTTTACCGGTATCATTGTATAATGACATAATAGGTTTGTCATTGAGTTCAACAATAGTATCTGAATAAAAACCATTAAACTTTGTCCTAAAGGTTAGACCATAAGCTCCTAATTGACCAAGCTCAATGTAGTCACCCTCTTTTACATTGTTAGGTAGTAAAAAAGGTCCCTTCATATAATCCAAACTATCACATGTTGGACCATAAAACTGAAAAGCAGTTATCTTTTTTGATTGTATTCGTCCATTAGTAATCAATCTTGCAGGTAATATAAAATTAGGCACACCTGCATCAAACAAAGATCCATAAGTTCCGTCGTTGATATAAAGTTTATTTTTTTTCCTTAAATTAACTCGAACAATAGTTGACCCACTCTCGGCTACTAAAGCCCTACCAGGTTCGCAAATAACTTCAGGCATTTTTTCAAGTTTTAAATGGTTTAAACCTATTTTAATTTCATTAAAGTAATTTTCTAATGGTTCAGGCTTTAAATCTGGATAGATTGAAGGAAACCCTCCACCTACATTAATGGTATCAGGAATAATTTTTGTTTTTTTAATTATATTTGAAATTTCTTTTAGCCCTTTTGAAAAAGAAATTTTATGCATACATTGAGAACCAACATGAAAACTAATACCTAATTTTTTTGCATGCTGCTTACTTAGCCTTACTAAGCCCAAAGCCTCACTTGCCAAAGCTCCAAACTTTCTAGAAAGATCTAGTTCTGCGTGTTCATTTGATACTGCAATTCTAACAAATAAATTTAAATCTTTAGCATTTTTAGTAGAATCCAAAATTTTCATTAGTTCTTCTTTAGTGTCCAAAGAAAAGTCTTTTACATTGTAATCAAAATACGCTGATGCAATATCTTCTCTACTTTTAATTGGATGCATAAAGTATAATTTTGATTTAGGGCAAAGTTTTCTAATAAGCTTTACTTCATTTATTGAAGCAACATCAAATCTGTTTACACCATTTTTAATAATATTTTTAAGTACATATTCATTCGGATTTGTCTTTACTGCATATAAAATTTTACCAGGAAATTTATCCTTAAAGACTTTGATTGAATTTTTTATGGTATCTGGGCGTATACAGTATGTTGGATTTACTGGTTTAAGTGTGTTAACTAACTCGTTAACGTTACTAAATTTTTCCATTTAATGTGTTCCCCATTTTTTAACACAAAAGAGCTTTCAAAAAATTCATAAAAAACTCTTATCATCCGCATTTAGGGTTTTTTTTACCTTATGTAAAGAAAAAAATGCATAGCAGATATGCTTGAATCCTTCCAGTTGTGGGTTGAAAATAATCTCAGAGCACCCATATGAACATCTATGAGAAAGACAAATATACAAACTTCACAACTAAATTTAAATGATTTTCAGGATAAATCCTTGTTAATCCTCGATGATGATGATCCTCTCAGAGGAAGATTGTCTAGAGCAATGGAAAAAAAGGGATTTGTAGTAAAAGAAGCTAAATCAGTGACGGAGGGGTTAGAAATAGTGAAAAAATCGCCTCCAAATTTTGCTGTTGTAGACCTTAGACTAGAGGATGGAAATGGTCTAGATGTCATAAAAGAGCTCTCTAAGAGCAAGTCAGACTGTCGAATCGTGATGTTAACAGGGTATGGAAACTTGCCTACCGCAGTAGCAGCAGTAAAAGCTGGCGCTATAGATTATATAGCTAAACCTGTGGATGCAGACGACGTAGAATCCGCTTTATTGGCATCCCCAGAGTCTAAAGCAAAACCACCAGAAAATCCTATGTCTGCTGATAGAGTAAAATGGGAACACATTCACAGAGTTTTTGAGTTATGCAATAGAAATGTTTCAGAAACAGCTAGACGCCTTAAAATGCACAGAAGAACCTTGCAAAGAATTTTGTCAAAGAGATCACCAAGGTAAATTTACATCCATTTTCTTAAAACAGATAATTTATCGCTAAATAACGTTACAATTAACGTAAGTAAAACTATTTTAAAAAGTTCTGCTAATAAAAATGGTGTAACTCCTAAATCAATTAATGGTTTATCCCACCCAATTAAAGTACCTAGCCATAATACTCCCAAAAAATAAATAATACTTACACTTAAAAATAGCTTTAAAAAATTTGAAATAATATTTTTATTAAATATAAAAATGCCGCTTAACATAGCTGCAAATACAAACCCAAATAAGTACCCCATCGTAGGTCCAACAAAGTATACAATACCCGAACCTTTTTCTGGAGATCCTGAGAACACAGGTAGTCCAGCTATACCTTCTAGTAAATAAAAAACAATAATTGTTCCACCCAATCTCCAACCAAAACACACTCCGATTAAAAGAACTACAAATGTCTGCATAGTCATAGGAACCGGGTAAAAAGGTATTTTAAGTTTAGCAGAAATTGCTAATAAGGTTGAACTTATTAAAATTACAAAAAAATATTTTAGGATATCTATTTGCTTTAAATTTTTGACTAGCTCCATAACTCAATTTACCTTTATTTTAGGAAATTATCTAGTTTTTTGTTAATTGAAGAAAAACATCTTCAAGATTGCCTTCATCTATTGAAATATCAAGTATTTTCAAGTTTTTTTCTTTAAGATAATTAATTAATTGATCGAAGTTCAATGACTCTTTCTCGTAATTTACAGAGATAGTATCATTTGAATTAATAAAAAATTTAACGTTTGGTAGGTTAAGACTTAAATTTGAGTCAAATTTTTTTAACTTAAATATAATTTTTTTTGATTTTATTCTATCTAAAAGTTTTTTTGTTGTATCCAAAGCTACCAAATTACCTTTATTTATTATCGCTATTCGATCACACATTTCTTGAGCTTCAAATAAATAGTGAGTAGTAAGAATTATTGTTACCCCTATTTTATTAAGCTGTTTTACGTTATCCCACAAATTTTTTCGTAGCTCCACGTCAACGCCAGCAGTAGGTTCATCCAAAACAAGTATTGGTGGCTGATGCACCATAGCTTTGGCAATAAGCAATCTTCTTTTCATTCCACCAGATAAATTTCTTGAATAACTTTCAGCTTGTTTATCTAGAGACACGAGACTTAAAATTGTTTCAGTTATTTTTTGACTATTTTTAACGCCGTAAAGACCAGCTTGTAAATCTAATAACTTTTTAGGGCTAAAAAAAGCATCAAGATTTACTTCTTGAGGTACAATCCCAATCGATGCTCTAACTTGTCTTGGATTTTTATCAAGATCAAAACCCCAAACTTTAACTTTGCCATCTGTTTTTATGACGGTACCAGCTAATATGCTCAAAAAAGTTGTTTTGCCTGCCCCATTAGGTCCAAGCAAACCAAAAATTTCTCCTTGTTTTACCTCTAGGGTAATATTATTTAGTGCATTTACGTTTGAAGTCTTTTTTTTGTCACGCAAATACACTTTTGAAAGGTTTTCAACAGATAAAGCAGTTTTCATCATAAAATTTTAATATAACATTAAATTTAGGTATTATAAATTATGAGCAAAATTAAAAAGT
>MDTB01105410.1_pt1 | contig 19367 bp, 19 predicted proteins | sample 811161 | NCBI WGS metagenome assembly MDTB01 (sample SAMN05326650, study PRJNA326480) | marine metagenome | isolation source: seawater | place: Mediterranean Sea | collected 2009 | reverse complement strand
TCTTTGAATGATTTTTTAGGGAGCCAGAGGAATAATTATCAATACTTAATATCTTATGGTTTGTTTTTTTTAACAGAAAACTAATCAAGTTTGATCCAACGAAGCCTGCACCACCTGTAACAACTATAAAATTTTTCACTTTTTTTAAACTGAAGTTAATTATATTAATATTTTTTAATAAAGAAATTTATTGATTTTGTAAAGTAATAGTCAAAACTAAAAATAAATTTTATATTCATCCTTTTCATCAATATTTTCATATACTCAAAAGCTTCATTTCTTTTTTTCCACCAATTAACGCTAAATTTTTTATATTTAGAGGTTATGCCATATTGATCATAATTATAAACTGTTAAAATTTTATTTATAGTTTTAAATTCTTGAATTAAATGAGCATAAATACAAAGTCTTGCATCAATTTCTAAATTTGGAAATTTTTTACTATAAGATAACTTTAAAAAATTCTTAAAAAAATTTCTTCTTAAAGCAATACAACTTGTAGGGTAAAAACTTGGCCAAATAGAAAATAAATGATTTTTTTTTTTTAATTTAATAGAACTTTTTTTTTGATTTGAATAAGGTCGATCTTGGATAAAATTGAGTTTTTTGTCTTCTTTAAATTTATTTTGAATAAATTTTATTTTTGATTTTAAAAAAAAATCATCACTATCCAGCAAAAAAATTATATTTCCTTTTGAAATCTTAAATAATCTTTTAATACCGTCGAGTTGATTTAGGGGACCTGATTTATATTTTCGCTTCTTATTATATATGACTTTAAGATCTTTAGATTTAATTTTTTTTAAAATTTCTTTTGAAGAGTCTGTGGATAAATCATCTAATACAATTATCTCTTTTTTTCGATAGTTTTGTTGTAAACATGAGACTATTGATTTTTTTAGGAATTTTTCTTTATTATAGTTTGTGATTAATATTGAAATTAAATTTTTTTTCATAAATTAATATTCTTTATTTACATAAATATATTCAAAAGATTTACGAAATTTCATTTTAATTTTAAAAATCTTCTTAAAACCATTGCAGACTAAATAATGGTGGATATCTGAAAACTTATAATTTTTAATTATCATATCATCAAAGTGATGCTCAAAGTGTATTATTTTGATGTTTCTAATATTTTGACCTAAACTTTTTAAAACTCGAAATTCAAATCCCTCGGTATCTATTTTGATTAAATCAACTTTTTGAATTTTATGTAATTTAAAGAATTCGTCTAATCTTTTAACTTCTACATTTATCTTTGTTGTTATTTTTTTTAAGTTTAAAAAATTTAATAAAAAAAATTTTTTTTTATAATATTTAGAATTAGTATTTAAATTATTCATTGAAGATGATGAAGATTCTAAATTTTTGTTAAATTCAATAACACCACTAGAATCTGATATTCCATAATTGAATACAATAATATTATTACTTGTACTAAATTTTTTATTTACTAAATTATATATATCTGGGTTGGGCTCAAAGCCAAATATCTTTTCTACTAAAAACTTTGATTTTAGACTTAATATATATTCTCCTTTATGAGACCCCACATCTATGAGAACTGAAATTTTATTGCCTTTAATTTCTTTCTTAAGAACATTTAATATTTTTTGTTGAGTAAAAAAATCAAATATGTTTAGTATGAATTTAATTAATTCTTTCATTATAAATTAAAACTTTTTAATGTTTTCAAAAAAATTTACAAATACAATTATCATATCACTTTATTTTTCATTAATTATAGGTTTTTTTTTGAAAGAAGATTTAATTGGTGGTGCGCAGACTGATTATGAAGGATTACATTATCTTGCAGAAAGGTTTAGGGAAAGCTTTTTAAATACATTTTTTAATTATGATGATCTTGGTCATAGGCAATCGCCAGTTTTTTTTATTTTAAATTCTTTTATTTTTGAAGATGAAAATATTATTAGGCTTTTTTATATACATATTTTTTTAGCTATACCCTTTTTCTTTTACAAATGTTTAAAGCTCTTATTTGATCATGTAGATAAAAATACATTAAAGCTATTAGCTGTCTCGCTCCTACTTTTTCCTACAATGAGATCCTATTCAATTTGGCCAGATCCTCATTTAATGGGCTTTTTATTTTTTATACTTTCAATTTATTATTTTTTAAAATTTAAAAAAAGTAACGAAACTTTTAAATATATATTACTTAATTTAATTTTCCTTTCATTAGCAGCCTACTTGAGTCCAAACTTTGGAATTTTTATATTATATTTTTTTTATGAATATTTTATTAAATTTAATTTTTCCAAAAAATTATTTTTTATAATTATAATAAATATTTTTCTTTCAATTCCTTTTTTTTATTATATTTTTTTTCTTGATATTAATTTTTTTATTAATGATAATATTTGGAATTTAGGCAAAAATTTTTATTCACCTCAAAATATCGCTAATAAAATTATTATAATTAGTTCTTTATTTTTGTTTTATTTAATTCCGTTAATTAATTTAAAAAAATTAATAAGAAAAGATGATTTGAAAATTGAAATTAAAGTATTTTTGATTTCAATAATCATTTTTTTAGTTTCTTGTTATTATTTTGATTTTTCAGACGCTTATCAACTTACTAACTCAGGTGGAGGTGTATTCTATAATTTATCACACTTTTTTTTTAAAAATAATTATTTATTATTTTTTGTAACTATTATCTCTTTCTATCTACTTTCAAGAATTTTTTACTTAGATGTCAAAAATTTTATTATTTTTTTATGTATAATTTTATCAAATCCTCAAGTTACGATTTGGCAAGCTAATCATAGTCCAACAATTTTTGTTTTAATATTATTATTGTTTAATATTAATTTTGTTAATCACAATTTAAATAAAAAAAATATAATCTTCATTTATGCCTATTTAATTTTATTTATTTTTGCTAATTTCGCTAAAAATCTATTGATATGATCTAGAGAAGGTATATTAGTAAATTTATAATGAAAAAAATAGTTAAAACACTCACAATTTTGTTAATATTTTTTTTGCCATCAAATGCATATGCTTATTTGGATCCAGGTACAGGAAGTATAATCTTACAGGCTATTCTTGGCTTCATTGCTGCTGCTGTTGCGTCTGTTTCTATCTACTGGACTAAATTTAAACTTTTACTAAATAAAATTTTTAATAAAAAAAAACAAGAAAACGATATAAAAAATAAATGAAAGAGGAAACAGGTTCCTTCAGAGATCCCGCAGGAAAAGTTTTCTATTATAAAAATAAAATTCTTAGAAAGCTTAGTTCTGATGGTGTTAAAAGATTGGAATTTATTAAAAAAAATCTAATTATCGAGGAATCTGTAAAAAATAACTTTTTAGTTAAGACAAAAATATTAAACAGTGATGAAAAAGAAGAGCTTAAACTAGAAAAAGAAATATGCTACTTGGAGCATGATAAAATTCCATATATTTCATATCCATATGAATGGTCATTTGCTCAATTAAAAGAAGCAGCATTGTTTCATTTAGACTTTAATTTATTTTTGCTTAATCACAATACTACTTTAATTGATGCAAGCGCCTACAATATTCAATTTGTTGGGAATAAACCAATTTTTATTGACGTATTATCTCTTAAAAAGTATGAAGAGGGTGAACCTTGGCAAGGCCATAAGCAATTTTGTGAAAATTTTTTAAATCCACTTTTTTTAAAATCTAAAAAAGGTTTAAAGTTCAATAATTGGTTTAAAGGAAATATTGAAGGAATTGAAACTTCTGAAATTAATAAAATTTTAGGATTTTTTGATAAATTTTCATATAATGTTTTTGTACATATATATTTACTTAACAAAATAGAAGAGAAATTTAAGAATCAAAAAAGTTTAAAAATTAATAAAAGGAAAACTTTTTTAAAAAAAAAAGGTTTGGTTGCAATTCTAAATCAATTAAGAAATTATATTTTCAAATTAAAAGATTTTAAATCAATAACTACCTGGGATAACTATTCCTCAGAAAATTCTTATTCAATTAAAGCAAATTCTGAAAAGAAAGAAATTGTTGAAAATTTTTTTAAAAAAAATTATTTTGACATAGTTTGTGATCTAGGCTGTAATGATGGAGAATATTCACAAATCGCTTTAAAAAATAATTGTAGTAAAGTTATTGGATTCGATTATGATTTAAATGCAATTGAGAAAGCTTTCATTAGGTCTAAAAATAATCAACTGGATTTTCTGCCACTATTTTTTGATGCATCAAACCCGAGTTCGAACCTTGGGTGGAATGAGATAGAGAGGATGGGCTTTAATAAACGAGCCAAATTTGATTGTGTGATTGCTTTAGCTTTTGAACACCATTTAGCAATTGCAAAAAATATTCCTTTGAACCAAGTAGTTAAGTGGATAGTTTCTTTAGCTCCCAAAGGTTTAATCGAGTATGTTCCCAAAAATGATATCACAGTAAAAAAAATGTTAGAATTAAAGGGAGATATTTTTTCTGACTATACAATTGAAAATTTTGAAAAAAATTTAAATGAAAACTGTAATATAGTTTCAAAGAATAAAATTAGTGAAACTGGGAGAGTAATTTATGAATTTGAAAAATAACTTCATTTTTTTTTTATGTATATTTCCTATTTATTTACCAAAATCAAATTTTGAAAATTTTGAAATATTTTTTTTATTACTAATTTTTTTAATACTTGTAATTATAAATTTTTATATTTGTAAAAATTTACACAACAAAAAAAAAATTTACCTCTCATTATATTTAGGTTTAGTAATGACTTATGGTTTAGATAATCATCTAGGTTTATTTAATGGTCTGATACAGTCAAATATAAATTTTTTTTTTAAATATTTTGAAATAATCTATATACCTGCTTTATTAGTTTTATTGTTTATTTTCCTTTTTTTTATGATTTTATATACCTATGCAGATCAAGGAAAATTGTCAAAAATATTTATAATTACATTATCAACATTATTTTTATTTAATATTTTTGATGATACTAAAAGCTATAAAAACGTACCTTTTTTTCAAAATGAAAAAAACGAAAGATACAACAAATCGACCTTGGTTTTAGTTTGGGACGAAATGTCTGGGTTGAATTCATTATCAAGTAAAACATTAGAGGGTAAAATAGTAAATCAAAATTTTGAGAAATTATTTAAAAAATACAATTTTGATTTTTATCCTAATTCCTATTCAATATCAGATAACAGTGTAACATCTTTAACTTCATTGATTAATTATAAACAAGATCTTAATTATGTAAGTGAAAGTTATGTTTCTAAAGCGCAAAACTATTTTAATGAATATGAAATAAAAAAAAATTCATATTTTAGTAAATTTAATTCTATTTCTGTAATTCAAAACATTCATATTAACTATTGTAAAAATAAAAATGTAATAAAATGTTACCAATATAACCCATTAAATTTAGAAGCCTTAGGGGCTAACATCGATCCTTTATCTAACATTATTTCTGCCTGGTCTTTGAACGGCTCAATTTCAGGAAAAATTATTTGGAGATTATTAAAACAAATGAATTTAATTTATTCAACATTAGAGCCAGAAGGGGAAAAATTATTTATAAATGAATTAATGAATTATACATATAATGATTTAACCTCCAAAAAATATGACTTGGTCTTTTTGCATGTTTTGGTCCCTCATAAACCTTATGGTTTTAACGAAAATTGTCTTTATGATGTAAAAATAAGTAACTTAAATATATATTTAAATGATATTGAAAGTATTAAACAACATAATATAGAGCGTAATTGTGTAATTTCTCTTATGGATAAATTTTTTCAAAAAATTCAAAATCTTTCAGATTATGAAATTTTTATAATATCTGATCATGGCTCCAGAATTACAAGTGAAGATATAAGTTCTCTTTCAACAATTTTTGCATATAAGAATCAAGAAAATACTTTCTCAAAAAAATATACTGTAAAAATTTCCAATCAAAGTCTTTTTAATAAAATTACTAATGAATGATTTAACATTAATAATTCCAGCAAAAAATGAAAGTGAGTCTTTACCCTTGGTACTAAATTCGCTAAAAGATCTTAATTTGAATATAACTATTTCCTTAAAGGAAGATGATTTGGGTACTATTAAGTCAATCAACCAACATCCTAACGTGAAGCTGTTTTTTCAATCTGGGAGGGGATATGGAAACTCATTAAAAGAAGCCATTTCTGCATGTAAAACAAGATATTTTTGTATTTTTAATGCTGATGGTTCTTTTCAAAAAAATGATCTAGATAAAATGTATAAATATATTCAAGATAATGATTTTGTGTATACCACCCGATATGAAAATCCAGGAGGTAGTGATGACGATACATTAATAACACTTATAGGAAATAAATTTTTTAGTAAATTAGGAAATATATTATTTTCCCTTAAAATAAGTGATATTCTTTATACGTATTTAATGGGCCAGACTGAGTCTTTTAAAAAACTTAATATTAAATCCAACGACTTCAGATTTTGTGTTGAGTTGCCAATTAAAATGCAAATTCAAAATATGAATTATGAGTGTATTCCATCATATGAGTTAAAACGTTTAGCGGGAATTAAAAAAGTAAATGCTTTTAAGGATGGATCATTAATTTTATTAGAAATGATAAGACTATTTATTCTTAAAATTTTTCGAAAATAAGAAAAAATAAGAAGATAGGTAAATTAGAACGTTAAAAATAATAACGAAAACTAACAATTTTGTATTAAACGGATAAAGACTTGATAGTATAAATCCAGGCAGATTTATTATTAAAATTAACAAAGTACTTAAATTATTAGAAAATTGGTATCTATTCTTGAAAATTTTTAAACTATTTATGTACGCATATAATATTTGATGGAAATGAAGATTATCTGCAGAAGAGACATTTTTTCTAGATATCATTCTTCGAACAAATGAAAATAAATTTTCGAAAGCTGGATACCATAGCATTGAAGCAACATAATATGGTGATAAGTATTCATTCCTCATAGATAAAATGATTAAATATATTCCTAAATATAAAGATATTATATAACTACCATTGTCTCCTAAAAATACTAAGCCAAATAAATTAACTGTAAAAAATAGTATAAGACAAAAAATAAGAATAAATAAAAAATATTCATTTACAATATCTAAATTTATAAAATTTGAACCTATAAAAATAATTGAGCTTAAAATTAGAATCGAATAACCAGTTAATAATCCATTTAAACCATCTATAAAGTTACAACCATTTATTAATATTGCTAGACAGAATGTGGTAAAAATTAAATTTATCAATGAGTTAGATAATATTAAGTTTAATTGTTCTACTCTTAAATCTATAATTTTTAAGTCTTGATAAAAAATAATATATATCAAAATAAAAAGCTGTATTAAAAGTCTCAATTTAGGACTGGGAAAAAAATTTTTGTCTGAAAATAAACCAAGTAAAAAAATTAAAAAAAGAGAAAATTTAAATGGGAAAAAACTATAATTTGAAAAAATTATAAAAATAGTCATCAAAAAAACTCCACCTAATAATATTGGTGATCTTTGATTTTTTATAAATTTTTTATGATGAGAATAGCTCGAATCGTCATTTAATATTTTAAATTTTTTAAAAATAAAAAAAAAGATAAAAAAAATAATTGAAACTGAAATTAAATCAAAAATCATTTCAATAATTTGTTTCTTTTTTCTATAATTTCCTTCAATCCCTTTTTTAAATCAATATTTGAACGCCAACCTAGCTTATGAATTAATGATTTGTCTAAATATTTTCTAAATGTTCCATCTGGTGATTTTTTATCAAAAATTATATCACCATTAAAACCAATATATTGACTTATCAAATTAGCTAATCTTTTAATTGAAATTTCGTCTTTTGTACCAATATTTATTATCGGTAATTTTGATTTGAATAAATTCCTAATTTTTTTTTTCTCCAAATTCAAAGAAAAAAAAATTGCCGAAGCTAAATCTTCTGCATGAATAAATTCTCTTAGTGGTTTCCCGGTACCTAAAAGCTCTAATCTCTTCTTTTTACTTTTTACTGCACTTTCAATTTTAGAAATTATAGCTGGTATCACATGTCCATTAATTTTATGAAAATTGTCCTTATGTCCATAAACATTGGTAGGCATTAAACAAATTATATCTAATTTAAAATCCTCATACAAAGCCTCACAAAGCTTAATTCCTGATATTTTTGCAATCGCATAACATTGATTGGTCTTCTCAAGTGAGCCTCCTAATAAACTTTTTTCCTTAATTGGATTTTTTGAATGCTTAGGATAAATACATGATGTACCCAAAAAAATTGTACGTTTAATTTTTTTTTTAAGTGCTAATTTTAAAAGCGAATTTTGAATTTCTACATTGTCTAAAAAAAAGTCTTTTTGATTTTGACTATTTGCAATTATTCCACCAGCTCTTGCCGCAGACATAACCATATAATCAATTTTTTTATTTTTAAAAAATTTTTCTACCTTTTTATAATTTCTTAAATCAAGTTTTTTACTATTGACGGTGATTAGTTTTTTATAACCTTTTTTTTTAAAAAGATTTAGAACTGCATTTCCAACTAGTCCATTATGACCTGCAATATAAATCGTCTCTGATTTTTTCATTATTTCTATAATTTTTTTTTGCTTAGATCGATATCAGAATCTAGCATGTCTTTAACAAGATCTTTTAAATTATATTTAATTTTATATTTAAGTATTTTAAACGACTTTCGTGGGTCACCTTTTAAATAATCAATTTCAAGTGGGCGATAGTACTTTTTATCAACTCTTACAACGAGTTCTTTTTTTTTATTTCTGACCAGATACCCTTTTTCATTAATACCTTTTCCAACCCATATAATTTTTAAGTTTAAATAATTACAACACTGATTTACAAATTGTCTTACACTAGTTGTTTTGCCTGTAGCAATTACAAAATCATCTGGTTTATTTTGTTGTAATATTTTCCATTGTAATTCAGTATAATCTTTGGCATGACCCCAGTCTCTTTTGGCATTTAGATTTCCTAAATATAATACCTCTTTTGAACCAAGTATTTTTTTTGCAAAAAACATAGTAATTTTTCTAGTAACGAATGTCTCACCTCTCCGAGGACTTTCATGATTAAACAAAATACCATTAGATGCAAAAAAGCCATAAGCATCTCTATAAACTTTTGTCATCCAATATGAGTAAAGTTTTGAAACACCATATGGAGACTTGGGTACCATTGGAGATTTTTCGTTAAATGAATTTACTTTATCTGGTTTTTCACCAAATAATTCCGACGTACTAGCTTGATAAAATTTAGTATTTTTTAAATTCAAAAAACGCATTGCTTCTAAAACTCTTAAAGTTCCAAGACCCGAAACTTCCGATGTATATTCTGGTATTTCAAATGAATGCCCTACATGACTTTGTGCACCTAAATTATAAATTTCGTTAGGTCTTACCCTGCTTATTACATTAACTAAACTATTTGAATCTGATAGATCTCCATAATGAAGAAAAAAATTTTTTGCTCCATGAAAATCTTTATAAATATGATCTATTCTAGTGGTATTAAAAGTAGAAGACTTTCGCTTAATACCGTGAACAATATATCCTTTTTTTAATAAAAATTCGGCCAGATATGATCCATCTTGACCAGTAATACCAGTTATTAATGCAATTTTTTTCAAATTATAATTCTTTTAAAATCTTATTATACGAAATCATAATTACACCAAAAATAGATAAGATAAAGTTTTTATTTTCATGGTTATAAAATAATTTAAAAGCATCTATTAATTTTTGCAATGTATTGGAAGATAATGAATTCTGTGTTTTTCTCCAACTAGACAAATTTTTTTGAATACTATTTAATTTTACACCTTGTCTTAATAGTTTAAGCCATAAAGCAAAATCTTCTTGGGTTTTAAGGATAGGAAATTTCACCTTTGAAAGAATTTTTTTACTAAACACAACTGTACTAAGACCAATAAAATTTGACTTTATGAGATGATTATAATTTATATGTCTTGGTACTTTTCTAGATTTAATAACCCTATTTTTTTCATCTATAATATCAAAAGCAGAGCAAGAAAACTCTGATTTATTTTTCATCATATATCTAACCTGAAATTCAAGCTTAAATTTTTTCCAGATATCATCTGCATCTAAAAAAGCGATATATGAACCCTTACTGAATTTAAGCGCTTTATTTCTTGATTTTGCAACTCCTAAATTTTTTTTATTAACTATCAATTTTTTTTTCTTGAACTTCTTAAGGATGATATTGATATATGCTAAATCTTTTTTATCTTCATCATCATAAACAAATATTATTTCAAAACTTTTATATGTTTGATTTAAAATTGAATTGATAGTTTTGTGTATGTGTGCCCTTTTCTTATAATAAGTTATTATTATTGAAACTTGAGGTTTTTTAGATTTCATTTTCTAAAATAAAAAATGTAATTATTTATTTTTTTAATATTAAAGTATTCAATACCTCTTACACAAGTTGTTGGTATATTCCAACACATACCTTTTGTTGAGTATACCTTAAAATTATTAATGAACTTTTCCTCAAATTCTACATCATCAGTCCAATAATATGGAAAGTTTATAAAACTATGATTTTGATTGTAAGGTATATTTAATTCATTATTCAATCTGTTAACGTTTTTATATAAAAAAACTAGATAACAAATAATAAATATTACAGATATTTTTTTTAAAAAGGACTTAGATGATGTTTCAAGGTAATTATTATAAATAATTATAAACGGGAAGACTAATAATAAATAAACAATTATATATCCTGCGTACCTTAAAGTAGGAAAGTTTAAAAACCATAAAGTGAAAGTAATAATTGTCAAAATATAAAAAAATGCAAAATCTTTATTTATTATATTTTTTTTTTTTAAGATTTAAAAAAATCTCTTTATAAAAAAATAAACTAAAAATTAGTAAAATTGAAAAGGTAATCAAAATAAAATCTGTTACTTTTGTAAAAAAATAGGTATTAATCCAATTGGATACCCAATTTAGCGATATAATATATTCTTTAGGATCATTAACACTAAAATTAGGTCCTTTTCCACCTTTAGACCAAGTTTCGTAATGAAGATTCATATAATCAATTAATTCAATATTCAAAGCCCATGTAAAATAATCACCCATACAAGTTATTTGTACTGGATAAATTAAACATCCAGTCGATGCAAAATTTAAAAATAAAAAAATTATAATTGTAGGGATAATTAACATTAAATAATTTAATTTAAATATTTGTAATATAAAAATATTTTTATTTTTATAAAAAATCATGATTAGAAAAATTGAATAAATTATTAGAATAAACTTTAATGTAGTTGCAAATATAATTAAAATAACTGATAATTTTACATATTGATTTAATGTTTTATTTTCTAATTTTTTATTGAATAAGATTTCGAAAATTAAATACAGATAAATAGAGATTATAATTAGTCCAGATATATCAGATCCATATTCAGCTAATCTTGAAAACTTTGTTAAAAACAATATTAATATTAAAGATATAAAAATTCTCGAAATATTATGATTTTCTGTTCTGTTGATATAAATTTCACTAATTGCAAAATAAATTAAATAAATAAAAAAAATAAAATTTGTTAAATTAAACAAATAAATACCAAAATGTGGTAAATAATTTAATGACATAAGCATGAAAATTGAACTTATATGTTTAAAACCATGATTAAGATTTCCTAGTCCAAATTGAAGCTTTTGCTCTACAAATTGAAGTGCATTAGGAAGATGATAATACGGGAAATCCTCATTAGTTTTTGAAATGATCAAACATAAAAACGTAAACAAGAAAATTAGAGTTAGATATTTAATACTATTTGATAATATTTGGTTAAACTTTCTCAAAAAGATATAACTTAAAATTAAACCTATTGTTATTAAAGTAATATTAAAAACATAACCATGAGCTATAAAAATATGAGAGTAACTTGCTATTATTGATAAAAAAAATAATCCTAAAAAACCTACTAAACCTAAATTAATTTTTTCTACATCAAAATTTGCGATTTTAACAAAAAGATATCCATAACCAAGCGTAGAAATCAAAATTATAAATGATATTAAGAAAAAAAAAACTAATTCAGTCATTTATTGCTCATTATTTAGAATCAAGTTTTTTAATTGTTGGTAGTGACTAAATATTGTAAATTTTTTTATATTTTTTAAAGCATTTATCTTAAAACTTTTTAGATTTTGTAAATTTAAACTTTTTTTGAAATTAATTAAAAAATCATCAATATTCCCTTGCTGAAAAACAAGACCATTAAAATTTCTTTTTATTAGTTCTGTCGGTCCAGGCCCAGAGTCACTACTAAGAATTAATGTTCTTGAAAATGCTGCTTCAACCAATACAAAACCTGGGTCTTCCCATAAAGAAGTTAAAATAAATGCTTTAGCATTTACAAAGTACGGAAATATATTTTCTACGTGTCCCAGCAAGAATATATTTTTATCTAAATTGTTATAATTTATAAAATTATTAAGTATATCTCTATCCTCTCCATCCCCAGCAATAATCAATTTTATTTTTTTATTTTTTGAGATAATTTCTTTGAAGGCCTTGCATAAAAATAAGAAATTCTTTTGATAAGTTAACCTACCTACAGCAATATAATAATCTGATCTATTATATTTAAATTGTTTTTTTTTTAAATTAACTTCTGCAACATTTATTATAGGATCATACAGAAGACTTAATTTGTCTTCTGAAATAATATTGAGAGATTTAATGTAAGATAAAGTGTTTTTTGTTGGACACGTTACTTTATATATTTTTTTAAAGGCAATTTTCCATAATAACTTTCGAAAAAAGTTCATTTTTGGTAATCCGGATATTCTTAAGACAAATTTTGTTTTAAATTTAAAAAAAATTAACAACATTAGAGGTAAAGATGTAATTAAGTGAATAATTAAAATTTCAGGTTTATTTTTTTTAAGAAGATTTTTTAATGGAAAAAAAGATAACATAAAAATTAATAAAAAAGAAAATCTACTATTTATTTTTCCATATTTTGGAAAAAAATTTATAAAATTTGGATCATAATAATCTATTGTGTTAATTTTTTTTTCATTTAATTCTTTCTTATATTTTGAAAATTCTCCGAAAAAATTAATAATGCTCGGTATATAATATTTATTATATTTGCTAACTGAATACGAAGAGTTTATAACAGCTTTATTAGTTGCTATATTTACTAAAGATGGTGACCAATAATATATTTTTTTATATTTCAAATTTTTTAACTAGAAAGGTTATTAAAGATTAATTTTATTATCATACAATGTCAGAATATATTAATAAACTACACAGAGAAATTTTACCAAAAATAAATAGTATTCAAAACATCAATATTTTAGAGTTAGGAGTTCAAAGGGGAACTTCTACAAATATTTTTTTAAATATATGTGAAAAAAATGATGGATATTTAACTTCAGTAGATATTGATGATTGTTCTAAAGTTTCAAATAGTGAAAGATGGAATTTCATTCATTCAAGAGATGATAATTTTTCATTTATTAAAGATAAAATTAATAAACCTTTGGATGTTATATATATTGACACATTACATGAAGCTAAACATGTAGAGAAAATTATATATGGTTATTATGATTTACTTAAAGCGGGAGGATTTTTGTTTATAGATGATATATCACATTTGCCTTATTTATCAGACAAACCAAGAAATAACTTTTATTGTGAAATAAATAATAAAGAAACTTTTGAAAAAATTATTGAAATATATTCTTCGAATACAGATAATTTTAATTTAAATTTTGACTTTATGTCTTCTGGTATTGCAACATTAAATAAAAAAAATCTTAATAATCTTAATAAAAGTAAAAAAATACCTGATAGAAAATTAACACTAAAAAATTTATATCGAAAAATTATACAAATTAAAAAATAAATTTTTATGAAAAAAAAAATTATATTTTTCATGCCATCAATGGAAGGTGGTGGCGTAGAAAAGAATCTTATTATACTTGCTAATTTTTTTTTAAAAAAAAATCTTGATGTAAAAATAATTACATTTGACGAAATGTTTAAAAAAAAATTTAATAAAAAAATTAAATTTTTAAGTTTTAAGAAAAAACCAATTAAAGTTAATAAATATATAAAATATCTAATATGTTTAGTTTTTCTTTTGAGAGAAATAGCATTCAAAAAAGTGATTATTTTTTCTTTTCAAGCAAATATATATAGCATTATTCTTTGCAAATTTTTTAGAAAAAAAATACTTGTAAGATCAAATACATCACCGGATGGTTGGACAACTAATTATTTAAAAAATTTTATATATTCATATTTTATTAAAAAAGCAGACAAAATAATTGTTAATAGTTTTCAATTTCAGAAAAAAATGCAAAGTAAATTTAAAGTTAAAACAAAAATGATATATAATCCTCTCAATCTTATAGAGATAAAAAAAAAGGCATTAGAAAAAATCGACTTAAGATTTATTAAAAAACGTCATATTAATATTATTAATATTGGAAGATTAACAGACCAAAAAAATCAAATTTTAATTCTTAAAGCTATAAAAATGTTATCAAAAAACATTAAAATTAATTTAGTAATAATTGGTTATGGTAATAAAAAAAATAATCTAAACATGTTTATTAAAAATAATAAACTTAGTAATAGAGTAACTATAATAAAAGAAATTGATAACCCTTATAAATATATTGCAAAATTTGACTTATTTATATTGTCATCCAAATATGAAGGTCTGCCTAATGTGTTATTAGAATGTTTGGCCTTGAAGATACCAATCATTTCAACAAACTGTCCTACTGGTCCGTATGAGATATTGAATAACAATAAATATGGAACATTATTTAGAGTTGGGGATTACGAAGAACTCAGTAGATTAATTTTAAAATTTAAAAATAAAAGAAAAAATTTTATAAAAAAAACAATCTCTGGATACAATAGTCTAAAAAGATTTAATTATTTTGTAAATTGCAACAAGTATCTAAAAGAGATAAATAATTTATTTTAATTGAGTATTTTACAATCATTTAGCCAAGCTTTTAGATAAACTAACTCATTTTTATCAAAAAAATTATTTTTTATTAAAGTTTTATAGCAATAAATTAAATTCCAAGAAAAATTTTTTATCCCTTTTTTTAATTTTAATTTATTTAAAATCTTATAGATTTTTTTACTATCCAAATAAAGTGGTACTTCTTGAGAAAAATCATCCATCAAATTATGTAAATTCCTTTTTTGAAAAATGTTTGTTCCAAAAAATAAAATATCGAAATTATTTACTTGCATTATTTTTAAAGTTACTAAACTTCTCCATATATCTGTACATCTCATTGAACAAGTCACAGGTAAATACATTAATTTAAATATAGATTTATGCCAAATCGTATTTTGACTATTAAATGGTGAAATTGCATTTGATAGTGATATTTTGTCATTTTTAAATTTAATATCTATATTGTCATTTAAAAGTCTAAAAATTGCATCAACATCAGGATTTCCTTCTGCAACTCCTTGCTGAAGGAAGAATTTCTTTTTTACTAATTTTTTTTTTATTATAATCTTCTTATTAATTTCATCTAGCGGTAGACCTCTAGGCCAAATTTGTAATTTTTTTTTTAAAAAAATCTTATATATATTTATCCAACTATCGTTTTTTATTACTTTGGCTCTATGAATCAAATCTATTGATTTGAAAAAATTTTTTTTAGGTGAGTTATCATCATCTGTTTCAACAATAAAATTATTTTTTTTAGAAAAAGCTATTAAATAACCAATATTTTTTCTTGCATAATTATTGTATGGGCAAATATTTGCAAATTTAAATTTAAGTTTTTTTTGATTAGAAATATTGAGATAATTTCCGTATGAAAAATTGAAATTATTTGGTGTTTTTTTATCTCCAATAACAATAAAATCCCAATTATTAATTTTGCATCCTTTGCTAAAAGATCTTATATTGTTATTTGGTCTATTTATTGTTGTGATTATTAAAGAAACATTCATATTGTAATGCCTTATATACAAACAAAAAATTAATACTAGAGACTTAATGGCTGATGATTAATAAATTAAGAAATGTACTGTTCAAATTAAGTTTAAAAACCCCATCTAGATTGCCAATTAATATAAACGATCTTTATAAAAAATATCGTAATTGCGAAACGCAACAATTTAGTCTAGGGGAAAAAAATAAAGATAAAGTTTTTTATGTAATAAAAAGATCTCCAGGCACTGGTTTTTTTTCGAACGTTTTGTTTGTAATTAACCATTTAATGATAGCAAAAAAGAAAAACTATATTCCTATAGTCGATATGGAAAATTTCCCTACAATTTACAATGAATATAATAAAATTTATAAAACTAAAAATTCGTGGGAGTATTATTTTAATAATTTTGATAATATAAACTTAAATGAAGTTTATGAAAGTAAAAATGTCATAATAACATCTAATAAATTTGAAGTTTCTTTTGAGAAGGATTTAATATCTGATGAAGCAAAAAAAACGTTTAGACAAAATTTAAAAATAAAAAATAGATATAAAAAAATTATAGATTTTTTTTCAAAGAAGCACTTTAAAAATTATAAAATTTTAGGGGTACATTTTAGGGGTACTAGTTATAAAGCATCTGCTGGTCATCCTTTTCCAGCTACAAAAAAACAAATGCTTAATATAATTAATAAATTATTAGTAACTGAAAAATATGAAAAAATTTTTTTAGTAACTGAGGAGGAGAATTATAAAAACTTTTTAATCAATAGGTTTGGGAATAAAATAATTTATATTCCATCTAGTTTTCGATCAGACTCAAATGATGCTTTTAAAGTATATCCAAGAAAAAAACATAGATACAAATTGGGAAGAGAAGCGTTGGTTGAATCATGTTTACTATCAAAATGTGATGGTTTAGTTTATGTTACATCAAATATAGCATCTGCTGCCATTGCTTGGAATTTTAATCAAAATCAAAAAAAATACAAAATAGATAATGGGATAAATAGTAAGAATATGATTCTTTCACAAATTTTATGGTATATAAAAAAAACTTTACCAGAGTCCATTTGGGGATTTAAAAAATATTTATAAATATTTAAAAAGTAAATTTTGATAGTTATTTATGAAATTTTTTCTTAGTTTTATATTTGAATTAAAATAATTTTTATCATATTTTTTTTTTATTTTTAAATATCTCAAATATTCATCATCTAATATTTTTTTTAACTTTTTATAATCAATAGGATTAAATAATATTGTATTTTTATTTTTTTGTTCTTTATGAACTTTTATATTTGAAATTATTGTTTTTTTTTTCATAGCTTTGGCTTGTTCAACTGTATTACTCCATCCCTCTGAATAAGATGGATTAATTAAAGCTATTGAATAATACATTAAACTCATTAAATCTATATAAGGTACTATTTTTAATATTTGATAATTCTTAATTGACTTTTTTTTAATAAATAACTTTATATTTTTGAAGTGATCAGGATGTCTATGATCAAATGTTTGCCCTGTAGAAACAATTTGATAATTTTTCTGTAAACCATTATTTATTGCTAAAGACTTTAAAACTGTTAAGTGATTCTTATGTATCCAATAATGATTAGGGAGAAAATAATAATGACTTTTAATATTATATTTTTTCTTGAGATAACCTAATGGTTTCAATTTATTAAAAGTTGGTATCTCAACTGAATGTTTGATTAATTCTGAATTTTTATATGCATTAAAATTGATTTTTTTTAAATCTTGTTGTACTGATTTGCTGCTTACTAGTATTTTAGTAGAAAATTTACTACTAAATATAACTCTCATTTTTCTTAGTAATTTTGAAAAAATATTAAAGTTTTCTGGAAAGTGCAGTTCCTGAAAGTCTGGTAACCAAGGAAAATTTTTTATATCACTTTTATGACCTATCCATCCTGAATGTGATAAAATTTTTATCTTATTTTTTTTTAGAAAGTTATCAAGCATAAAGTTTTTACCAAAAATAATAATTAAAATTTTTGAAAATACTTTTTGTATTAAATTAGATCTTGAGACTAAATTTGTATTAAGAATTTCATATTTAGAAAACACTTTATCGTTTCTTAATTCATAATCATAGTTATCAGTTATTAGAACCGGTTCTATTTTTTTATTTCCATTTTCATTTAAACATAAAAAAAGATTTTTAAAATAATTATATCCTCCTAGCCAGCTAGTAGATTTAAAATTAATAACAAATCCAACTCTTATTTTCACAAGATATTAAGATTATATTTTTTATAGTTTTTTCTTAAAAATCTTGCAGGATTTCCTGCAACAACTTCTTTAGGTTTTACATTTTTCGTAACTACTGCGCCTGCTCCAACAATTGCACCTTTGCCAATAGTTATATCTGGAAGAATGGTAGAATTTGCACCAATAGAAGCGTAATCATCTATTTTTACTCTTCCAGCAATGTAAGCCGAGCCCATTACATGAACACCATCTCCAATTTCACACTCATGGTCAACTATTGAATTTACATTTAGATAGCAATTTTTTCCTATTCTAGTTTTTCTATGTACTACTGAATTTGGCATAGCTAAAAAACCTTCACCAATTAATTTTTTATCATAAACGATTGCATTTTTACTTATTATTGAAAGTGGCTTTAAACCTGCTTTTTTCAAAACACCTGAAATATAATCTCTTAATCTTCCATCATACATTCCAATGCAAACAAAAAAGTAGTCACATTTTTTAATAAAAATTTTTAAGTCCTTTTTTTTATTTGAAAAGCTAGCTTTATGGGAAAAATGTGTTTTATTCAAATATTCGTCAAAAATACATGAAATTTTTTTTTTTTCATCAAGCAACATATTATACACAATTAATGAGGTTGATTTACCACCATAAAGTAATATTTTTTTTTTCATTTTTTATATAATTTTTTAACTGTATTAAGAATAAATTTTATATCTTTTTCTTTTAGATCAATACTTGATGGTAAGACTAAACTCTTTTCAAAAATTTTTTTTGATGAATTTCTCGAAGCAGAGTTAGTTCCATTAACATATTTGAATTTAAAACCTTTTTGTTTATTTAAAGGCCAGAAACCTGATCTTATCTCTATACCTTTTTTCATTAATGCTTCACCTATTTTATTTACTTTAGTTTTATTTAAATTTTTAAAATAAATACTATTAAGCCAAAACACAGGTTTAAAACCTGTTGGAATATTTTGAGTCATAATCAAACCATTATTTTTTGCAATTTTTTTATAAGTTTTTCCAACAAAGATTTTTTTAACCAACATTTTACTTTTAAATGACTCTATTTGTCCTCTAGCCACAGCGCCAAGTAAATGAGGCATTA
>MDTB01031070.1_pt1 | contig 19367 bp, 22 predicted proteins | sample 811161 | NCBI WGS metagenome assembly MDTB01 (sample SAMN05326650, study PRJNA326480) | marine metagenome | isolation source: seawater | place: Mediterranean Sea | collected 2009 | reverse complement strand
TTTTCTACAAGCCACACAGCGGTAGCCTTTGGCATAAATGGAGTTTCTGACATAAAATTATTTATTTTTTGTTCTTAGGTCAGCAAATTTTTTATTATATTTACTAACTCTACCTTTATCCATAATTTTTTGAGTGCCACCAGTCCATGCCGAGTGAGACTTTGGATCGATGTCAAGTTTCATAACATCATTTTCTTTACCCCATGTAGATCTAGTTTCAAATTCGCTACCATCTGTCATTACAACTTTAATTTTGTGATACTTTGGATGAATTTCTTTTTTCATGAGGGTCTTTTATATTATAAGAATATCTTACTCAATATTTTTTTTCATTAATGCAGCTTGAAGTTCTTGATGAATATTAGAATTAGTAGCAATAATATTCTTTTTTGATGAAGTTTTCACTTTTCCAGGCATAAAATCTACAAATCCTCCAGCTTCTCTTAAAATTACCAATCCAGCAGCGATATCCCAATAATTTAAATCCCACTGCCAAAATCCATCAAACCTTCCTGATGAGACATAAGCAATATCTAAAGATGCACTTCCAAATTTTCTAATGGGAGCATCTACCATTTTAGATATCTTAAAATATTCTTCAAAAATATCTTTTTTTTGTTCACTATCAAATTTTGGCCCACCAGTTACAAGTAGAGAATTTTTAATTTTATTTTTTTTTGATACTCTTATTCTAGAATTGTTAAAAAAAGCTCCCGAACCTTTTTCAGCAAAAAAAATTTCATTTTTAATAGGGTCAAATATTATTCCACAAATTATTTCATTATTTTCTTCATATCCCACTGAGATAGCAAAGTGGGGAATACCATTTAAAAAATTGAGTGTCCCGTCAATAGGATCAATTATCCACCTTTGTTGATCATTTTTTTTATTAATCACGCCTGCTTCTTCACTTAAAATACCGAAGTCAGGATGAGCTTTAAGAAGCTCCTCTATTATTATTTTTTCTGATTTTTTATCCGCTGCAGTGACAAAATCTCCTGGGCCTTTAGATGATACTTGAAGCTTTTCAATTTCACCAAAATCTCTTATCAAAGATTTAGATGCTTTAAGACAAGCATTATAAATTATATTCATTTTTGGAGAGTTGAGTCTCATTAATTAACTTTTTTTATGTATTCTAAGGTTCTTGTATCTAGAATAATTTTATCACCAGATTCAATAAATGGAGGCACATTTATCTTTAGGCCGTTATCTAACGTTGCAGGCTTATAGGAAGATGCTGCTGTTTGACCTTTAATAGCTGCATCTGTAACATCTATCAAGCATTCGACATTGTTTGGTAATTCAAGAGAAATAGGCTTTTCATCCATAAAAGATATTGTTACTTCCAAATTTTCTTTTAACAATTTATATTTTTCGTCAGTTAAAACTTTTGGTAAAGCAATTTGTTCAAAATTTTTATTATCCATAAAATGACAATCATTTTCATCTAAATACAAAAAATTAAATTTTCTTTCTTCCAGCTCTGCTTTTTCTACAGTCTCACTAGATCTAAATCTTTCGTTTAGTTTTGTTCCTTTTGTGATGCTTTTAAGTTCAACTTGATTAAAAGCACCTCCCTTACCAGGTTTCACGTGCTGAGATTTCAATACATTCCAATAATCATTTTTATGTTCAATAATCATTCCTGGTTTAACTTCAACTGCTGATATTTTCATTTAAACTTTCTTATTGCATCTTCTGGTTTTAAAAATGGGTTATCCCAAATAAAACTTGATATTGCAATATAATTGGCACCATTATAAATTAATTTTTTATAATTTTTATCAGTAATTCCGCCTATTACGACTATTGGCTTTTTTATATTTTTTTTTGCCCATCTTAAAACTTTTAAATCTACTTTTTTAGCGTTCGGTTTAAGTTTAGACTTATAAAAAGATCCAAGAGCAATGTATTTAGCTTTATCTTTCACAGCTTTTTGAGCAAGCTTTTTTGAACCGTGACAAGTAACTCCTATAATCTTATTTTTAATATATTTTTTAGTTTTTGAAATTGACATATCTGATTGCCCAATGTGGCATCCATCTGCCTTAACTTTTGCAGCAATTATAGGGTTATCATTAATAATAAGCTTAACTTGATATTTTTTAGTTATAGCTTTTACTTTATTAGCAATTTTAATAATTTTTTTTGAAGATATTTTTTTAAATCGTAATTGAAAGTATTTTACATTATTGGATGCTAATATTTTTTTTAAATCATCATAAAAGTTTTTGTAAATTTGTTTAGGTGAGATTAAGTATACAAATCGTTTCAAATTTACTAAGCTATCGCTTCTTTTTCTAAGTTATCCGACCATTCTCCTTTGGAAGAAAGTCCATTCATTCTTGCTCTATGCGCGAAAACATTTTGAATTTTTTTGACATTATCCAAATTTTCACCAAAAGCCTTTAAAGCACTAGCTTGCAATCCTCTTCCATAAGAAAAAGTAATAAGAAAACTAGAGTCATTAATTTTATTTATTTCATTTAAATTTTTGCTAGCATCTATCTCTGATTGACCTCCAGATAAAAAAGCTATTCCTGGAACTTTATCAGGAACATTTTTTTTTAGACATTCCAATGTTTTTTTTGCTATTTCTTCCGTACTAGCTTTTTTTGTACATTCAGATCCAGGTACAATCATATTCGGTTTTAATACTGTTCCTTTCAAGTCTACTTTTTGAAGAGCCATTTCGTTGAAACATTCGTTTAGCACATTAGTAGTGACCTTATAACATTGATCAATATCATGTGAGCCATCCATCAAAACTTCTGGTTCAACTATTGGAACCATTTTTGCTTCTTGAACTAATGCAGCATATCTAGCTAATGCATGGGCATTTGATTTTATAGATTGTAATGAAGGATAATTTTCCCCTATTTTATAAACTGCTCTCCATTTCGTAAACCTTGCCCCAAGTTTGTAATATTCATTTAGTCTATCTCTTAGCCCATCCAATCCTTCGGTAATAGTTTCAGATGAAGATCCTGCCAAATGTTTTGCTCCTTTATCAACTTTTATTCCTGGAACAGAATCATTATTGGTAATTAATTCAGGTATAGTCATTCCAAGAGTTGATCTTTGTTTAATTGTTTCATCAAAAAGTATAACACCGCCTATGTATTTTTTCATTGCGCCGGAACTAAAAAGCGTTTCTCTAAAAGTTAATCTATTTTTTTCTGTACTTTCTACGTTTACACTTTTTAGCCTTTTGTCCATCGTCCCTGTACTTTCATCAGCCGCAAGGATTCCTTTTCCTTTAGCACACATTTTTTTTGCTATATCATTTAAGGTCATATTTTAAATTATATTCTAAATACTTATACTTAATCTTTTTTAATCCTCAAGAAATTAATTTTCCACTGTTAACAAATATTATCTATTAAAAATTAATTTTTTTTGTATGTGGATTATCTGTAATCCAATTATATTTTTTTTTATTAGGCACCCTCCATGATTCTCCGTATAAAAAGCGTATATAGCCATAATAATTCTTTGGAACTCTCATTTTCAAAGATTTTACTTTTATAATTGTAAAATTATTAAAAAATTTTACAGGAATAAAATACCCATACTGAATAAAGTAATATTTTTTTTTAATTAAATATTTTTTAATAGCTTTTGCAAAAAAAGATAAAAATTTTAGTTTAGTAATTATAAATTTATAGTTTCCCTTATAATTTTCCGATTTTGCCAAAACATCGATTATCCTACAGAAATAGTTTCTGAAATGGTAGTTTCTAAAAAATGCATATTTATTTTGCTTATCTTTTTCGTAAAATGTTATATCTATCTCTCTCTCTCCTTTTTTAACGAAAGTTAAGAGATTATCTCCAGAAAAAAATTTTTTTTTCTTTTTAAAACCGTTTTTTAAAAAAATTTTATAAATTTTATTCTTAATAATTTTGCTATTCCAAGTAGCTATATCAATATCACTACTTTTAGAAATTACATTTTGATTTCTAATTAAGCCCAATAAAGTTCCATGACAAATCCAATAATTTATTCTATTTTTACCTAAAATCTTTACAGCTTTGATAAGTGTGCTATCTAAATTTTTTCCCATAAATAAATAATATTAATCTTTTAAAACAGCCAGCCCCGGCAGTTCTTTTCCTTCGAGATATTCTAAAAATGCCCCGCCAGCGGTTGATAAGTGAGTAAAATTAAATTTTATATTATTTTTATTAATTGCAGCTAAGGTGTCTCCACCTCCAAGAACAGATATTAACGAATTTTGAGAAGTATTGTTTGAAATTTTTTTTGCAATTGAATTAGTACCAGAAGCAAACTCTTTATTTTCAAAATATCCCGCTGGTCCATTCCACATAACAGTATTTGATTGATCTATAATTTTCTTGATATCCTCCACTGTTTCTGGTCCGATATCTAATATCATTTCATTTTTTTTTACATTGTCTATAGTTTTTATAGAGGCTTTTCCATTAAATTTTTCAGAAACAAGACAGTCTTTTGGAGTTATTATTTTACAATTATATTTTTTTGTCTCAATAAATATTCTATCAATTATATCTTTTGTATTTTCTTCAATTAAAGATTTACCCACTTCTATATTTTTATAAACAAGAAAGTTATTAGCCATCGCTCCTACAATTATAATATTGTTTACATTTTTTATGAGTTTAGAAATAACTTCAATTTTAGTAGAAATTTTTGATCCCCCTATTATGCACGTTACTGGTTTTTTTCTTTTTGCAACTATTAAATTTATTGCATTTATTTCTTTTTTTACAAGTGGTCCCGCATAAGATTTTTTAATAAATTTTGTAATCATATGAATCGAAGCTTGTTTTCTATGGCAGCATGAAAAAGCATCATTGATATAAATATCAGCTAAATTTCCAAGTTTCTTAGAAAAGCTTTCCTCGTTGATTGTCTCTTCTTTAAAAAATCTAATATTTTCTAATAAAAGAACGTCTCCTTTTTTCAAATAAGAAATCTTATCTTTTATTTCATCATTAATTTCCCCAGTATAGAAATAGATATTATTTTCCAATTTTAGTTTCAGGTATTTATAAATTGGTAATAGAGAAAATTTACTATCTCTTACTCCTTTTGGCCTTCCAAGATGAGTAATTATAATAATTTTTGATTTTTTTTTTATTAAATCTTTTAAAAAAGGTAAAATTAAAATTATTCTAGTCAAATCTTGAATTTTTTTATCTTTTAAAGGGACGTTTAAATCCAACCTCAAAATTATGTTTTTACCTTCAATATTTAAGTCTTGAGGAAAATATTTAATTCCAGACATGATCAGTTTAAAAATTATTTTTTAACAATTTTTTTAGCAAGCTCTACTACTTTATCACTAGTTAGGTTGAAATGGCTATAAACTTCCTTGTAGGGAGCGCTTTCACCAAAAGTTTCAATACCCAAATTATATTTGGTGTATTTTTCCCAGCCTTTTATGCTGCTAGCTTCAATAGTGATGGCTGGAATATTATTACTTATAATTTTTTCTTTATAACTATTATCTTGAAGATCAAATAATTCTTGAGAGGGCATAGACACAACACTGGAATCAATATTCATTTTCTTTAATTTACTTTGAGCTTCAATGGCTATTTCAACCTCAGAACCAGAGGCAATTAAAGTTAACGATTTATCATCAAAAGTTTCGTTTACAACATAGGCTCCAAATTCACATTTATTTTTTTCTGAATATTCTAACCCTAAATAAGGCAATTTTTGACGAGACAGAACTATTGCGCTTGGAGTATTTTTACTTTTCAGTGCGATTTGCCAGCATTCTAATGTTTCATTTATATCTGCTGGACGAAATACGTTCAAATTCGGTATGGCTCTCAAACCCGCAAGCTGTTCTACAGGTTGATGAGTTGGTCCATCTTCACCTAGTCCGATCGAGTCATGGGAAAAAATATAAATAACTTTTAAACCCATCAATGCTGATAATCTTATAGAGGGTTTGCAATAATCAGAAAAAATTAAGAAAGTTCCTCCATAAGGTATTAATCCTCCATACAACGCTAAGCCATTCATAGCAGACGCCATTCCATGTTCTCTAATTCCATAATGAATATAGTTTCCATTAAAATTTTTTGAAGAAATTATTTTTGAATTATTTGTTTTGGTATTATTAGATCCACTAAGATCCGCAGATCCACCAATTAATTCGGGTAGTAATTTTGATACGGCCTCTATAGCTAAAGATGAACACTCTCTGGTTGCTTTATTTGGTTTTTCTTTAAAGTATTTTTTTTTCTCATTGTTAACAAGATTATCTAGTTTGTCTAAATTATTATTATTTAAAATACTTTCTAAATCTTTTTTGGTTTTAGATTTATTTTTGTTTAAATTAGAATTCCATTTTTTTTCTAATTCTATTCCCTTATTCCCTATATCTCTCCAAGCATCTAAAATATTTTTTGGAATTTCAAAAGGATTGTGTTTCCATTTTAGTTTTTTTCTTACTAGATCAATTTCTTCCTCACCAAGTGGAGAACCATGAGAGGAGGCTTTTCCAGATTTATTAGGTGAACCAAAGCCAATAATTGTTTTGCAAGAAATTACAGTAGGTTTATCGCTTCGATTAGCCTTTTTTATAGCGTTATTAATTTGACCGTGATTATGACCATTTATCTCTATGAAGTTCCATCCGTAGGATTTAAATCTCTCTTTGTATTTATCAGAAACACTTAGCGAAGTTGGGCCATCTATTGATATTTTATTATTGTCAAAAAATACCATTAAATTTTTTAATTTTAAATGTCCAGCTAAACTCATAGCTTCGTGACTCAAGCCTTCCATTAAATCTCCATCACTAGCTATTACATAAGTTTTGTGATTAATAACACTAGACCCAAATTTTTTTCTAAATATTTCTTCTCCGATAGCTAGACCAACTGAATTTCCTAAGCCTTGACCCAAAGGACCAGTTGTCGTCTCTATTCCAGAATTTTTTATGTACTCTGGATGTCCGGGACAGTTAGATTTAAGCTGCCTGAAATTTTTTAAATCATCTATAGAAAAATTTTTATATCCAGTTAGATAAAGTAAAGCGTATAGAAGCATAGAACCATGGCCCGCAGACAAAATAAATCTATCACGATTAATCCAGCTTGGATTTTTTGGATTAAACCTTAGGTGGTATTTAAATAGCACTGTAGCTACATCAGCCATACCCATCGGCATCCCTGGATGGCCAGATTTAGCTTTTTGCACAGCATCAACAGATAAAAATCTGATTGCATTTGCTAATTCATTTAATTTCGTGTTCAATATTTTAAAACCTCTATAGACTTAAATTTATGAAATTATTATTATGATTTAAATGAGTAATTTAGAAAATAAAGAAAAAAATTTAAACAAACTAATTGAAAAATTAAGTAATATATCGATTAGTTATACACATTCTACTTCTGAAGCAGAAAAACTTAAAAAAGAAAGAGATATTTTTCTTCAGGAAAAAAATGACTTAGAAAATAAACAAAATCTGCTTATGAGAGAACACGACTATTTAAAAAATAAACTGAGGTCTCTTCAGGAGGAAGTTAATAGAAAAAATGAAACTGAAGAGAGGTTTAGAGAAGAGATAGATGAACTCAATCAGGAGACAGAGGAGTTAGTTCAGGATATAGAAAAATGGCAAACGTAAATATTAAGTTTAACAATAAAGACTACCTACTGTCTTGTGATGACGGCCAGGAAGAATCTTTGATAAAACTAACTGAATTTTTAGATAAAAAATATAGTGAACTAAAAAATCAACTTGGAAATATTGGAGAAAATAAATTACTTTTAATAACTACTATAAAGCTTATAGACGACTATTTTAATTTAAAAGAAAGAGTGTCTAGCCAAAAAGGAAAATTAGAAAAACTCTCAAGTAAATTTATAGAATTAAAATCATTAGCCATATCCTATAAAGACTCAAAAGATTTAGAAATAAAAGATTTAAATAAAAAAATTGATAAATTTAAAAACATGATTGAAGAAAATAATAAAACATATGAATTAATATTGGATAGGACTACTCAATCTATAGAAAAAATAATTCAAAAAACTGAATCCAAGTCTAAAATTCAGTAATGAAAGAAAAAAAAACAATAAGAGAAAAAATAAAAAAAAAAAGGAAACAAAAATATTTTTCTGTATCTCCAGATTTTTTTAAACCAATATTTAAAATTATAAAAAAAAAAATCAAAAACAATATAATCAACCTATCAATTTATTATCCTTCAAATTTTGAAGTGGATGTTCTACAAGTTTTTAAAATTTTAAAGAATAAAAAAATAAAAACGTTGCTTCCAGCTATAGAAACAAAAAAAAAGATAGAATTTTTTGAATGGAATTTTTTAGACTTGCTAAGTGTTAATTCATTTGGAATGCTTGAACCAGTTTTAAAAAAAAAATCAATTATACCAGATATTATGCTAATTCCTTTAATAGCTTATGACTCCATGAAATATAGACTAGGATATGGAAAAGGTTTTTACGACAGATTTTTAAATAAATTTTTAAAGAAAAAAAAAAATATAATTACTATTGGGATTGCTTTTTCATTTCAAAAATATAATAAACTACCAATATCAAGATATGATGTTAAGCTTGACTATATTTTAACAGAAAAAGGCATAATAAAATGAAAATTTTAATTCTTGGAGACGTAGTAGGAAATGTTGGAAGAATAGAGATCCAGAAAAAATTAAAAAAAATTATTAAAGAAAATCAAATAGACTTTACGGTTTTAAACGGTGAAAATTCTGCAGAAGACGGAAGAGGCATTACTAAAAGTATAGCTGAGGAATTTTTTAAAAATGATGTCGATGTTATAACCTCTGGAAATCATATTTGGGATAAGTCTGAAATAACTGAATATATATCAAAAGAAAAAAGATTGCTAAGGCCAGAAAATTTAACCCAAGGTTCACCAGGAAATGGTTGTGGAATATTTTTATCTAAAAGTAAAAACTATAAAGTAGCAGTTATTAATTTAATGGGGAATGTATTTATGAGAAAAACTGAAGATCTTTTTACTGCAGCAAAAAATTTGCAAAGACGAATCAAATTAAAACAGGAGGCAGACTTTATTATAATTGATGTTCATGCTGAAACTACAAGTGAAAAAATGGCCATAGGTCATTTTTTTGATGGAAAAGCAACGGTAGTGGTAGGCACACATACTCACATTCCTTCAGCTGATACAAGAATTTTAGAAAATGGAACTGCTTATCAAACTGAAATTGGTATGTGTGGAGATTATAACTCCGTAATAGGAATGGACAAAGAGAACTCAATTATGAAATTTTTAAAAGATAGTAATGCAAAAAAACATTTTCCTGCAGAAGGAAGTCCCACACTTTCAGGAGTAATTGTTGAAGCCGATATATCTACTGGTTTAGCAAAAAATGTAAAAAGATTTATAATAGGTGGAGTGCTTACGAATTAATATGGCAGGACACTCACATTGGGCAGGCATAAAACATAAAAAAAGCAGACAAGACAAAGAAAGATCAAAAATATTTGGTAAGTTGTCTAGGGAAATAACAGTTGCTGCAAGAATAGGCGATAAAGATCCAAACAACAATCCAAGGTTAAGGGCAGCAATACAATCTGCAAAACAATCAAATATGCCCAAAGACAATATTGCACGTGCCATCAACAAATCAGAAATAGATGATAATAAAAATTATGAGAATTTAAGATACGAGGGTTTTGGTCCCCATAATGTAGTTTTTATTATAGAATCTCTAACAGATAATAAAAATAGAACCGCATCTAGTATAAGAAAAATTTTGCATAAAAATGGGGGGCGGCTTGGTGAAAGCGGTTCTACTGCACATTATTTTCAAATTTGTGGAGTGCTACATATTGAAAAACTAAAAATTTCTGATGAAGAAATACTTGAACTTTCAATAAATGTAGGAGCAAAGGATTGCATTTCAACAGACAAATATCATGAAATTTTAACAAATAGAGAGGATTTTTATAAAATAAAAAATCAGATTGAAAATAGAATAGAGACTTTTATTTATTCTGGCATAGAATGGAGACCAAATACTTATTTAGAAATTTCTAAAGAGCATGGTGATTCGATTATTAAACTTTTAGAGGACTTGGAGGAAGATGAAGATGTTCAGAATACTTTTGTAAACTGCAAAATTCATCAAAATTAATTATGAGAATAATAGGTATAGACCCAGGATTGAACGGAGCAATAGCAATATTAGACGGTATCAAAATCAAGGATATTTTTGATATTCCAGTTATGACTGAAGGAAAAAAAAATAAAAGACAACTTAATAGTGCTCAATTAGTTAAACTTCTTAAGGACAACATTGTTGACGACGAAAACACAATTATGGTTGTTGAGCAAGTCAACGCTATGCCTGGGCAAGGGGTGACCAGCATGTTCAATTTTGGCCAAACCTTTGGGGCAATTAAAGGTATATGCGCTGCTCTTGGTTTACCTATTTTTTTTGTTAGACCTGCTAAATGGAAGAAGCATTTTGAACTTATAAATTCATCTAAAGACGCAAGCCGCACAAAAGCTATAGAAATGTATCCAAATATGTCAGATAGATTATCAAAAAAAAAAGACGTTAATAAGTCAGATGCTATTTTGATAGCAAGATATTACAGCGAAAACAGGTTTAAAAATAAGTAAACTAGTAAAAAAAGCGTCTAATTCATGACACAATCTATAAGTAATCCCTAATCATGGAACAACAAATTGCAACAGAAGTAGTTGGCTTAGGTGGAGTTAATGACTTCTCACTTTGGCAACTTTTTATTCGAGCGGATTTCGTAGTTAAATCTGTAATTTTAATTTTAATGGCGAGTTCAGTTTATTCTTGGGCTTTGATTTTTAATAAATATCAATTATTTAAAAAAATTAATTTATCGACTACAGAATTTGAAAATAAATTTTGGAAAGCTAAATCAGCAGAAAGTTTAAACAATAGTTTACCCGCAAAATCAATCGATCCTTTAACAAAGATATTTCAACTTGCAATGACTGAGCTAATAAAAACTAAATCAAAATCCTCGGCAGTGCAAAGCGCTAGAGTAGAAAGAATTATAGAAATATCTACTGACAAAGAAATAAAAGAAATAGAAAAAAATTTTACTTTTTTAGCTACAGTAGGATCAACCGCTCCCTTTATAGGGTTGTTCGGGACAGTTTGGGGAATTATGAATTCATTTCAATCAATTGCTATTTCAAGAAATACTAGTTTAGCAATAGTAGCCCCAGGAATAGCCGAAGCATTATTTGCCACAGCTCTTGGCTTATTGGCGGCAATTCCTGCAGTTGTAGCTTATAATAAGTTTAACAGTGACTCAAAAAAATATGTATCAAGAGTAGAAAATTTTTCTAAAAGATTTTTATCAATAATTTAATTTATGTCTTTTAAATTTAATCGCTCAACCAAAGAACCAATGAGTGAAATTAACGTTACTCCTTTCGTAGATGTAATGCTAGTACTTTTGATTATTTTTATGGTAACCGCGCCTCTCCTAACTGTAGGTGTTCAGGTAGATTTACCAGAGTCAGCAGCAGACTCACTTCCAGATGATCAAGAACCTCTTACGATTAGTATTAATTCTAAAGGTGAAATATTTATTCAAGAAAATCAAGTTTCCGCAGAAAAAATTATTCCTAAACTTTTAGCAATAGCCAAAAATAGAACTGACACTAGAATTTACGTAAGAGGAGATAAGACCATTAATTATGGTAGGGTTTTAGAAATTATGGGCACTCTATCAGGAGCTGGTTTTTCGAAAGTGGCTCTAATTTCAGAGCCTTATAAGAACTAAATGAAAAATGAAAAAAAGTTTATTATACTCTATTACGTTTCATGCTTTTATAATTGTATTAACAATACTTAGTTTGCCTTTTATGATTAGACAACCAATAGACTTGCCTCCAATAATTTCTGTAGAATTAATTCAAATTTCCGACAAAACAAGTATACCTTATGCTCCTAAAGCAAGGAAAGTGATTAATAAAGTAAAAGAAGAAGAAAAAAGAGTTGTTTCAGAACAAGCACCGCCAGCAGCAAAAGCAAAAGAAAAACCCGATAGAATTCCAATGCCAAAAAAACAAGATGAAAAAAAGGAACTTGTAAAAAAAAAGCAAAATCCTAAAGAGATTAAACCCGAAATACGTCAAGCCTCTGAGTTTGAGAAAAAAGAAATAATCGATACAAATCAAATTGCAGCTTTAATTGATAAAGCCAAACAAGACAATGCTTCAGTTCAAAAAAAAAATAACAAACTTACTCAAAGCAGTGATAAAAATTCATTTGCAAATAATTTAACTTTATCTGAAGAAGATGCCTTAAGAGCTCAGATTTTTGGATGTTGGACTGTTCCTTTGGGTTTGCCATATGATGAGGACTTGTTAGTAAGAATAAAATTGGAGTTAAAACAAGACGGTACGATATTAAAATCTGAAATTCTAGATCATGAAAGAATGAACAGGCCAGGACAGAAATTTTATAAAGTTTTGGCCGAAAGTGCTTTAAGAGCTGTAAGAATATGTCAACCATTAAGAGTCCCTCAAAGCGGATATGATAAATGGAAAAATATTCAACTTAACTTTAACCCAATGGAAATGTTAAAAGGATAAAACTTAAATGAAAATGAAAAAATTACTAATTATTATTTTGACTATAGTTTTTTTTAATAATGGAGTAGCTAATAGTTTAATCCAAGTGGATATAACCAGAGGTAACCTTGATCCATTGCCTGTAGCTGTTTCTCCACTACATGTAGATGTTAAATCAGAAAAGCTTGAAAATTTAAAGATTAAAAATTTAGGTAGTAATATTTCTTCAATTATCGAAAAAAATTTTAAATCTACAGGTTTGTTCAATCCTTTAAATAAAGATGCTTTTGTACAAAAACCAGATATCGCTCATTTAAAACCTAGGTTCGAAGACTGGAAATTAATAACTGCACAAGCTCTAGTAACTGGAAAACTCTTGGTAAAAGATGGAAAACTCAAGGTAGAATTTAGACTTTGGGACGTTGCAGCATCTAAGGAAATGATAGCGTTGGCGTTTACAACTACTCCTTCAAATTGGAGAAGAGTTGCACATATTATATCGGATAAAATATACGAAAGGTTGACAGGTGAGTCTGGTTATTTTGACACAAGAGTAATCTATGTGAGTGAAACTGGACCAAAAACCCAAAGAGTAAAAAAATTAGCTATAATGGATCAGGACGGTTCTAACACAAAATATCTTACCTTGGGAAACGAACTTGTCCTAACTCCAAGATTTAGTCCTAACAATCAATTGGTAACATATTTATCTTACTTTAGAAATCTTCCAAGGGTTTATTTGTTGGATATTGAAACTGGAATACAAGAAGTAGTGGGAAATTTTCCTGGCATGACGTTTGCTCCAAGATTTTCGCCTGATGGTAAAAAAATTATAATGAGTTTTGCTAAAGACGGAAATTCAGATATTTATACAATGGATTTAGATTCTAGATTAGTTGAAAAAATTACAGAAGATTCATCTATAGATACCTCTCCATCCTTTTCTCCCGATGGAAGATTTATTTGTTTTAATTCGGACAGAAGCGGACTTCAACAAATTTATGTTATGAAAAGTGATGGATCAAATGTAAAAAGAATTAGTTTTGGCAAAGGAATTTATGGGACCCCAGTTTGGTCTCCTAGAGGAGATTTGATAGCATTCACAAAAGTAAGTAAAGGAAAATTTTATATTGGTGTCATGAGATCTGATGGTTCAGGAGAAAGATTATTAACAGAGAATTTCTACCAAGAAGCTCCTTCATGGTCCCCTAACGGTAGATTATTAATATTTTATAGGGAGACAAAATCAGGAAAAGACGGAAAAGGATTTACTGCAAAATTATGGTCTATAGATATAACTGGCTATAACGAGAGAAGAATAGATACAGAAACAGACGCTTCGGACCCATCTTGGTCTTCTTTGTTGTCAAAGTGAGGTTAATTGCTATGTAAATAGTACTTGAATAATGTTACAAAGTTTGAAATATTCCAATCAACATTTTAAGAATTTAGGAGAAAAAATGAAGTTTAACCAAAAAATCAGAAATATACTAATAATTTTAATTGCTACAGTATCTTTAACTGCATGTTCAACAGCTAAAAAATCTGTAACATCAGGAGATGTTTACACTGGAACTGACACAGTAGAATATTTAGCAAAAGGAGTAGCTGATAGAGTATTCTTCGCTACTAATAAAGCATCATTAACTACTGCATCAAGAGACACTTTAAGAAAACAAGCAACATATTTAAGAAAGAATAAAAATTTAAAAGTTGTTCTTGAAGGTCATGCAGATGAAAGAGGTACAAGAGAATACAACTTAGCATTAGGTGAAAAAAGAGCTAACGCTGCAAGAGACTACCTGATGACTTACGGTATATCTGGAAAAAGAATTTCTGTAATTAGTTATGGAAAAGAAAGACCTGTTAACTCAGCTTCAACATCACTAGCATGGTCTCAAAACAGAAGAGCGGTAACTGTAAAAGTTAAATAGTATCACAATACTTAAAAAATTAAAAAAATTAGACCCTTTAAACTTTTAAAGGGTCTTTTTTTTGCCATTATGTACAAATATTAAAATACTTATGATTTCATGTAAAAAATTAATAAATTTTTTTTTTGTTATATCTGCTTTTATAATAATCCTTCAACCAACTTTGTCTAAAGCTGAAGAAGAGGATTTAACCTTAAATGCCATTTCAGACCAATTACAAATAATTTTAAAAGACATAAAAACTTTAGAAAAGGCTGTCTATAAAAAATCAGATATTAATACTTCAGGAAATTCTTCAAATGAATTAAATGAGGATGTGTTAACAAGACACTTATTAAAGCTAAATGAAATTGAAGATGAATTTAGAAAACTTACAAACCGTTTTGAGGAAGTTAATTTTAAATTAGACAAATTGTCAAATAGAGTAACAAAAATTCAATCAGATACTCAACTCAGATTTTCCGATATAGAAAGTGTAAGTCCCACAGAAAAAAAATTATCTAAAGAAAAAAAAGCTACTGCCAAAAAAAAATCAACTTTGCAAGGAAGTGAAAAACCTCAGGATTTTGGAAGTGCTCCAGGTTACGATATGAGTCGAAGCAATAAAACTCAGGCTACGCAATCTATAGAGTCTACATCAGCAGTTGTTACAGAAGAGGCTAAACCTTTTTCTTCTATATTGCCAAATAAACCATCTAAAGATCAATATGAGTTTGCTTTAGGCTTTATGAAAATAGGAGATTACGAAACAGCAGAAATTGCTTTACGGGAATTTATAGATAAAAATAAAGATCACGAATTAGCAGGAAGTGCACAATATTGGTATGGAGAAACTTTTAGAATTAGGCAATTGTATTCAGATGCAGCTACTGCTTATTTAGATGGATATCAAAATTACCCAAAAAGTGTTAAAGCTCCAGAAAATCTTTTAAAACTTGGAACAACAATGGTCCAATTAGGTGAAAAGGATCAAGGCTGCAAAATGATCACAGGAGTAAAAAAACAATATCCAAAAGCAAGTCAGTCTGTGCTACAAAAAGCTCAGTATGAGCAAAAACGATTTAAGTGTTCTAAAACTTAAAAAAAAATATAATTTAAATTCTAAAACTTTAGATATTTATAAGTCTTTTAAAAAAACCTTAAAAGATCTTAAAGTTTCAAAGACGTTAGCAATTGCTGTATCTGGAGGACCTGATAGCTTGGCTCTTTGTGTTCTTGGTAAAATTTATGAAGAGGACACTAAAATCAAAGTAAATTATGTCTTAGTAAATCATAATTTAAGAAATAACTCTACCCAAGAGGCCCTTTTAGTTAAAGCTCTTTTAAAAAAAAAAAAAATTAAATTAAACATAAAAATTAACAAAAAAAAAATTAATAAAAATATACAAAAAAATGCAAGAGAAGTAAGATACAATTTATTGTTAAATTTTTGTAAAACAAACAAAATAAAATTTTTACTGACTGCTCACCATAGGGAAGATCAAATTGAAACATTTCTAATAAGGCTTTCTCGTGGAAGTGGGGTTCAAGGTCTTTCCTCGATGAACAAAATAACAAAATTAAAGCATAATATTTATTTGATAAGACCATTATTAAAAGAAAAAAAAATGGACTTAAAGTTTATCGCAAAGAGTTTTTTCGGTAAAATTTTTAAAGACCCAAGCAATAACGATAAAAAATATCTAAGGACTAAAATAAGACACTTAGTAAAACTTTTTGACAAAAGTGGTATTGCTCATGAAAGAATACTTAAATCAATAAGTAATTTAGCTTCAACTAGAGACACATTAAATACTTACATAAATAATTTTTCTAAAAATTTTGTGAAAACAAAGGATAAAAAAAAAATTATTGATATGAAAAAAATTCTAGAAGAGTCAGATGAAGTCAAATTAAGAGTGATAAGCAACGAGATAAAGGTTGTATCAAAAAAGTACTATCCTCCCAGATCAGCTAAGGTTATTAATTTAATCAAAAACCTTAGATATAATGAAAATTTAAAATCTACTTTAGCCGGTTGTCTAATCATAAGAAAAGGGCAAAAACTTATAATTTCTAAGGAAGTTTCTAAAAAGAAGAAAAAAACCTAACTTTTTTTATATTTTTTTAACAATTTGCCTTAATTGTAATCTAAATTGACACTTTTCATACTTGTTAATTAAATAAAAATACCTAACTATATACATATATGAATATAAAAAATTTAGCGATGTGGGCAATAATAGTCTTACTTTCAGTCGGACTGTTTAATATGTTCCAAAATCCTGAAAGATTAAATTCTACAAACAGTAAAATTGCTTTTTCTCAATTCTTAACCGACGTTGAGTCTGGTAGAGTTGTAGAAGTAGAAATTCAAGGTAACAATATTAGCGGTGTTTTAAATAACGGCTCTTCTTTTAATACGTACTCTCCTAATTACCCAAATTTAGTAGAAAAATTATCCGAGCAAGGAGTGAGTATAATTGCTACACCTAAGGAAGACAAAATGCCATCGCTTCTAGGTATTTTACTATCTTGGTTTCCAATGTTACTTTTAATTGGAGTATGGATTTTTTTCATGCGTCAGATGCAAGGTGGAAAAGGTGGTGCTATGGGATTTGGTAAATCCAAGGCAAAACTTTTAACTGAAGCACAAGGTAAAGTTACATTTAACGATGTAGCAGGTGTGGAAGAGGCTAAAGAAGAAGTAGAAGAAATTGTTGAATTTTTAAAAGATCCAAAAAAATTTAGTAGACTTGGAGGCAAAATTCCTAAAGGTGCTTTATTAATTGGTCCACCCGGCACTGGTAAAACTTTGTTAGCTAAAGCAATAGCTGGAGAAGCAAACGTACCTTTTTTTTCAATCTCAGGTTCTGATTTTGTAGAGATGTTTGTAGGTGTTGGAGCTTCTAGAGTTAGAGATATGTTTGAACAAGGAAAAAAGAATTCTCCATGCATTATATTCATCGATGAAATAGATGCAGTTGGCCGAAGTAGAGGCGCTGGTTTAGGAGGAGGAAACGATGAGAGAGAACAAACTCTCAATCAGCTACTAGTGGAGATGGATGGCTTCGATACTAACGAAGGAATTATATTAATTGCAGCAACTAATAGACCAGATGTATTAGATCCAGCTTTGTTAAGGCCCGGCAGATTTGACAGGCAAGTAGTTGTAGGCAATCCAGACATACTAGGAAGAGAAGCAATATTAAAGGTACATGTAAAAAAGATTAATGCTGGACCAGACGTTAAACTAAGAACAATCGCAAGAGGGACACCAGGCTTTTCAGGTGCAGACTTAGCCAACTTAATTAATGAGTCTGCTTTATTAGCAGCAAGAAAAAATAAGAGAGTAGTTACAATGTCCGACGTAGAGGAAGCAAAAGATAAAGTAATGATGGGGGCTGAACGAAGATCAATGGTAATGAGCGAAGATGAAAAAAAATTAACAGCTTATCACGAGGGTGGCCATGCAATAGTAGCACTTAATGAAAAAGTGTCTGATCCAATACACAAAGCAACAATAATTCCAAGGGGCAGAGCTTTAGGAATGGTAATGAGATTACCTGAAAGAGACCAGCTATCGGTAACAAGAGAGAAAATGTACTCAGATATTGCCGTAGCTATGGGAGGCAGAATAGCAGAGGAATTAATTTTTGGTCATGACAAAGTAACATCTGGAGCTTCATCTGATATAGACATGGCAACTAAAATGGCAAAGAACATGGTTACAAAATATGGGATGAGCAAAGACTTAGGTCCAATTTCTTATGGAGAAAATGAAGAAGAGGTTTTTTTAGGAAGATCTGTTACTAGACAGCAAAACATGTCTGAAGAAACAGCAAAAAAAGTTGATTTAGAAGTAAAAAAAATTGTTGAAACTGGATATAAGAGAGCCAAAGAAGTTTTAACTGAAAAAATAGATGATTTACATAAATTAGCTAAAGCCCTACTATTATATGAAACTTTAACAGGTGATGAAATTAGAGATTTGATCTTAAAGAATATTAAACCTCAAAAATTGACAGATGTTGAAGGTGAAAAAGACAATAAAGACTCCTCTGCTCTCGGTTCACTTGGCCTAAAACCAAAACCAGCTCTTTAAAATATTGCATGAGAAAATATTACACTCGAGCGTGTAATTTTTACTATGGAGATACAGCAAGAACTTTAATTAAAAAAAAATTAGCCCTACCTTTATGTGGCAATAAAAATGTAGCTTTTGATAAAGTTGACGTTATCACAAGAGAAAAAAACAAAGTTACATCAAAAATCGTAAAAATTATAAATATTAAAAATTTATCTTTTTATTCAAAAAAAAAAGTTAAACAAGATTTAATAAAAATTGTTCAAAAAAGAAAAAATTTTTTAAATAACATAGATTTTTTAGAACCATCAATTATGGGAATTCTAAATCTAACTCCTGATAGTTTTTCAGATGGTGGAAAATTTAATCAACAAAAAAAAGCTAATAAACATGTGCTAAACATGATTAAGTCTGGGGCAAAAATTATTGACGTAGGAGGAGAGTCTACTAGACCAGGATCAAAAACAATTTCAACAAAAATGGAATGGAAAAGAGTTGAAAAAATTATAAAAAATTTTAAAAGTAAGCATAAGAGAACAAGCTTATCTATAGATACAAGAAAATCTGAAATAATGATAAAGGCTATTAAATATGGAACAGATTTAATAAATGATGTTTCTGGTTTTAAATATGATACCCAATCTTTATCAAGAATAAAAAAATATAACGTTGTAAAAGTCCTTCATCATATACAGGGTACTCCTAATACAATGCAGAAAAATCCTAAATATAAAAATGTATTGTTAGATATATATGATTATTTTGAACGAGG
>MDTB01014242.1_pt1 | contig 19369 bp, 16 predicted proteins | sample 811161 | NCBI WGS metagenome assembly MDTB01 (sample SAMN05326650, study PRJNA326480) | marine metagenome | isolation source: seawater | place: Mediterranean Sea | collected 2009 | reverse complement strand
GCCCCTAAGACAAACTGGAAATGGGTTGGGTTTTTAGGAGTAGCATCTGCATTTGTCATTCTGTCGTTTTATGGTGTCGTCGGAGGTTGGATCCTGAAGTATATATTCGTATCAATAACGGGTGGATTTGATTCTTTGAGTAATGATCCTGAAGCAGCAAAAAGTTTATTTGTAACATTCACTGGATCTACATGGTCGCCTATATTATTTCAGGTTTTATTTATGGCTCTTTGCGTTTATGTTATTGTTAATGGAGTGAAAGATGGAATAGAGAGCTGGTCAAAGATCATGATGCCTATTATTATCATACTTTTGGTAGTATTGGCAGTTCGTGGACTAACGCTTGAAGGAGGAATTGATGGTTTAAAGTTTCTCTTCTTGCCAAGGTTTGAAGATCTCAATGCTTCTGCTATTGTCCTTGCTCTAGGCCATTCATTTTTTACGCTCAGTCTTGGAATGGGGACCATGATCACTTACGGCAGTTATCTTAATCGTGAACAAAACCTTCTAAATTCAGCACTTTGGGTCCTTGCATTAGATACTGCGATAGCAATGTTAGCTGGTGTAGCTATCTTTACAACTGTATTTGCCCTTGGCGCGGATCCTGCAGGTGGAGCGGGACTAATATTTTTTATTTTACCTTCTGTATTTCCTCAACTGGCATATGGCTCTATATGGGGGACTCTTTTCTTTTCTCTACTTTTCATGGCTGCGCTAACATCAGCTATTTCTATACTTGAGGTCGTTACAGCATATTTCATCGATCAAAAGGGTTGGTCTAGAAAAAAAGCCACGATCCAATTTGGAGTGGTCATAACTATTGTTGGTGTCTTTTGCTCTCTTTCTTTAGGAGGAGGAGTTAATATAACTGGATACTTTGGAGATACATTCCATCACTTTTTTGGTGAAACCTTTTTTGATGTCATGGATAATCTATCATCTAAATACATGTTACCGATCGGCGGGATGTTCACTGCTATTTTTATCCTAATGAAGTGGTCAGTCCCCTCATTTATTAATGAGATCGGACAAACTATTATTGGCAAAGAGAAAGATGCATCCTTAGTATCTGTTTTATGTGGTACAGCCGCAATAGTTGTGGGCTTTATCATTTTAAATGAGATCATTGCTAAGGTGACAGGAAATGCTATCATAGGTTAGTATAATGCTCTTAGAACGTATATTACCTACCAACTCTAGATTTTATAGCAAATGGCATGCTCAATTTTCTGCTTTTGGAGAAAAAATAGATGCACAGGGCTGGATACAGCTGTTTACAATATGGACCTTGATAGTTGCTGGAACGGTAGTCTCAATGGATTGGAACGATAGATATGTCTATTGGGAGTGGGATGGCTGGTTAGTCGGTTTGCTGAAACTTATGTTTGTTTCGATCATTTTTTTTATATACTTGAAACCAAAGAAAATATGGACCGCAGGATCAGCAAGATTAAGTAACAAAAAACTTGGTATCAATTCGCTTACAGCCACTTCATTACTTTTATTTGGCTATTATACCCCTTTTTATCAATCAGATTTATATCCAGTTTTCGATTTCTCATATATTTTTGGTTTCATTGGTTTGCTACCTTATCTTTTAGCGTTTTTATCATGTCTGCTGGTTTTTCAGTTTACAATTGAGTTAGATAAGGAAAAGGGCGTCTGGAAAGATCTTCAGTGGGATAATAAGTCTGAATATTTTTCTGCATCTGTATTACTCATGGTTTTAGCGGTGTTATTGGGTATATACTTTAAAGATCCAGTTATCAGCACTGCTGGTGCAGTAGCTACGCCATTTTCTGCCATCGCGCTCATTTGGCCAAGTCATGTTAGACATCTTCAAAGGGCTAGATTTTATCCCATTTTTATTTTTGCCATGTTCATATGTGTTAGGGCACCATGGTTTCTAATACCACTTGTAGCTTTATTTGTATTACTACGGACTGTTAATTATCTAAGATATGGTATCGTATATCCATCTTTTGGTGTAGACTTTTTAGAAGAAGAATAATATGTATGATGTGATCATTGTTGGTGCCGGGCCTGCTGGTTCGACTGCCGCACTATATGCTCATAGATTAGGATTAAATTGTATCTTACTTGATAAGGCTGTTTTCCCTAGAGATAAGATATGTGGAGACGCTCTCTCTGGAAAAAGTGTAAGACTGATGAGAGAATTGAATCTACTTGAGGGTGTTGAAGAATTAGAAGGGTCTGAAATTAATCGAATCACATTTGGTAGCCCTTCCCACAGCCAGTTTGATGTACATCTAAAAGGAAATAAGAATAATGATTACATAACAAAGGGCTATGTTGTTCCAAGAAAGATATTTGATAATTTTCTATTTAAAAAAGCTGATGAGCTTACTGAAACTCGTCAAGGATTCACGGTAAATGATATAATTTATCAGAATGATAATATTTCAGGAGTTAAGGGCACCAATATTGAAGGTAAGGAAGAAATATTAAATGCTCCTGTCATTATGGGCTGTGACGGAGCGAACTCGATCATAGCTAGGAAACTGGGTTTGTATGAAATGGATATGGAAAATACAGCTGTAGCGATCAGGTGTTATTATGAAGGTGTCGAAGGATTATCCAACCAAATAGAGCTACATTATGTCAGTGAGGTAAAACCTGGATATTTTTGGCTATTTCCCGCTGGTAATGGTAAAGCAAATATAGGTATTGGATTAAGCAAGAATGATGCAAAAAAAGAAGATAGAACTCTTAGGCAGATCATGGATGAAATTGTACAATCAGATTATTTTAGATCCCGTTTTGGGAATGCACGTCCACTTGAAAAGCCTGTTGGTTGGAATTTGCCTTTAGGTAGGATCCAGAGAAAGAACCATGGAAATGGATTTATGCTTTTAGGGGACGCAGCTGGTCTTGTTGACCCTTTTACTGGAGAGGGTATAGGCAATGCAATGGTTGCAGCAAAACATGCCATGCAGGTAGCGTCGAAAGCAAAGAATCATAAGGATTATTCAGAAAGATCTTTTAGTGAGTATGACCAATTGCTTTGGGATGATATTGGCGGAGAGCTCAGAACAAGTACAAAACTTCAGAGTCTTGCCAGATCCAGCTTTTTATTAAATTTTGTGATCAATCGAGCGGCGCGTAATGAAGAGGTCCAATCAATAATTTCGGGGATGCTTTCTCATGAAATACCCAAGGATGAACTCTCTAGCCCAATGTTCTACCTAAAAATACTATTATCCTGAACGATCTGCTTTGGAAAGAAAAGAGCTACTAAACAAACTTGATCTATCTCGTTTTATAGCATTTGATTTTGAGACCACCGGTCTAGATCATTATGAAGATAGGATCATAGAAATTGCTGCTATAAGGTTCGAACATGGCGTTATCACCGATCGGTTTGTCACTCTCGTAAACCCAGAAAAAAATATTCCCGCATTAATTACTGAGATCACAGGTATTTCTGATTCAATGGTGCGTAATGCACCTACAGAAGAGACGATCATTGATGATCTTCTAGATTTTATTACAGGTGATCCACTTGTGGCCCATAATATACATTTTGATGAAAAGTTTCTTTCGCAGCTTTGTAAACGGTTGGGTAGAGAAGAGGTCAATAATACAAAGTATGATACTCTTCAGCTTGCGCGCAGTTTACTATTTGAACAACCCGTTTTTAATTTAGGTGCATTATCTGAATATTATGGATTGTCGTCTAAGGGTGCACATCGTGCAGAGAATGATACAGAAAACACAGGATATATTTTTCTTGAATTGATCGATGAGGTATCAGGGTACCCACTGGATATCATATCTAAAGTCAATGCTATGCTCAAAGGCTCTAGCGTACCCAATCAGCAGTTATATATAAGCTTAGGCAACGAATTAACAAAAATGGGTAACGTCAAAACTGGAATCAATAAGTTTAAAAGTAGGCCTGGCTCTAGCCCAAATACCTTAACATGTGAAGGAACTAGGAATATTTCAGAGATCACTGCAGAAGATGTATTTGGCGTTGATGGTCTATTAAATGATGCACATCCAAATTTTGAATATAGATCTAATCAAGAGAAGTATGCAAAAATGGTTGATGATGTTATAAATGAGGATGACAGTATTGGCGTAATAGAGGCAGGAACAGGTCTTGGTAAGTCAATGGCTTATCTGTTTGGTGCTGTTCGAAGGTCTTTTAACTTTGATGAGATGGGTCCTACTATTATCGCTTGCAATACAAAACATCTCCAGGATCAATTATTTCATAAAGATCTTCCCTTGTTAGCGAAAGCATTGGATGTTCCCTTAAAGGCAGTGCTTTTAAAAGGAAGAAAAAACTATCTTTGTAAGACAAGATTTAATTGGTTGACATCGGACGCTAAAACACTAGACGAAGTTGACCTTGAGGCGTTGATACCCATTTTATTCTGGATGTATTGGACCAAGACCGGAGACTTGGGTGAATGTTCTGGATTCTTCAATGCCCGAAGAACATGGTTAAAGTCTATTATTTGTAGTGATTCTGGCTTCTGTAGTGGGGAGATATGTAATCGGTATAATGGATGTTATTATGGCAAGCTAAAAAGATCAATATTCCAAGCTCATGTTATTGTTATCAATCATTCACTATTGATGACAAATATTTTACAGCCTGGGTTACTTCCAGATTTTAGTTCTGTGATCATTGATGAAGCTCATAACTTAGTAAGATCTGCTTACGATCAATTCAAGTTAGAATGGAGCGAAAAGCAGGTCACCTACCTATTGCAGACCGTCGACCCATCATTTCCACGTTCTGCACGCTGGAACAATATACTTCACTCTATTAATGATATTAACTCTGAGGTTGGTGAGCAAAGGGAGCTTTTAAAAAAAGCTGTAGATGAGACCAAATATTTTCTTAAGGATCTAATGGATGGATTGACAAATGATAATCAAGAAAGATTTTCGCCAAATAATTCGTATCAGGATCAGCCTATACTAGGCAATATAACCAAAACATATTCTGCGGTTCAAAATGATCTTAAGAATATGAAATTTGGACTTGAAAATATCTTATCTGTATTGACAAGAATTAAAAAAATGGTCCTTGAAATGGATACATCTCGCACTGATTACCCGATACTCCATGCAGCGATGGATCGCGGTATAGAAACCATGACAGGTTTGTCTACAGTATTGATTACTTTAACAGAGAATCAAGATTCAGAATGGGTCTATTGGATGCAGGGAGAGTATAGATTCCCTAGGAAGAGTAAGGAGAAGTTGATCTTGTCGCTTTTTGCCTCTATGATAGATGTTTCTGATACATTGAATAGGACATTTTTTGAAAAAATAGGAAGCTGCGTATTGACATCAGCTACATTGAAGGTGAATAATTCGTTCGACTACTTCTTGCGAAGAATCGGTCTAGATAGTATCGGAAATGTTAGAACTAAAGAATATTTAAGCCCATTCATATATAATGAGCAAGTTGGTTACTATCAATATGCCGGTACTAGAGAATTATCAAATAACCCTGAAGGCGTTGGCGATATGGTTTACCATCTTCATAAACAGTTTGATAAAAGGATTATGGTTCTATTTACCTCAATTAAAACTTTAACAGATACAGCAAAGTATTTACAAGCTAAGCCAGACGGGAGGGACCTTCCACTTTTTGCTCAAGTTCGAGGAGCTTCTAGGCCATCCATCATTAAAGGTATGCACCAACAATCAAATGGTATATTATTTGGTACAAACAGCTTTTGGGAAGGAGTAGATCTACCAGGAGATCTATTAGAAATACTTATTTTAGTGAAATTACCATTTGATGTGCCGAGTGAACCACTTGTTAGATCTTATTCTGAGTTGATCAATAAAATGGGTGGTAATAGTTTCATGGACTACAGTTTACCTGAAACTGCGATCAGGTTTAGGCAGGGATTTGGGCGACTAATACGTACAAGTTATGATGCCGGAAAATTTATCTGCTTGGATAACCGCATTGTAATAAAAAGATACGGATCTATTCTTAGTGGATCCTTACCCGTCGAAATGGTACCTTTTTCAGAGGTCCATTCAATACAATAATCAATATCTATCTTTTGAATAAGATGATATAGGTCTCTAAATTCATCGATGGAAACCCTACGTGTTTCAACAAAAAACATAACCTACCGAGATTTTAGGCCATTTTTCAATGGACCAGTGCGCGTTTCTCTCACTAAAGAAGCCTCATCAAATATCAGCAGATCAAATGCAAGATTAAACTCGATCCTAAAAAAAGAAGAAACCATTTACGGGGTGAATACCGGTTTTGGAAATTTGAGTCATATTGCCATTTTACCAGAAGATCAGAAGCAATTACAGATAAATCTTATAAGAAGTCACGCAGCCGGAACTGGTGAGCCCCTAGATTTGGGCATCGTACGTTCAGTCCTGTTCCTAAAGTTACTCACTTTTGCGCATGGGTATAGTGGCGTACGGTTAGCTTTAGCTAATAAAATAATTCAATTTATTAATAAGGATATTCTTCCACTGATCCCGAAAAAAGGATCAGTAGGCGCAAGTGGTGATCTTGCACCATTAGGTCACATGGCCCTTTCACTTATCGGTGAGGGTAAGGTTTTCTATAAAGGAAAAAAATATGTTACAAAAACAGCACTGAAAAAAGCAAATGTGAAACCGATGGTCCTTGGTCCTAAGGAAGGTCTTAGTCTTATTAATGGTACACAGGTATCTACAGCGTTAGCCATTAAGGCTTGTTTAGATGGCGAAATATTAATAAGAACTGCGGATATAGCAGGCGCGCTTTCAGTAGAAAATAGTTTTTCAAGTCGCAAGGTCTTTAGATCTGAGATTCATACTATTAAAAAACACCCAGGCCAGATATCATCTGCAAAGAACGTCTATAAAACTCTAAATGGGAGTGAGGTGGTACGTTCGCATGATAACTGTGGCAGGGTTCAAGATCCCTATAGTTTTCGCTGTATACCCCATATTCATGGCGCCTGTAGGGATTCCTTCATGAATTCAGTAATGATAGTGAATAACGAAATTAATAGTGTCAGTGATAATCCTTTGATTATGGATAAAGGTAATATTGTAAGTTCTGGCCACTTCCATGCAGAGCATTTAGCGCAGGCAATGGATACAATTGGGATAGCATTTTCAGAACTTGGAGCTATTTCAGAGCGTAGGACTCACTATTTTATGAAAGGAGTTGGAGATAGTATTCCACCTTTTGTTGCATCTGATCCAGGAATTGAATCTGGATATATGATAGTCCATGTTACTGCTACTGCACTTGCCTCAGAAAATAAAACACTTGCACATCCCGCTAGCATTGATTCACTACCCACCTCTGGTGGGCAGGAAGATCAGGTTAGTATGGCACCTTGGGCAGGGTTTAAACTTCTCAAAATACAAAAGAATCTTAGCAATATTCTAGCGATTGAATTCATTGTTGCGGGTGCAGCAAATAATATTATATCAAATGATCTTAAACCCGGGAAAGGGACGGCCCCTGTGATAGCCTTCCTAAATCAGAACTGTTCATTCAATGCCGGGGATAGACCAATGTCCTCTGAAATTAAAAAGGTTTCAGACTCGATACTGTCGGGTCATTTACTACAAATTGTTTCAAAATATATAACTCTGGAGTAGAGTATGAGTAATCGTCCACCATTTAAACAGGGATTTACCTTTGATGATGTTTTATTAGTTCCTCAGGAGTCAAGTGTTTTACCACGAGATGTTAACCTAAGAACACGATTGACAAATACAATTCAACTTAATATACCAATCTTGAGTGCGGCTATGGATACAGTAACTGAGAGTGATATGGCAATTGCTCTTGCAAGGACCGGTGGCTTGGGTGTGATTCATAAAAACCTAACGATCGAAGATCATGCGACTATGGTAGATCGAGTAAAGCGTTCTGAGAGTGGTATGATTTTAAATCCAATAACTATTGACGAGTCATCAACAATCAAAGATGCAAAAAAGATCATGTCCGAGTACAAAATAAGCGGTCTGCCTGTAGTAAAAAATGATCGTTTAGTAGGTATCTTGACAAACCGAGATATCCGTTTTGAAACCAATGATAGTCTTAAAGTTTCAGAATGTATGACATCAGAGAATTTAGTTTCAGTTCCTGTGGGCACATCTTTAGAAAAAGCTAAAGATATTCTCCAAGAGCATAGAATCGAAAAATTACTGGTTGTAGATAAAGATCATAATTTGACAGGATTAATTACCGTAAAGGATATTCAAAAAAATGAAGACTACCCTAATGCATGCAAAGATAAAAATGGCCGCCTTAGAGTTGGAGCTGCAATTGGAGTCTCAGGTGATGCCTTTGAAAGAGCAGCACAGCTTGCAAGTGTGGATGTTGATGTGATAGTAATTGACACTGCACATGGTCATTCGAGAGGCGTATTAGACTCAATTAATAAAATTAAAAATTCACATCCTGATATATCCTTAATAGCTGGTAATGTTGCTACTGGGGACGGAACGCAGGCAATGATAGATGCAGGTGTGGATTGTGTGAAAGTTGGTATTGGCGCAGGAGCTAGTTGCACAACAAGAGTGATTGCTGGAGTGGGAGTGCCACAATTAACTGCCATAATGGATTCTGTTGATGTTGCCCGAAAAAATAATATTCCCGTAATTGCAGATGGAGGACTTCGTTATAGTGGAGATCTTGCCAAAGCAATTGCCGCAGGAGCAGAATCTGTCATGTTAGGTAGTTTATTGGCGGGTATGGATGAAAGTCCTGGCGAAACAATCTTGTATGAAGGCCGTCAATATAAATCATACAGAGGAATGGGGTCAATGGGAGCGATGGAGAAAGGAAGTGGAGACCGATATTTCCAGGAAGGTGCAGAAGCAACAAAATTAGTTCCAGAAGGGATAGAAGGTATGGTCCCATACAGAGGACCAGTACGCAATACAATACATCAATTGATTGGTGGTATAAGATCTTCCATGGGATATTGTGGATGTAGTACTATAGAAGAATTTGGACTCAATTCAAACCTGATTCAGGTTACCTCAGCAGCGCTGAAGGAAAACCATCCTCACGAGGTAAGAATTGTAAAGGAAGCACCTAATTATCAGGTGTCAGAAGGGTAAAGGTTTAAGATTTAACTTAAAGAGTTCAAATGACGAGTGATTTGAGACTTACGTCTAGCACCTGTATTCTTATGAATAAGATTCTTGCTTACAGCCTTGTCAATAGTACGTACTGCATTTCCATAAACTTGTTCAGCATCTGCTTTAGAAGTTGTAGAAAGCACATTCTTTATGTGAGTACGAAGTCGTGACAGACTTGCTACGTTTCTAGCCCGTCTTTTCTTGTCTTGTCGTTCTCGTTTTATTTGTTGCGGATGTCTATCCATTGAATAATAATTCCTTAATTAAGAGCCGGGGATTTTACACTCTCTTGAATTCACCTGTCAATAACCTGTTTAGTAAGTTTTTTTCTTAGATATGATAAAAAAAGTAGAATATTTTATTTTTTTCAAACATGATATATAAAATTTGAAAAGATATATATGAGTGGTATTTTTTAATATGAAGAAGATTGATCTATTACAATCTGTATCTTTATTTTTTGATCTCTCAGAAAAGGAGCTTGGATATATTGAAGAAAAAATGGTTACCAGGCGATATGAGAATGGTAACTATATCTTTTTAGAAGATTCAGAGGGCGAACAGTGTTTTTTTGTAGCTAAGGGAAGTGTAAAGGTTACAAGATTAAGTAAGGATGGTAGAGAGGTTATACTTACAATGCTTAATGCTGGAGATTTTTTTGGAGAAATGTCTCTACTAGATGGAGAGTCACGATCAGCGAATGTAATTGCCCTTGAAGAGACAGAAGTATTAACACTAAATCGTGAAGATTTTTTAGTGGTACTTCATGATTATCCCACTATAGCAATCCAACTAGTAAAAGAAATGGCAGGTCGCCTAAGAAAGAGTGATAGGCAAATTGCAAGCCTATCTCTGAGTGATGCCGAAAAACGTATTACGATGTGCATAATAAGATTTGCTGATGACCAAGGTGTTATCAAGAATGGAAAAGTAAGCATACCAAAAACTCCCATACAGCAAGATATTGCGAATATGGCAGGAACATCCAGAGAGACTGTATCAAGAGCTCTCAGTATCTTAGAAAAAGAGAATCTTATAGAACGTAATGGTCGAGAGCTTATTATTTTAGATTATAAAAAATTTATCAAGGAGTTTGATTCATAAATGCATGAATCCCTTATCCATGGGATCTTAAAAAACGAACATGGATCAATATCAAAAGCAGTTACGCTTATTGAGAATGGCGGAACTGAAATTGTTCCCTTATTAAACAATATACATGAATATTCAACAAATTCAGTACGTATTGGTATTACCGGACCTCCTGGTGCAGGAAAAAGCACTATAACTAATGCGTTAATTGAGTTATTTCTAAAAAATAAAAAAACTGTAGGAGTCATAGCAGTTGACCCAACTAGTCCCTATTCTGGAGGATCTTTATTGGGTGACAGAATTCGAATGAATCATTATGCATGGGATGATAGGGTCTTTGTGAGGAGTATGGGGAGCAATGGTGAGTTGGGTGGCCTAGCAAGAAAATCACAGGATGTTGGTGATGTTTTAGCAGCCAGTGGAAAAGATGTTGTCCTTTACGAGACCGTAGGAGTGGGGCAGAGTGAACATGATATTGTAAAAGCTGCAGATATATGTATAGTGGTCCTAGTACCAGAGTCTGGTGATGAAGTACAGATGATGAAAGCAGGTTTAATTGAAATAGCAGATTTATTTGTGATCAATAAATCTGACCGAGAAGGCGCGGGTCGTTTATCATCTATGCTGAAAAATGTCCTGCATAATTTTAACCCAGAGGGAAAAATAGAACCTCCTGTTTTTAGTACAGTTGGTACTGAAAGAAAAGGGGTCCAGAAACTTTATAAGGGCATTTTTAGTCACTTGGAAGCTATGAAAGAATTAGGATATTTAGATAAACGAAGGCTCGAAGGGTACCATCAAAGAGTCTTAGCATTGGTAAGTGAGACCCTAGAAGCCGCATTCTGGACAGATGAAAAGATCGCGCTACTAAATAAAGTATCTGGTACTTCTGATATTGTAGTAGCTCCTCACGCTATGGCCCAAAATCTAATGAGTAATGAAAATGAGTAATGAGAACTCAACTGAGATGGGATTTCTGGAACATTTAGAGGAGCTCAGGTGGAGATTAGTTAAGTCATTAATAGCAATTATTATTGGCTCAGTTCTATCTTTTGGTTACATAGATGAAATTTTAAATGTACTCCTATACCCAACAAATAGAACAAATAATGAAATAAATATTCAAGTCCTTTCAGTTCAGGGAATGTTTCTTATTAAGTGGTTTATCTCATTTATATCAGGTTTTATAATCGCTTTACCACTTTTAATATATCAGTTTTGGCAATTTATAGCTCCCGGACTTAAGGTAAATGAAAAGAAGTTTGCCTTACCATTCGTTTTTTTTGCATTTACTTCGTTCATATCGGGTGTTTCATTTGGCTATTTTGTTTTAATTCCTTTTTCTCTTGAATTTTTTAGTGGAATTGGTGCACCACATGTGGCAAACAATTTTTCTATACAGTATTACTTTAGCTTTTTGACTTGGCTTTTGTTGGGTGCTGGTATCATTTTTCAACTGCCAGTCGTATCATTGGTCTTATCTGCTATAGGAATACTTACACCAGCATTCATGAGACATTACAGGAAACATTCAATAGTTGTGATTATGATATTGTCATCATTTATTACACCTCCAGACCCAGTCTCAATGCTCATAATGACTTTTCCTTTGGTGTTCTTATATGAGGCCAGTATTGGGGTTTCATGGCTTGTAAATCGTAATAGAACCTGATTGAACTTCAATTAATTATCTAAGTATTTTAATATAGTAATGCGTAAGGATATAGCAACTCTCAAGGAGATCACAGCTCCGATTTTAGATGATATTAAAATATTTCAGGATGAATTTGAAAATGCTCTTAAATCTGAGGTACGCTTAATTAATTCGATTTCAAAATATATGATTCGAAATAAGGGTAAAAATATCCGTCCTATTTTGACAATATTATCCGCAAGGTTGTGCGGTGAACCAACCCTAAATAGCTATAAAGCAGCTGCAATGATGGAATTATTACATTTAGCGACATTGATACATGATGATGTCGTTGACGAAGCAACACTAAGAAGAGGAAAACCATCAGTTAATAGAGTATGGAAAAATAAATTATCCGTTCTCATGGGAGATTTCATTCTAAGTAAAGCACTTATTAATATGATCGGACTTAAAGATTTTGAAGCTCTAGAACAGATATCAAGCACTGCAGAGAAGTTAAGCGCTGGTGAAATACTGCAAATTGAAAAAAGTATCACACGTTCAATGACAGAAGATGTATATTTTGAAATGATTGGTCAAAAAACAGCTTCATTGATTGCGACAAGTTGTGAGCTTGGTGCTATTACAACCACAAAAAGAGAAGATGATAGACTTGCCACGTATACGTTCGGTCAAAATCTAGGTATGGCATTTCAAATAAAAGATGACCTTTTCGATCTACTGGGAAGTGAAAGTGATACTGGAAAAAATGGTGGAGGTGATGTCAAACAAAATATGATTACTCTACCACTAATTTTTGCTAAGGCAAATATGTCTCGACTTGACTATCGCCAACTAAAAAAGCTTCTAAAAACAAAAAAGAAAAATAGGTCTACTCTTAATAAAATATCAGGTATCGTTGAAGAAGCAGGTGGAATTGATTATGCCAAGAAAAAACTAGATGATTTCTCAGAGCTCGCTCTTCAGGCAATTGACTCCTATCCAGATTCTGATTTTAAAAAGTCTTTAGTTGATTTGGTTGCTTTTAATTCATCTAGAATCAGATGACGTCAATGGAATTTGATCAGAAGATACTGGTCATTAGATTTAGTTCTTTAGGTGATATAGTTCTAGCTACTTCTGCTTTAAGAACCATTCGAAGCTCTTATCCCAAAGCTCAGATCACATTTTTGACCTTGGATGAGTATACTCCATTGCTGGAATACCATCCTGATATTGATTTTCTCCTATCAATAAATCGAAGATCTAATATCAAGGAGTTATGGGACTTTAGTAAGTACTTAGGGAGGAAAGGTTTTTTGCAAATTTTTGATTTACATAATTCTTTACGTTCGAAAATTGTAACATTTCACAGCAATGCTCCAGTCTATCAAGTACGAAAGCCAAGGTTAAAGCGAGCAATGCTTTTCTATCTCCACCTTAATCAATTTGAATCAGAATTCTCAACAAGAAAAATGTACCATCAGCATATAGGTCCCATTTGGAGTGATGGTGATCCTATTCCGCCGACATTATTGCGTTTAAGTAGGAATGAAATAAAGACTTCTAGTAAACTACTTGTATCAAACGGGATATTAGATGAATTTGTAGCTTCAGTCCCGGGAGCAGCATGGAGACAAAAACAATGGTCAGCACAGAAGTATATTGATACTCTAAATCAATTGAATGTACCCGTGGTATTGATTGGTGGTGAAAAAGATAAGATTTGCCAAGAGATCAATGAGGGATTAAATACGTCAGTTAACCTAGCTGGAAAAACAAGTATTAGAGAAGCAATGGCAATTCTAGCTCTAGCAAAGAATATTATTGGTAGCGATACAGGACTTATGCATGCTGCTGAAGCGCTTGGCAAACCTGTATCTATGATCTTAGGACCAACATCAGTTCAAACAGGTGCAGGTGTCGCTTTGCCTCAGTCTGTTAAAATAGAAAAAGATATCTGGTGTCGACCCTGCTCACAAAATGGAAGTTTTCCTTGTTATCGAAAACAACAATTCTGTATGGACTCTATTGAACCTCATAATGTTATACAATCATTAACCTAAAGTAATTAATTGAAAGTATTTTGGGTATTGCTGTATAATGGATTTATTTATCCATTGATCTTTGTTTTCGCTTTAGTTATTTCAATTTTTGATGAAAAATTAAGGAAAAGTATCATAGGAAAATTCAAGTCCACTTTCCTATTAAAGCAATACTTTAAAGAATTTAATGAACCACCTATAATTTACTGGTTTCATGCTGCAAGCTTGGGTGAGTTCTACCAAGTAAAACCAGTCATTGATGGGTTAAAAGAAGTGAGAGATGATATCAAAATAATTGTGAGTTTTTCATCACCTTCAGGTTATGAAAACTCAATCAATGAAAGTATCGATCTGAAAATATATGCTCCCTTTGACTTTCCGTGGAGTATTATCAAAGCACTCAATATTATGAGGCCCAGAAAGATTATTTTCGCTTCATATGATATATGGCCAAATATGATCTGGCTAGCGAAAATTAAAGGAATTTATACAAATATATTTGCGGCACGCATTAAACATAGGTCTCCTAAGTTAAGACCTGTCTTAAAACAGTTTTACAAGTCAATGTATGCTTCCATTTCTTCTATCTATACAGTCTCTGAAACGGATAGTGATGGTATAAATACGATTCTTGGCCTCAATAGCAGCCCTTTTGTAAAAGTGCTTGGTAATCCGAGATATGATACTGTTATGAAAAGTTCTGAGGATGTCTCTTTGCAAAAAACAGATAGTGTCCTAAAAAGAGAGAAGCGTATCATTATTGGTAGCGCCCATGAAGAAGATGATGATTTTTTGATACCAGCATTGGCGGATTTAATGGAGGAACATCCCGATATGAAAGTTCTCTATGCACCTCATGAACCATCACGAACAGCAATAGATCGTATAAGTAAAAGATTTAAAAAGTCGGGTTATAGGAACACCACCTTCACTAAAAAAAGTGATATGACGCTATCTTCAGACCGGTTAATCATCGTTGGAGTTGTTGGCGTCCTTTCAAAACTATATTGGCAGGGTATTATTGCTTTTGTTGGAGGAGGTCTATCAACTGGAATTCATAATGTGATGGAACCAGCTATCGCTAGGCTACCAGTTCTTTTCGGACCTAAATATCACCATGCACACGAGGCAGAAGAATTGCTCAAATTTGGAGGCGGGTTTTGTATTAATGGTCAGAATGAATTTCATGATAAAATAATTCAACTTATCAATGATAGAAAATATCTTAAGTTAACCAGTCTCGCCGCAACCGATGTGATTCATAAGAATTTGGGTTCATCTGCACGCATCATAAGGAATCTTCTAAATGACTAGATTAGAAGGAACAATATACTTCAGGAAGTTCAGAGAAGATAAACAGGCTTTTAACTTTTCAAAAGGGATCAATATTATTTATGGTGAAAGCGGTGTTGGGAAAACTCACTTTTTAGAATCAACGCAAGGAGCTAAAGAGCAAAGTAAAAATAACTTTATATTAAACTATTTATCAAATGAGCTTAAATATTATAGGGTATATCAAAACCCAGACCATCAGATAATTGCATCAACGGTAAGTAAAGAATTAACCTTTTCTGGAGAATGCAAACTCCTAGATCCCGATGAATTAGAAAAAGTATTTAAATGGGGTATGAGTTGCCTGCCAGCTAGTATTAGATCTAGTGCAAATCCTGGCTATCTTTCCGGTGGTGAAAAAGAACTATTAAATCTGGTCACAGCAATTGATTTTGATCCTGATGTATTATTGATCGATGATGGGTTCTCATTTTTGTCAGAAAAAAATAAAGCTTATTGCGTAAAGATGCTCCAAGACTGGGCTGACAATTCTGATGGTATCATCATTTGGGTAACCTCCCTAAAAGAAGATTTGCAGTATAGTGAACAGTCTTGGATACTAGCGTTGGATTCATTTAAACCATATAAACAGGATGAAAAAAATAAATATTCATCCATAAATATTCCGGGAGGGGACCTTAGTCTTGAGATAGACAAATTGAACTTTCATTATGAAAATTCATCAAATATTTATTCTGACCTTTCTTTTCATGAAAAAAATATTCGCTCGCTTGGGATTTTCGGTGATAATGGTACAGGCAAGACAACTTTTGCTGGGTTATGCTTCGGTGATCTAAAACCAGTGAGTGGAAATGTTGACCTATTTATCGATGGAAGGTCTGATCTTAAAATAGGTTATCTGGATCAGTTTCCAGAACACTTGATACTCATGAAAAAGGTAAGTGAATTTTTTTCTGAATTAAAGGAAAAAGAAATTTTTGATATAGCATTTGAACAGACGTTCAAAAATCGTCTAACTCGGTTTGGTGTTCAATGGGAGCATATTCAAAACAAAGGAGCCGATGATATTCCCTGGGCAGTATTAAGAATATTTTTGGTTGTATTATTATGCCATTGTAGGTTTGATATATTAATATTGGATGAACCAACATTTGGATTAGGTTGGGAACAAAAAGTAAAATTGCGTTCGTTTTTAAGAAAATGCATGAGCCATATGCATTTTATGATTGTCTCCCATGATAGAAAGTTTGTCCGGTCTATCTGTGATAAAATAGTCGACCTTGACCTTTTGACCTTGGAAAATAAGATAATTGAAATAAATGAAAAGACCAAATCTCAAAGATCGCATAATTAATGATCCGACAAGGGTGCTGACCCTTGCGAATTTAATAAGCTTACTCAGAGCTTTTTCAGCAATCCCTATTATTTACTCCATGGCCTATCCAGAATGGAACTGGTTAACAGGTATTCTTATTCTCTTGGCGGTATTATCAGATGCTTTGGATGGTTATTTTGCTCGCAGGGCTAGATCAGTTACACATTTTGGAAAATGGATAGACCCAACAGCAGACTTTATTGTCATCATCTCTATATTGGTATATCTCGTAGGAGTAGGAAAATTTCCTGGTTGGTTCTTTTATTTCTACCTAATAAGACATATGACCATAGCAGCATTTGCAATTTACTGTATGAATTATGGATACCTAATACTTCATGCTAATTGGTGGGGTAAATGGGCCACGGGTATTACCGCTCTTGGAGTATTTTTACACATATTTGAGTTCTCTGCATTACCTTGGTTAAAAATGACCTCGATCTATAGTGCAACATTCCTACTGATAGTGAGCATGTTTCAATATATTAAACAATTTATCTTATCAATACGGGCAGGCAGTGTTAAGTAAACTATTTAAGGCTCTAAGTAGATCCAGAGGAGGTATATCACATGCCCTAAGCAATCTACTTTTAAAGGGGCCTTCAGTGAATGAATTAGATAAGTTAGAAGAGACACTCCTTGAAACCGATATGGGGTATGATACTGTTGATGTCATAACGAATATAGTAAGTAGATATCCTGGAAAAGATCTAAAAAACACTATCAGGGATCAACTTATAGAAATATTGCCATTTCAGGCCGAACTCAAAATTGATAAAAAACCATGTGTTATTCCTATCGTTGGTGTGAATGGTTCTGGAAAGACCACCTCTGCCGCAAAATTAGCTCATATGTATATGGAAACGGGTTCAGATGTTACCCTTGTTGCAGCAGATACATATCGTGCAGCAGCTGTTGATCAGCTTAAAATATGGAGTGATAGAGTAGGTTGTCGACTCATATGTAATGAAAATAGTGGAGAGCCTACATCTGTTCTTTTTGATGGACTTGAATCTGCAGATGCGCATGGAAGTGATATTGTCCTAGTTGATACTGCAGGCCGTTTACATACCAGTTCTAATCTGATGTCTGAGTTAGAAAAGATGTATAGGGTCATGGATAACCGTTTTTCTCAGTTCAGCGTTAATCCCTTAATAGCCCTAGATGCTTGTATTGGACAAAATTCTTTGGTTCAAGCAAAAGAATTTCACCAACAACATCCACTTAATGGTGCTATATTGACCAAGCTAGATGGGACAGCTCGCGGTGGAATAGTTTTTCCTCTTTTTAGAGAACTTGGAATCCCAGTTAAATTTATAGGTGTTGGAGAAAGCCTTGAAGACCTCGCACTATTTGATCCCAAAGCATATGTAGATAGTTTATTGGGTATAGAAAATAAATTGAGTGACAATGAAAGATAAAAAGACCTTAAACCTTATCAGCCTAGGCTGTGCTAAGAATTTAGTTGATTCTGAAATACTCCTGGGAGGGTTGGATAAGACCAATGTTAGTATCACTAAAGATCCTGAAAAAGCTGATACAATTGTTGTTAATACCTGTGGGTTTCTTGATATAGCCAGAGAGGAATCTGTAGACACAATTTTACAGGCAGCTGAAATGAAAAGAACGGGCTCTCTAAAAGAATTAGTTGTGATGGGTTGTCTCTCTGAAAGATATCCCCAAGAACTGAAAAAAGAGATTCCTGAGGTAGATAGGATATTTGGAAGTAATGACCATCAACAGATCGTTTCATTTTTAACAGGAAAAGAATTTGCCAAGGATGATCCTCTATTTTTTCGTTCATTAATGACCCCAAGTCATTATGCCTACATAAAAATAGCAGAAGGATGTGATAATGGATGTTCTTTTTGTAGCATTCCTATTATGAGAGGGTTACAAAAAAGTAGAACTATTTCCTCTATCATGGATGAGGCGGAACGCCTTGCTTTGAATGGAACTAAAGAATTATTGGTTATAGCTCAGGACTCAACATCCTATGGGTGGGATCTAGAAAAGAAGGTTTATCTCAGCGACCTTCTCAAAGAATTGAATACTATTAATGGTATTGAATGGATTCGTGTTCATTATGCACATCCAGCCCATCTATCCCAACGCATAATAGATGCGATCGCCAGTTGTGATAAGGTATGTAATTACCTAGATATGCCCATCCAGCACGCTTCAGATGATATGCTTAAAGCAATGAGAAGAGGCCTAGGGCAGAATGGAATTAAAAATCGGGTATCTAGGCTAAGAGATGCAGTTCCTAATATTGCACTACGCACAACTCTTATTGTAGGTCATCCAGGTGAGACAGAGGATGATTATCATCAACTAAGGGATTTTGTAGAAGAAATACGCTTTGACCGACTTGGTATCTTTACCTATTCAGAAGAAGAAGGCACATTGGCAGCAGATCTCAAAGATGATATTCCAAGAGAAGTAAAAGATAATAGAAAAAATGAGATTCTTGAATTGCAGCATGAGATCAGCCTTGAAAAAAACGAATCCTTCATCGGAAAGAGACTCAGAGTTATAATTGATGAAAGTCAAGGTAATGTAACTGTCGGCCGATCGGAATATGATTCTCCTGAGATAGATAATATTATTCATATCAAAGGCACTGCTGAGGTTGGCGTATTTCATGATATCCAGATAATCGAAGCCAACGAATACGAATTAATTGGTGAAATAATCCAATAATCCAATAATGTTGAGTCAAAAAGACAAGCTTAGACTAGCAAAGCTTGCAAATATACTTTATAAAGCAAGTAGAAAAGTAAGAATACTAAGCCATTTACATTGGCCCGTTTC
>MDTB01101255.1_pt1 | contig 19371 bp, 1 predicted proteins | sample 811161 | NCBI WGS metagenome assembly MDTB01 (sample SAMN05326650, study PRJNA326480) | marine metagenome | isolation source: seawater | place: Mediterranean Sea | collected 2009 | reverse complement strand
TCTACACTGATAGCTCCCCTGTAGGCTTCAATAGTGACATGCACAGTACCGGTGAAGGCGAAGGAAATCTGAAGCCCCCTTAGCTTATTGTTCAGCAAGGCAGTGGAGGTGGTCTCCAAGGTGATGGTATCAGTGGGAGCAGGAGCAGCGACAATTCCGCCATAATCGCTGTAGTCATATTCGCTGTTCAAAAACATGTCTGCGTCTTCATAAACGCGGAAGATCCGAGCTGGGTCTGCAGAGGAGTCCAGGTCGACACCAACGAGAGGCTGAAGGCGCCAGTAGAATTCCGGTGCGTGGTACTTCTTCGTTACTGTTAGTGGCACCGCCACACTGTTCAACATGGCTCCTGAAAACGAATCGTACGTGCGGAGTAGTGCGATGATGTCCCCATGATAGTATTCGCTAGGCATGAACTGTAGGCTTGGGATGGCACCGACAACTGAGCTAGCCTTACCCGCGAAGGCGAGTGTATTTTGCCACGACGAAAGGTCGGCTGTAGAGGCTGTGAAGGAGTTGAGTCGCACACCGCTGGCAGGGGCTCCTAGTCGCAAGTTCAGCTCCTTGGACATTGTGTTAGCACTCGTGACACGGATAGAAGCTCCACTACCGGTAAGATTCGTGTGACTGGCAGTCATTGTGTAGTTTGCTGCCTCGCTAGGGTATTCCAATAGAGCCACGTACCACACATGTTCTCCTTGGAACCCCTCACCGCGACGCCCAACAGTGACGGCTCCAAATCCAGATGCTTCGTCATAAACAGATGAAAGAGACATGAGAGCGGTTTGCATGCCGGCAGCGGAGGCGTCCCACGTCAAGTCACTGGTCTGCTGCTCATTGAAACTTAACTTGAACGTTCCCCCTAGCTCATTGGGCTCGGTGGTCCACGAGACAGAAAGATGTGAGTATGTATCGATATCATGGGAAGCATATCGCCTAAGGATAGAAGTATCTCCGACGACTTCGATGTTCCTGTTGAGGGCGTGCTTAAAAGTGACCTCCCAAGTATACGTGTAGTTCGAGCCGGCATTGATAACCTCTGTCTTCGAGACGTCTACGTCAGTGGCAATTCGATCAAACCAGGGAATATTACGGAATAGAGACTGCACAGACTCGCCGACCAACCGCCCTTCGGGTTGGTTGTACTCAGCTGCACCAAGCTGGTTGCTTGCTGGAACAGCAGACTGAATTTCCTCTTCTGCCGTCGCTACAGTAGTCGCATAGATAGGGCCGATATTGATGGTCGTGTTGGAGTCATGATCTATTATATCCAGGGAGAACTGCTCCACTCGCACAAGTTGTGTGTTCAACGCGATAGAGAGCACAGGGGAAACTTCAGTGAGATTGGTCTCAACCTTGAAGACCAGCGGATGGCCGGATCCCTCCTGTACGGCTTGAATGGCTACTTCGGGCGTTTCAACGGCATACATAGTGGTAACTTCATTTCCCGTGTCGGTGTGATAGATATTTCCAGCTAGGCCGCTATTATTGGCTGTCAGGAGAGGGACTTCGAAGTTGTGAAAAACGTCGGACGCGAAAAAGGTCACACTCCAAGTAAAGCCATGGTCCAGTCCGTTTACTTCTCGGGACACACTCACAGCCTTCACGGAGGGCAAAGTCTCTAACGCGTGCTCTACATCGTCGGCGCTGGCATCGAAAGCAATGTCCGGTGTGGCAGTGCTGCCATGGATCAATGTGAACGTGCCCTCTATATCAGTAGGAGCAGTATCCACTGTGACATGAATTAACACTTGGTGCGTGGCTGTGCCGTCGTCAGTGCTTGCACTACTAGATAGATCATCAGTAGAGATCTGGAGCATAGGTAAGCGGTAGTCTGAGCCTATAAATGTGATTATCCACCTGCTTGACCCGGTGGTATCGTCTCGCTCCACCCTGACAAAGGTGGTCAACCCGAAGTCCTTCAAGGAAGGAGAAGTCATGCTCTGCAAAGCAGACTGCATGGACTGGTACGTATCACTTCCGTCAGTGGTGGATGACTCACGCTCGTCAGCTATATTAGCCACAGCATCGGGCATGATGGCCTGAGTCGTCACGACACCATATTGGCCAGGATAAGTCGAGTACCCACTGAAGTCTAACGACAAGGAAAACGTGCCTGCCAGTGTCTCGCCGCTCATACCAGGTACGACTAGCACAGACTGTACACAGTCCAAGTGCTTCCTTGACGTGGACACCTTCTGTATAGCCAGTTTGCCAGAGCTGATTACAGATGCAGAAATCTGAACGTCGCTGTCGTAGCTTGCTGTCGAAGAGAAGGCTTCTGATTGCGCGCCCAAAGATAACCCTTTGCTATCCCGTAAGCCGCCAAAGTACAAAATATTGCCCTGCTCCACACTTGATCCAGATGTCATCTCGTGCGTGACGTAGGCAGTGTTCTTTGTGTAGAACGTGCTGTTAGTGATAACTGCAATGAGGTTGGTACTCAGGTGCCCCTCGTGGTCCACGATTGTGACATTGACAGCATCCTGGCCGCTGAAGCCGTATCTGGGTTGGTACCGTAGGCTCTTTAGGACGCTATTGAGGCCTGTCAAGGAGTCCTGCAAGGTGAAGACCTTGCTTGACTCTTGCGCATCATGGGTCACCACATGAGGAGAGGAGAGGTCGTCCAGCACTATGGTATTTCTCACCAGCGTGCCAAAAGAGCAACTCAAAAACATAGTATAGAACTCAAGCGGGTTGGTGTTCTCGTCTACGTCTTCCACGGTGACTCCGCTGACCTCCATGATGTCCTTCGAGCTGTCATGATATATCAGATTCTGTTCCATGAGCACCACAGGGCCATCATTCACAGGTGTAACGTCAATTACAAAGGTCTTGCTAAGGCTCTGATCCTTACCGGCACCAAAACTACCGTGATCATCGACCATGACGTATACGAACAACTCCCCGTAGTAGTCTCGCTCGCCTTGGAGCGTCACTTTGCTGAAGATGGAGTTCATGGTTGCGGGTGGTGCAGACAAATTAAGGGACACGACGTGACTACCATTTCTCTGCACAGCGTGTGTCGAAAGCCCATCTCCGCCAAACCAACAGTGGTCACAGGAAATTTGCACGTCGACGAAGCAGCACGAGCTATTGCTCATCGAATACAGCCTGTTGTTACTTTCCGCAAGAAAAGTCACATCGGGATCTTCCACGCGGAACAGGTCGACAAGAGATGCAGGAGTGTCCTCCGGTAGCGAAAACCTGACAGTGTCATTGTAAACGGATACAATCTCAGGAGCGTCATTCACAGGGGCTACATTGGCACTAGAAGACCCTAAAAATGTATCGCCGGTAGTTGCCGCTGTCAACGTGTACAAGGCCGTGAAAGTGCCGTGATAATACGCGGGAAGCATAACTTCAAAGAGTGCGAAAGCTTCTAGCGTGCCAACGAAAGTGCTCGATATCCTGATAGTTGCATCAGATTTAGCGCGCTCAAATATGGCTCCTTTAGGCATATTCAAAGGGCTCTTGAAAGTCGGACAGTACTCTGCTTGAGCGGTAGCAGCACAATTAATGTCGATCTCAAGGGTGTAGCTGTGATCATCAAAGCTCGCCGCGACAGTGTTGACCTGACTAAACCTCAAAAACCGCGAGGCCGACATCGTATCACCCTCGCGGAGCTCCAAAAAGGGCTCAACAACGCCCAAAAATGCTTGCTCCTTGGCCGAGGAAGACTCGAAGGTCATGGAAGAGGTGACGGTAAGAGCGTCACCTTCTCCAAAATTACCGTTGTCGTCCACAGCAATTGTCAACACGACCGCATTCTTATCCTCATCGATGTTATCCCTGGTGACGATCTGCATACCGGCCAAGACGAAATTAATCGAGTCCAAGTCTCCATGAACGACCAGAACTTCATATCCCCTGTGAGCCCCAGTTTCGCCAGCTGTAACGGACTCGTCGTAGAGGGGTGTACCAGCATCGATTCTGACACGGCTGGTGGCACGTCTGATGTCCATCATGTCCTCGTCTAGCGACATAAGTAAAGCTGCATTCTTCACGCTGGCACGAAGAGTCAACTCGCAGGCGTACTCGTAGTTTTGCTGAGTGCCAATATCCGCATCGTATATCGACACAGCGAAGTCAGCGAGAGAAGTTACAGCATCAGGTGTCAAAACTAGCGAGCTGTTGTCGTATTCCACCCTAGGTGCGTCGTTCACAGGTGCCAGAAAGACCACTTGCGTTGCTGACGTAGACATATCATTCTTGGTGATGGGGTGCTTGTACTGTAACTCCACATCCACTGTCACGTCCATGGACAAATCCAATTCCGGAAATAGCCATAGGTCCTTGAGCTGACGGTCTAGTTGGGGGAGAGTGCCTACCAGAGTCAAGGAAGCATCTCCATCGGGAGCAGTACCTTCTCCAACTCCATTAGCGCTCAATTTTGCGCCAGAACAACTCACGCTCAGCTTGTGAACGAAACTTGCGGCTTCCGTCGTCAAGTCTGTGAACATATTACCATGCCAGAGGCTTATGCTACCAGAGAGGTCTAAAGGGGTGTCTTCTCGGCCCATGACAGGGTGCGACTGCGTCACGACCATTGGGGGCTTGACGGCCAGAATCACTTCGATGGTGACATCAGTGGTCGCCGTCATGTTACTGTATTCGCCACTACTTCCGTGGAAAGCGGTGATCGTCAGCGTGTCGTTGATGCTCTGGACACTATACTGAAGAACATTGTCGCTGGTCACAACATACGCCAAGTTCCCCCCCTCGAAGAAGTCAGAAATGTCTCCGTCCCTACCGAGCAGCTTGATGGAGCCCGACTTGCTAGATTCATCATTCATGATAAAGATGTCCTTCTCTTGCGCATATTCGGCATTGACGCGCAAGGTCCCAATTTTCACATGTAAGTCGATCTGAATCCAGTCTGTGCGCCAATCAGTGCTGTCAACGTCGACATTTTCCACTGAAAGGAATGACAATGGGAGAGACACCCCGAAAGGGGTTGAAATGTACCCAGAGATCTCTGTGTCCAGAGTAATGATAGGAGCGTCACTTGATGGAATGACGGTGATAGCAACCGTCTCAGAATTGATAATATCAGAGTAGCTGCCGTCTGAGCCTTGCAAGGCTACTACGAGGCTCACAGATGCCTCGCCAAAATAGTTTGCCTTCGCCTCGTACCTCACCATCTCTAAGAAAGTCGCGACATTCCCAAGAGCGATAATGATCTCAACATGTTCCTGATTAACTACCGTTGTGCTAGACGAGGCATCCCCCTGCACGTCACTTATTACTGCATACCAGTCAACTCCGGCGATAGCAGTCCCATTACCGGAGACGGAGATGGTGCCACTGCTCGCAATCAAAGTGAGTTTAGCCCTTTTCTTCACTTGACTAGCACTCACCCTAGATTGAACGTCGAGCTTGACTGTGTCACATGCTGAAGAGAGCCAGAAGCTATCGTCCTCTTGGACTTTAACACGATCGTAGCACCGCACCATAGATTCGTAGGAAGGCACCACATCTATGGGTATGACGAGGCTACGAGTGGCATTTATAGTAGTCCAGTCAAGCCTGTATGCATCTTCATCGATCTCCGCGTCGACAATTAAAGAAGATACGGTAATGTTGATGAAATCACTGCCCTCGTAGTATTGCACTGGGTGATAGATCAACAGGTCCAGAGCAGCAACTGCGTCCGTAGGCTTCGCGAAGTAAGCTACTCGCTGTGCAACGGCGCCAGGTTCGCTGTACTTTATCTCAGTAGTGAGAATTTCCAGCGAAGCACTGGCGAAGGCCCTCGAAATGGATATAGCGCCAACTTTGCATGTTATCTCCACTTTGGACATGACGTCGTCACTATCCACATCAACAATGCTGCCTATCGCGTCAAGCAACAAAGAAGAAGACGAAGGGACAGACGACACCACACTCTGCCTGAGGAAATCACGGCCGTCGTAAGTATGGGCACTGGACACAGTCTTGAGTTCACTCTCTACTACTGCGGAGGCAAGGGAGCTCACAGGGTTAGCCCGAGATAATGGGGCGACCAAGGCGATGAAGTCGAAATCGATCACACCGGGGGAATCCCCTGCCACAATCATGTTTACACGGAAAAGGGTGGACCCACTAAAGCCCTTGGGGGAAATGTGGAATATATTATGCAGGGCAGTTCCAATATAGCTGCCCTTCACACTCATCTGTACGAGGGCCCCGACGCTGTTGATCTGAACTCTCTCGAAGTCCTGGTAAAGCGCCGAGTCGACAGTCATGGTCCCCACTTCACATGTCACCACAAGCTCTACCGTGGCGCTACCGGGAATGCCATAGGAATCAATGAAACCGTCGCTATACGCCTCGGAAACGATATTGCTTAGATCCGTTCTCGCCCCCGGTAACAACTCAGGAACCTGTATTTGGTTCTCATTCACATGCATATAGTGCAAAATGTTAGTCACAGTAACGCCAACAGTAGCAAAGGATGTCTGAGTCGAGATGCCGTCCGTCTGTGTGAGGATGAATGTTATCGTGTCGTTAGCGCTACCCTGAAACCTCAAGTAACTCAAAACTTGGTTGATAGCTCTCTCGTCGCCTGTCACCGTGAAATTTTCTTGACTCGCCCAACGCGACGGTGCAAAGCTGTTAGGGGCAATTTCGCGAATGACAGGGAGCATGAGTACTCCACCGGACCTGGTGGATATCGAGAGGGTCATTGATGTTGACTCTCCCGTCGACGCACTAAGATGGCTAAAGTGAGTGCTAACTCCAACCACAGAGAGCACGCGCCCTGATTCTACAGTAAAACTCGTTGAAGATGCGCTCAAGAAGCTTCCAGCTTCATCGGGTGTGACAACGATATCTACTACCTCACTAGACACGTGGTCAACTCTGTTCTTGAGACCAAAAGAGCTCGCAGAGTTGGCAGCTGGAGTATTCTCCATGAGGGTAATTTGCAAAATGGCCCTGCCGATGTAATCATCGCGTGGCACGTATACGATAGAAGCAAGAGCTTCCTTCAGAGTCATCATGTCCGCCACAAGAGTCATGCCATAGCTCGAATTGCTGCTGAGACCGTAAGAGAGCGACGTCAACCTTGCCACATCGAAACTCTCAGATACATTCATATAAACATTACCGAAAGTCACAATGACGTCCAACCGGTACTCGGTTGCAAGCTCAGAGGCAAAATCATCGACGCTAAGGAGAGTTATGCCCACAATGGCCACTGCTTCGTTCTCGTGCGTGGTGACATTCTGGTACTCAGACGGCACGAAGATTATGGGCAAGTCCTTGGTGGGTAACACACAAACATCGAAGCTGGACACGATGACCCTCTCCTCGAATGTGGTAACGAATTCCGACACAACAATGCTAACAGTGTCAAGTGTGGCATCGTTGTCAGAAGAGACGATGCGCAGGTCGGTCGTTACGGCTGTGCCATCTACACCCGAGTCATCCACAGCCAAGTGAAGGCCATGCACTGTCTCACCTATACCGAGAATTGGTCGAGAGAAAACGGTACTGGCGCCGCCGTTTAATACGATACCATCCCAGTTGGGGTCCTTGGCGACGAAAATCTCCACTAGGTAGCCGTATTGCTTTCCAGTTATAGGGCTTGTGATGGGGAGAGATTTCACCCCTAGAGCGCCTGGGTTCACATCGATTTCGGAAGATGTGATCGCTGCGAGTACCTCATCGCCACTTGCGCCGACAGAAATGTTGCTCGTGTAGGCACCGTTAAATCCCAGACGATAGGAGCCGCTGGGCTTATTGTCTGCACTGGTGACTGTGACGTGGATTCCCGGTGTTTTGGGACCTCCACCGCCCCCTCCAGCACTATCAAGAGTGTTGTAATACACGGTCATAAGAGGGAAATTTGTATGCAGCTCAGGAAGCGCAAAGGTAACAACCCAGCGATACAAATTATGGCCACGGCTAATACTGTTTACGCTGCGGGAGACGGTAATGTCAGAGTCAGTGACATAGCGCCCACCGCTATTCTGTGTGCTATCGGGGTATCCTTCAAACATCTGCCCGGCCTTAATTAGTGCGTTGCACTTCTCAATCATGTTGCTGATCTTAAACTGCATCTCAGGTCCATTCAAGTCAGACCCGATGTTCTGGCTCACGACGGCTATTTCGCCTGCGCTGCTGTTGAGATACAGATTAAGGGCCCTGGCATATTGGGTACAACTGAAGTTGAACTGGAAATAACTTGCATCAATATCTTCGATAACCATACTACCGATCTCTGGATTCAACGTACTCGTAATAATTTGCGTGTCTAAGTTCTTGTGTAGTTCGTCGTAGAGCCTCAGCTGGTATTTTGTGCCCTTACCTGCTCCATGTTGCTCGTTGGTGGAGCTTGTAACGTTATCGAGACTGTTCCAATTCACTCTGGGGACGTAAATCACACTTGAGAGTGCCCTATTGATGTCAGAGAGGTAGCCAGAAAAGGTGATATTACCGTAACCCATGTTGTTAGCGCTTAGCCGTAGGTTTCTTACGAATTTCACGCCAGAATATTGGTTCACCAGGAGATCCCCATACTTGGCCTGCAATGACACTCTGACAAGCCCCCCACTTGTAGCGGACGTGGGGGCAAGCGAGTCGCCATCAAAGCCAAGGGATAAAGAGGGCACGAAGGAAGTGGCGTCCTCATAGGTGTATACCACACCTTTCGCGTTACTCAAGCCCACTGGGGTGCGCAATTCCAGGGGGATGGGAGTGGGCTGGATATTCACGGGGAACTCCACCACTGCCGGGGACTTCGGTTCCTCGTAGCTCTTATCTGCATAGACTAACACAGTCACGTGGTCGAACAAGGTAGACGCTGACTGGCCAACGTTATTTGGCACGGTAGTGTCGAAACCGACAGATTGGAAGTATAGTACCCGTTGCAGAGCCACGTCGACATCACTGTAAGCACCAGAGAAATGCAAGTCTTCCTGTAATGGCGAGGAGCGTACAGACCAATCTTGCTGACATCTATTCCCGCTTATGCACGCAGGACTGATGCTGACCCCAATGGAGGCGGTCTCATGGTCTAGCAGGTCGAACAAGAACAAGTCTACAGAAGACGACGAAGGGTGTACGAGTTGCGTCACAGTAGCATTAGCATATAGGCCACTATGAAGTAGACTCGAACTCAATCTGGATGCTGCCTCACGTAAGGGGACAGTTAGGGTCTCCTGCTCCAAGGTGACAGACAAAGTCCCATCAAGCACCGTTGAACCGCGTACAACGCGGGTGTTGGAGAAGACAAATGTCTCGTTGTAGTTGCAGTCATAACCACTCCAGCTGTCAGCTGTGTAGCTGTAGCGGGCGTTAATCGACATGTCGGCATTGCGGCTATGGAACTCGGAGTCGTAATCTCCGACAAAGGTGTCCCCGCACGAGGAGCTGATCTTTAGAAGCGATGCCCGCCCGTAGCCGGAGGGAAATGTCACACTCCAGCTATATACGTCATCCTTGGCAGTCCTCACGACCTCGACAGAAGTAGGCTCCGATATATCTGCCATGGAGGCGACAGCTCTCGCAAAGTCGCTGGCAGATGCTTCAAGAGACACGGTCAAGGCATTGGTGTCGTGACCGTACTGCAAGGAAAAGGTGCCGTAGGGATATTTGGCGCTGTCGTTCTTCCCACTCTTGGCTGTGATGCGGAAGACCTGCACTTCACGCACGTCTTTGCTTACTCCTTTGACGGTCTCGGAAACTGCGAGAGCCGTGAGATTGCTTTCCATTGACAGCTGCGCAAGCAACATGGGCACATCTCCAGTAGTACCAGGCGTGATCGTAACACTGTCCACCAGGCTTTCCGCGCTGGACAAACTTTTAAAGGTGATGTTTGTGCTGAACACGGCGCTATTCCCGTCTTCGTCAGCATCTTCCAAAGAGGGGCAGATGCGCCCGGTGGTTGAGTTGGTCTCTACTTCGACGGCCACAATGGTCTCTACCGCCTCTAAGTATGCTTGCAGACTGTTATAGGCCCCCTCTGCACCGCAAACAACACTATTTTTGCTACTGAATACTGCTCGGCTGCTGCTGCTGCGGCACTGGGAGTATAGTGCGTCAGTTACGAAGGCGTGCTGCCAGATCCCTTGCGTGGCGTAACCACGGAACGAGATCGTCATATTCAAGTCAGTCCCGTCAAGAATGGCTGCACTACTTCGACAGATAAGCGTCTGGACTTCATCCACGTCTTGAATATTCGGATATGCTACTGAGACTAGATGTCGTCTGTACAGTCTCGTCCAGGTCTGTGATGTGGGCAGTTCCTCAAATCTCGCGTGACCTGGCATACCGTTGTTGGTCGTGGTCATGGACACAACAGGGACATCTGTGTCGCTGATTAGGGGAATTTTGCGCCTATTTGCAGTCATGTAGACGGACTCATTGTGGAAGCTTGTCTCATCAGCATCGGCCAGTCCCAAAGTGACGTAAGTGTAGTAGACAGTGTCACCATTGTCAGCCGTCTCCACGTTCTGTTCAACGCTCACATCGAGTGGTACAGCATATTGTGCTGTCAAAGCAGACAGCCCCTGCTCCAGGGTGATAGCAGGAGCATTGAAAAGGTACCTCGACGTGCTCAAGCGGGTGTTGTAATCGGTACCAAGATGTAGGGCCAGCGTGGGCGTGCTGTGCTCCTTAGCGATGTTCCCCGTGGTCAATACCGCGGTGTTGGCTGCAATAGCCGGTACGAAACTAGCGTCAGTCAGCGACAAATAGGGAGTTAGGACGCTGTCAACTTCGATGCGCACAGATAGAATGAGCTCATAGGAGTAGAACGTCTGCTCAAATTTGAGTACGTCCACGGTAGTCACACTTGCCATGTCTGTGAGTTTGGACGTGATTGCCTTGAGACCGTCTTTCAAATTAAGCGTGCTGGACACTTCGGCACCCTTTCCAAGATCTCCAATTGTCAATGTATAACTGCCATCAACGGCGACGCTGGCTTCGGTCACAGTAACTTGAGTAAACCATGGCTCCACCGGAGTAAAGGCCGTGCACACATCTACTGCACAGTACCCGTAATCATTCGACAGGGGCCCATGTTGACTCGTAGAGTTCGCAGTGGTGGCAACAAAGATGCTCTTCACGTCACTAAGGGCGTTTGTGCGGAAAAAAAATGTCCAGTCTTGATCAGGGTTGGACCCACTCTTTTCTACCTGCACCAAGCCCAGGTCCCACGACTTAATAGCCCCCTCAATATCGGCAGCAGAGGCGTCATAGTTCAAGACAGCACTCTGGTGATGTGTGATTTTGGCAGTGCTAACGCTAGCATACGTGGCAACGACGACAAATGTGCCCGCTGTGATGGCACTCGAGGCAGTCATCGTTATCTTCTGCTCTTCTGCGACTAGGTTACCTTCCTCGACTCTCGACACCGTAACGTTAAGCCCGCCTACCTCTCCATTGACCTGGCGAGGTGTGACATCTAGTAGAGGCAGCGAGCCAGTGTTGCTCAAGAAAGTGACAAAAATATGGCCAAAAACGTAGATCGAGTCCCCACTAGCAGCATTTGGCTCCGAGTACGTCACTTTGACCTCACCCACATTCGAAAACTCGCCCAGCATTGTTGCTAGATTGTCTGCAGCTTCCGATAAGGAAAGCCCTGTGACACTGAACGCAGCACTTTGAGTAATGCCATACGCTGTGAAGCTGACATCTAAGTCACCACTGGTAGCGCTAGTGCCTATGGCCGTGTGAAGAGTAAGCTGTTGCTGCTCCTGACGATAAGGCGTGCGAATATCCAGTCTATACACATCGCCGACATCCAGTGCAGCTACGACCGTCCTTAGCTCGTAAGTACGACTCAGACGAGACTCACCAACAGGCAAAACATGCACCTCTTCGGGTGCAATAGCTGACAAAGCCACAGCCCCATAATCGCTGCTGGACACCACAGCCGCAACACGCTCTTCATAAGCAGGTGTAAGTAAGTCAGTGCTAGTCAACTTCAAGAAAGAGAGGGAAGTGAAGTCTAGGCTGCCATTCAGAGAAGGCGGAGCAGTCAACTTATTTGTAATCTTCCAGTATCTCTCGCCCACATCGCTGCTGAAGACTAATGTGATCGTTGTGTTGTCGATGAGGGTTGAGAAGTACGCGTCTGTAAAGAGCTCTACGAGAAGGACAGAATTGTTCCGCATATAGCCATCAAACGTGATCTCTTGAATGGCAAGCTGCACTCTCGAGGCAGTGCCACTGAGCTTGATACCCCCTCCGTAGGTAGTACTTGAGGTGTTATGGTTGTCAGCGTAGAAGGCAACCCCGACCTCCACACAGGCGGGAAAGGGGAGTATGAACTACCCATCTCCACAAGAATTCTCGTCTATACATGTGATGCGCATACCAACTGTAGCTTTTGTGTTCACCTCGGCAAAGTCGAAAAATTGCATGCCGTGCAAGACCTTACGAGAACTTAGCTGCCATGCCTCCAGTAGATCGAGGTCAATTTGCGCATCGTCAGGCAGAGACGACACGGAATGTCCAGTAACACTTTGAGAGCTGTCATTTGTTGTGCTCGTACTCTCAGTCGAAAGGGCAGTGGGTGCTACCACCATCGGATTGATTTCCAAAACCACTGAGGCATTACTCTTCTTTATCTCGAGGATCTCGCCTCCGCATCTCCCCTCATCACTCACAATTATCTGGGCTTCAATGTAGGTACTCTCAGTGCCAGTGTAAGCAAAATCACTATCGTTTAGGTTGAGCGTCACAGATAGAGGCACTCCGTTGAAGTGCGAAACGGCTGCGTGGAACATCATCGTGGTGGAGGAGGAGTTTTCAACTAAGAGTAGGGAACTCAGACCCATGGATCCGGGCAAGGATACGGCCCCACTCACACTCGCATTGAAGGAAAGAGTCACCAAAAAGTAGTTGCCGCGAGCCAAAGGGCAATACACATCGCTAGCATCAATGTCATCAATGGTGATCACGAAGTCACAGCCTTCAAAGAGACAGCCAGAGGATCCTGATGCGACCTCCACTGATGGGCCATCGTTCACTGGAGACACGACGAGACCAAAAGTAGAGCTCAATATCTCATTCTCAGCCAAATTATCAAGGCCAGCCTTACTATAAGGACCAACGAGAGCGGTGATGTACACCACCCCGTTGAAATTAGACAAAGGCCGGAAGTGCAGGTTGGCCATGGCCGAGGTGAGCGTGCTCGGTGGGCCTGCCATTTCAAAGAAAGGCTCAGTGACCGGAGTGTTGGCATCACTGTATAGAGAACCGCTGGACACATTGAGACGGACTATGTAGTTTGCTGCCTCGTTGAAAGACTTCAGAGTAATTCCGAAAAGGCTCGAGGCGGGGCTGTCCTCCCCAATGCTCGCAACGCTCTTGCCAACTATGGACCCTAGGGCTGCAACTGGACTGCTAGCCTCAATCACAACAATAGGCAAGTCAAGAGAGCTGATTGGGGATACATTTGTGACCGCAGAGACTAAATCCGCATCAGAGGAACCATATAGAGCCATCTCAGAAGCGTTGAGAGCGGTTACAAGCAGGGAGGCCCTCGTGGTAGTCGCTGATGGCATGTATGCCACGGACGACAGTGCTGCCTGTACAGTAGAGACAGACCCATGCATAAAAAGTGCACTGCTCAAACTCCCTACAGTTGTGCTCAGATTACGCACTCCCAATCCCTCCGGCACCTCTGACGACAACAATGCAACGGTGCTATCATCATCCTTATCCAGCCAGAACAGCAGCACCACGATCTCAGAATCAGAGTCACTTACAGAAAGATCACCTAGGGACACTCCCGCGCTCCTGGTCCCTTTGAGCTCAGCAACAGAACTAGATATCAACGGTGCATCGTCCACAGGATGAAGGATGACCTGAACCTCGTTGTCAACGTACTGGTCGTTCAGCAGGCCGTACACAAGCCTCAAGGTTATTACGACGGGGCCTTGGGTAAGCACAGTCATATCTTGTGCCCCGGTATAGAGAACAGCACGTAAAATGTCGTCAACATTCACATCCTCACTTGACTGGAAGGTCAAGGTGGAGCCACCATTCCCATCGGTGGTTGTCAACACTTCTGTAGAAAATAAGTCACTCACCGAGAGCCGACCATAGGGTACGCTTACGTACAGCGAGATAGCCGTACCGGCAGGATTAAGTACACTGAGGCCCACAAAAGGGTTGACAGGTGTGTCTTCTAACCCAATGACAGTCTTAGCTCTGTTACTTGCAAACTTCACGTTACTTGTTTCAGTGACAGCCGTAACGGTCACCGATACGGATACCGTTTCTCCAGAAGTACCATCGGTAGGGTCAATTATAGTCAAACGGATAGCATCTACTCCCAACCAGGTGCTCTCAGCCGGGGTGTACGTTGTCTTCGCCAAGGCGGAATTTAAACTCGCAAGAGAGCCCCTCAAGATTGAGCGAGTCGCGTGTCCGGCAATGCAGGCACTGTCGGCCACGAGCTGCGTGTAGTAGCGGTAAGAGCCAAAAGCGAGAGCGCCATAGCACGTTCGCAGATGGATTTGATATTCCAGTGACTCTACCGCTGCTCCCACAGTGTTGCGGGCAATGCCAAGGCCTGAGATGGGGACGCTCTTGCTCCCTGTGCTGGAGAACGAGTCCACAACGGTGCTCAGAGTGGGTAGGCTCAGTGCGGAACGTAGGTACACAAGTGTACTCCAGGATAGCTCTGAAAAAGTGTGCACACCAGATGTTCCACCAGATATCTCAGCGGACTTCGGTACTTCGATCGTCAAATTCAAAGCGAGGATATCTTTCATCGTTGTAGTATGCAGATCAGAGATGGCATGTACAGACAAATTCGCCAAAATCCTAGACAGATCCCCGCAATAGACAGCATAGGTCATAGTAGTAGAGGGAATGCCTCCACCATCCACAACCGTGCTGCTCTCACTGCTCACGACGGTACTCCCTTTGGAAAGAGTCATGGAGATGACGTCTGGGTTGTGTGTCGTGTTGAGCCTGCAAACAAGCTCGTCAACGACGGGGTCCACGTACAAAGCATCAGCAGTGGCAAGGAAAGGGGAGGAAAAGGGCGTTTCTCCATACAGTGTCAAGCGCTCCCTACCATCGATTGAAGGGGCCTTGCAGCCGCCGGCGATACTGACGGGAACGCTCAGCGACTGTAACGTCTTATCCGAAGTGACGGCCTTGACGCGCACAAGGAGAGTGTCCGTCACACTCAACGAGTTCGATGCCAAGTATGTCAGATACTGTAAGCTTGCACTAAGGCGACTGGCTAGGCCTGTAACAATAAGGCTGCGGCTATTATCCGAATTTGACGCGAGGACTCCCATGTCAGCAACCTTGTCTCCGATGATCCACGCACAGTTGGCGCAGGACACTTCAAGAGTCAAATAGCACCCCGCAAAACTAGAATCACAGGTCGCCACGTTCTCTAATGTTAGCACGTCAAGGGTCATGTTGGTGTGCGACTTCAACGAGAAGGTGGTCACAGAGCTATCTGCGATGGCCGCCTCAACATTGGTTGAAGTATCGACTACAGGTTGTACCACGACGCTGACGACAGCGCCACTAGTCAAAGATACACCAGGCAGGTACCCAGGAGGGGACTCCCCTGAATAACCATTGTCACTCACCTCGATAGATATCCTGTCCAGCCCTGCAAAGGAGTCGGCAGGCTTGTAGAGCATGCTGGCCAGCGCCTTGTTGATACCCGTTAGGGGCCCTTTGAGGGCCAATTTAGACGAGAACTCGCCCATCGCCCCCACTGCGAACGCCACAGCATCAGTGTCGACACTTATATTACCGTAATTGCAGTCCACACTTACCGTCAGCGGGTTCAGATAGTTAGAGGCCTGGTCGTAGTCAGGGTCAGTCACCGATATACCTGGGATGCTCGACTGCAATAAACCCGGCTCAAGAACATGCGAAAACGGGGCGTGCACGACAGGGAAGTCGTTAACACTGGTGATGCTTATGATGGCTTCCTCCGTACTGCTCAAAGAACCACTGTCGCTTACACTCGCAGTGATCAAAACCTCTCCATTAACATCTTGTGCAGGGTGGTACTGCACGAGACGTATACCCTTATTGACATCCGCCAAGGAGCCAATCATGACTATAGAATGATCCGTTGTTGTGACGACTAGATCATCGATGGCGAAGTCAAGGGAGGCAATGAGATCGCACGCATCGCCGCACCCAGTAGTAGCTCTCCGACTGTACACGGCGAAGCGCCCCGTTTCTGTCGCGATAGTGAGAGTCAGCTGACTATACCCATTTGGCTCATCGGCATCAACGTCCTCTATGCTTACAGATGTGAAGAGCAGAGAGGGTTCATCTTCCACCAGGGTGCTAGGTGCAAGCCCCTTAATGACAGGTGCGTCGTTCACTGCCTCCAAGGCAATGGACAAGACGTTTCTGGTAGCATCTGTGGTGGCCTCTCTGCTCACTACATCATACTCTTCAATTGCCGTGCTGATACTAGTACCAGAAATCCAGTTCTTGTTAACGTGTTTGTTGGGCACGAACACGAAGGAGGAAAGCGCTTTGGAGAGGCTTGTGTAGTCACCAGTGAGAACCACCACATCCTGGTCTGCACTCACCATTGTGCTGTCTTTGCTCACAAGACAAGTAGAAGCATCTCCATCTGCTGTCTCGACCACACATCCTCCCTTGAGCAAGGCTTCTGTCCCGAAGAAGGTGCTGTCGTACTCGAGAGTTTCCTTGTAGAACGCTAGATGCCCCCTGGATGGCCTGAGAGTCGCACGCATGATCTCATTCTTTGTCATGCCCTGCACTGTCACCCCACTCAGCACCACGGGCTTGTCCTCTGTGCCACTATAAGTGTTTATCGCCGTAATATACGGTAACTTCTCTCCCGGACTGACTATAATTGAGACACTGCCTGAGGACGAAGCCAGGGCAAGGTCGTACGCTTCGTACTCGAGAGACTCCAGCCCACTCCAGTCCAAAGGAGGCACATATACATACTTCGTGAGCGCCTGGTTTATGTAGGTTACTGGCCCGTACAGGACGAGAGACGGGGACGCCTCGTGGTCCCCATTCAAAGAAGACAGAAGCGACTCCTGGTAACGCTGCATGGCCAAGCGCTCCATGACAGCCAGTTCTTCACTATTGACATTGGCACTACCAATACTACTCAGTGTTGTGGCAACAGATGAGATAATATCCTCGTCCATATTGCCGCTGTACGTTAACAACGTCTGCCAGCCGACAAATTTACCATATGTCGCACTGATGTTGAGCGTCACGATGTCTCCGTAATCGGAATCGCTGACAGCAATGGCAACACCATGCATTAAACTATCCCTGAAAGTCTGGTTTGATGTCTCAGACACAAAATTTATCACTTCGTTCCACCCTATGGACACGGACGATGGAGCTGAAACCCGTGGGGTACTCTGCGCCGGCTTGACTGCCACGAGGATAGTCCTCGTGGCAGTAGAAGAAGCGCCTGTACCATCCATGGCGCTCGCCGTCACGCTTAGAGATATCTGTGTGATACCTTCTAACCACAGGTCACTCACACTCGCGTCAAAGGTGAAGTTGGCCGCTGCAGCATTCAGGGCCTCTGCATCCAAGTCTGACAGCGTGCAAACCCCTCCAGCACATTGCCCCCCGAGTACAGCCAAGCTCCCGCTCGTAGCCGTGGCTGTTAAGTTGTACATACTACTCGTATTCGTGGCGTCTTCCTCCCAATTCACTACGACACCAAAGGCTAAGGGTGACCCCACAGTAGTTGTCAACCTCTCAGCGGCAACTATGGTCGGCTCCTTCACGCTATTGATAATATTGACCCGCAAGCTTCGTGACCAAGGAGAGTGATCCCAATTCCAACTACCCATATTTAAGCTCATTCGAGCCACGGAAAAGGAAATTGTGTCGTTGTCACCCCCCTCCAACTCGCCTGTCGCCGTGTAAGTCATGGTGGCCAACGTCCGTTGGATGTGGTACAGCGAAGCAACCATGCTATAAGAGTTGTCCCCACTGAAATTACCAGAAATAAGTTTCACGTCACTGAGCTTACCAAAAGATAAAGAGCCCTTGTCTACAGTGATGTTCAAAGCGAGTCTCGATGTTGCGCCGCTTCCAGCCATGGGATCTTCCAAGAGAACCGATGTCACGGCAACACTACTCTCCTCAGAACAGTCAACTGATAGTGGCACGGCCAGACGTGCTTCATTTTCACTCACTACTGTCTTCAAAAGCACTAGGACCACCCAGAAGGCCAAAGCCATTTGGAAAGTCCGCGGCCGTATCTGCGCCTCTCTATTATTCCCCAGCACCATTTGCGTCTCGAAACGCAAAGAGCCTAGCAAGATTTTGCCTCTTATGTACCGCCAGCTAAGTGAAGAGAGGAAAGTGGCGTACGATAGGCCCGAATTAATCAAGGCGCGTTGGGGACACCATCGAAGGCACTTTTACTCATCACGCAGTAATTTAATACAGCGATATTGTGCATAACTCTCAGTATTCTAAGCGTAAATTACCCAAATGAAGGCGTTTGGAGCCATATTCTTTTTTTGTGTAGCATGGATAGCCGAAGTTTCAACTTCGAGCCTGACTTGCGGCGTTGTGAGCTGGAATCTGGCAGAGAAGATCCCCAGTGATGCCGACGGGGCCTTTATCAAGGCGCTGCAAGAGGATGATATAGTGGTGCTGGGTGTCCAGGAGTGTGAAGATGTTAAGTTCAGGAGACATGAGGGACACAAGTCTCGTGCATGGCATGCGCTGCAAAAGAAAGCACTTGGAAAGGGGTTCAAGAGCGTGGCCAGCCACAGCCTGGGCGGCATGAAGCTAGATATATATGTCAAGAAAACGTTGAACAAAGTAGTCAAAATTGTGCATATCATGGACGTGCCTTGTGGGATAGGCAATGTTATTGGCAACAAGGGTGGCATTTGTGCTGTACTGAAGGTCAAAGACTCTTACATAGCGGTAGTCAACAATCATTTTGCCGCCCATCAGAATAAGGTGAAGGAAAGGAACGCAGACTTCGCCCGTGTGGTCACTACGATCAGAGACCGCTTACGGGAAGAGGTAGAGGGCTTGGAGAGCAGAGTGGCGAAAAGGAAGAAGGCAGCGAAACGAATTAGTAAGAACGAAGAAGAAGTGCTCAGTCTAGCGCGGGGACAATACAGACAAGAGCAAGAGGACCTCGCCCACCTAACGGGTCAAAATATTGCCTCTCAGCCTGCAATCGACCCGAAGGTGGCCTTTCGCTTTGATGATCGCCTCGACGGTATAACAGCTCCAGATACCTCCTTCAACGAGCTTTTTGACGCTGTTATATTTCTTGGGGACTTCAACTATCGCTTGAATGTTCCACGGTTGGAGATCGAGCTCGCGCGAGAGGAGGGGCCTGAGGCTATGAGGGAGATATTCGAACACGACCAGCTCCACAATGAACGGAGCCGGGGCAGGTCATTC
>MDTB01102194.1_pt1 | contig 19372 bp, 21 predicted proteins | sample 811161 | NCBI WGS metagenome assembly MDTB01 (sample SAMN05326650, study PRJNA326480) | marine metagenome | isolation source: seawater | place: Mediterranean Sea | collected 2009 | reverse complement strand
TTCATATTTTTAGCATTTAATTACTGATAATTAGTATTGATATAAATATCTATTATAGTATAAAGCTTTTTTTACAATATGTACTTTAAAGCAAACTAATTAACAATAATCTTTTTATGTCATTTTACGAAAAAACTTTAGTTACCAAACAAGATCTTGCTAAATCTGATCTGGAGAAGATTAAGGTTAAATATAACGATATAATAAACAATAATTCAGGTAAAGTTTTAAAAGTTGAGGAATGGGGACTTATGAATCTTGCTACAAAGATCAAAAAATACAACAAAGGTTTTTATATACATTATAAATTTGAAGGAAATAAAGAAACTTTAAATGAAATAAATAAAAAAGTAAAAATTGATGGATCAATTATAAGACATTTAGTTGTCAAATATAAAAAATTAGACACAAAAAAAGAGTATTTTAATAAAGAAAAATAGATGAAAAGAAAAAGAAAAAAATTTCAAAAAAATTCAAATTCTTTAAATAAACTAAGTTTATTTCAAAAATCTGAGGGTAGATTTAATAAGTCTTGCCCTCTTTCTATTAAAAATGCCCCGATAATAGATTATAAGAATATTAGCTTGCTAAAAAAATATATCTCCGAAAATAATAAAATTTTATCATCAAAAATTACCTCTGTGTCTAGTGGAAAACAGAAAAAGCTTACGAAAGAAATTAAAAAAGCTAAAATTTTAGGACTTATATAATTAATATTTATGGAATTAATACTCTTAGAAAATATAATTAATCTTGGTAATATTGGGGACAAAGTTGCAGTAAAACCAGGATATGGAAGAAATTATCTTTTAAAGACCGGAAAAGCTCTAAGATTCAATAAAGAAAATTTAGAATATGTCTCTAAAAAAAAAGATGAATTAAATAAAAAAAATAATGAATTAAAGAAAAAATTGAAAGACACTGCTCAAATAATTAATAAAAAATCATTCTTATTTAATAAAGAAAGTAAAGAAAACGGAGAGTTGTACGGCTCAATTAAACCAAAAGAAATTTCTACTGCGATTTATGAGAAATTTAAGGTAGAAATTAAACCTTCACAAATTGTTTTAAAAAGTGATTTAAATAAAATTGGTATCTTCAAAGTTGATATAAATTTTCATACTGAGGTTTCTGCCCAAATTTCTGTTAAAATAGATAAAATCCAATCATCTTGACTTTTCCACAGGTAGGTTGAAAGCGTGTGTAACTTTTAACTTTAATTGTAGATCTTGCTATCTATTATCCAACAGTGGAAAAAATCAAAATTAGTGATAATAACTTAGACAAAAAACAACCTTCTAATCTCGAGGCAGAACAAGCTCTTCTAGGTTCAATTTTAGTCAATAATGATATTATTGACGAAATTGCAAATATTATTAAGCCTATGAGTTTTTACGATCCTGCGCACACTAAAATTTATGAAGTAATTGAGACATTAAATAATAAAGGAATGATTGCCAATCCTATAACTCTTAAAAATTTTTTTGAAAAAGATAATATGCTTAATGAAGTTGGAGGAACAGAATATCTTGTTAAATTAACGAGATTTTCTGGATCAACTAAACAAGCTATTGATTATGCTAAAGTTATCCATGAAATGTATTTAAGAAGAGAGTTAATCTTGATTTCTGACAATTTAACCTCGGAAACTTTAAATACAAAAGAACAGAGTGCTGAAAAAATTATCGAGGGAACAGAAAAATCTTTGTTTGATTTAGCTGAACGTGGAAGTTTTTCTCAATCATTTTTAAAATTTAACCATGCCTTAGATCAGACTATAGAAATGGCTACTCAAGCAATGAAAAGTGATCAAGGTATAGTTGGGGTTCCTACAGGTTTAAAGGACTTAGATGAAAAATTAGGAGGTCTTCATAAATCTGATTTAGTTATATTGGCTGGGAGGCCAGGAATGGGTAAAACAGCATTAGCAACCAATATAGCTTACCATGCAGCTCAATCACTTCAAAGCAGACAAGAAAAATCATCGGTGGCCTTTTTTTCTTTAGAGATGTCATCTGAGCAATTGTCAACTAGAATCTTATCAGAACAAGCGAGAATAAAGTCTGACGACATAAGAAGAGGAAAAGTCACGGAGGAAGAGATAAATAGATATATAGAAACTTCAAGAAATATATACAATCTTCCGCTATTTATTGATGAAACCCCAGCTATCACGATCGCTACACTAAGTAATAGGGCTAGAAGAATTAAACGTCTTTTTGGAGTAAGTTTAGTTGTTGTAGATTACATACAATTAATGAGGTCGCCTAACTCAAGTAGAAATGAAAACAGGGTTCAAGAAGTATCTGAAATTACTCAAGGACTTAAAGCCTTAGCTAAAGAGCTTAAAGTTCCAGTTTTAGCTTTGTCTCAATTATCTAGAGCAGTTGAACAAAGAGATGAGAAAAAACCTCAGTTATCTGATTTAAGAGAGTCAGGGTCAATTGAACAAGATGCTGATGTTGTTATGTTTGTTTATAGAGAAGCCTATTATTTGGAGAACAAACAACCAAAATTAGGCTCAATTGAACATGCAGAATGGCAATCCAAAATGAATGATGTTAATGGTCTAGCCGATATTATTCTCGGTAAACAAAGACATGGTCCAACGGGTACTGTAAAAGTTGAGTTTGAGGGAATCTATACAAAATTTAAAGATTTGAGTAAAAATTAATCATAGTTTTCCCTTTAGTTATAAATAAATTAAGATATATCTGAAATATCGTCATGTTTGCTGATATTTATAAAAAAATAATAATAGATTTCTCCAAAATAACTCTCTTTTTTTTAGTTATTATAATCACATTCTCACTTTATCACTCTAAAAATTTCAATTTAGATGCATCTTCTGATGCTCTTTTATTAGAGGGAGACCCAGATCTAAAATATTTAAGAGAAGTTAATAAAACATATGGATCTAAAGATTTCTTAGTTTTAACGTATACTCCTGTATCAAGTTTTACAGAAAAAGAAACTATTCTTAATCTTCAACTGCTGAAATCAAAAATTGAAAAGTTAACTTGGGTAGATAGTGTAGTTACAGTAATAGACGTTCCTCTTTTAAAAAGCACTGATGAAGGGCTAATGGAAAGATTAAAAAATTATAAAACATTATCTTATCCAGAAATAGACAGAGAAAGAGGATTTAATGAAATTATTAACAGTCCCATTTATAAAAATTACGTTATTAGTGAGGATGGTAAGACATCTGGAATAGTGGTCTATCTAAAAAAAGATGAAAGATTAGCAGAATATTTAAAAGTAAAAGATAAATATTTTAATCAATCGATTGAAACAGGTTTATCTAAAGAAGAAAAGGTAAATTATAAAAAATTTTTAATAGAGTACGAAGAATATAAAAATTTATACAATATTAGAAATCATCAAAATATTTCTGAAATAAGAGATGTCATAAATAAATATGGAGAAAATGCTAAAATTCATTTAGGCGGTATCCCGATGATAGCTGACGATATGATGAGCTATATCAAAAGTGACATAGTAGTTTTTGGAATAGGAGTTTTCATTTTTATCATATTAACACTTTGGTTTATATTTAGAAATTTTAAATGGGTGACAATGCCTTTATTAGGTTGTGCTACTTCAGTCGTTATAATGATTGGTCTCTTAGGATTAATTGGTTGGAAAGTAACAGTAATTTCCTCGAACTTTATTGCTTTAATGCTCATATTGAACATGGCAATGAACATCCACGTAACAGTTAGATTTTTACAATTAAAAAAAGAATTTCCACAAATGACAAAAGATGAAGCAGTTTTTGAATCTAGTAGAAAAATGATGCTTCCAATACTCTACACAGTTTTGACTACCATATGCGCTTTTTTATCTTTGGTTTTTAGTGGAATTAAACCGATAATTGATTTTGGTTGGATGATGACTTTGGGATTAATAGTCTCATTGCTAGTTACGTTTTTGTTATTACCATCCTTGTTAAACTTGTTCTCATCAGAAAATGAGATTGGTATTAAAGATACGGAAAAATCTTTGATAACTTCAGCTTTAGGTTCTTTTACTAAAAAAAACAAAATTTTAATTTTTGGATTTACCTTTTTAATAATTATATTAAGTGTAATTGGAATTTTTAAGCTAGAAGTTGAAAACAGTTTTATTAATTATTTTGATAAAAAAACTGAAATTTATAAGGGAATGAAAAAAATCGATGATGACCTTGGTGGTACTACTCCCCTAAATATTATCTTAAAATTTCCAACAAAGAAAAAAGAGAAGAAAGAAGAGAGCGATGAATTCGATGAATGGGAGGAAGACAGTGAGGTGAAGGAGGACAAAGCAAAATATTGGTTTACAAGAGATAAAATGGATAAAATTATTAAAGTTCATGATTATTTAGACTCATTGCCAGAAATTGGAAAAGTTTTATCATTTGGTTCAATTCTTAGAGTGGCAGAGGATTTAAATAAAAAACAATTACAAAGTTTAGAAATTGCAGTTTTATATAGTAAAATTCCTGTTGAAATTAAAAAGGAAATTGTCACTCCTTATATCTCAGTAAATAAAGATGAGGCAAGAATAAGTGTAAGAATTAAAGACTCATTAGAAAATTTAAGGAGAAACGACCTAATAGAAAAAATAAATTCTGACCTAAATACTAAACTCGGTTTGAGTAAAGAAGAATACAAATTAGCAGGTGTCCTAATATTATTTAATAATTTATTGCAGAGCTTATTCAAATCTCAAATACTTACTCTAGGTATAGTAATGCTTGGAATTTTCTTAATGTTTCTGGTTTTATTTAGAAATGTTATACTTTCATGTATTGGTGTTGTACCAAATTTTATAGCAGCTTTTTTTATCCTCGGAATAATTGGTTTGCTTGGTATCCCGCTAGATATGATGACAATAACCATTGCTGCAATAACAATAGGTATAGCAGTGGACAATAGTATTCATTATATTTATAGATTTAGAGAAGAATTTAAAAAAATAAATAATTACAATGAAACTCTCGATAGATGTCATAGAACTGTAGGTGTTGCAATTTTAAATACATCTATAACCATCGTTTTTGGCTTCTCAATTTTGGTTTTATCAAATTTTATACCCACAATATATTTTGGTATATTCACTGGTATAGCAATGTTGTTAGCCATGATTTCAGTTTTAACTCTGCTTCCTAAGCTTATATTAATTCTTAAACCATTTGGTGAGGAAAAAATATAATTTAATGACAGAATTTTTTGGACAATTTTTTAAAAGCTTAAATTGGTTTGATGCGTCCACAGGAATAATTATGTTTTACTGTGTTGTTCAGTGTTATATTAAAGGCTTTTCACTTAGTCTTATCTCATTTATGAAATGGATTTTATCAATAGTAATTACAATTATTTTAGTTCCAAAATTAAGACCTTGGGTGAGTGAATACATCGAGTCTGAATTTATAAATAATGTTGGTATTGGAATAATAGTCTTTTTTTTTTACTCTATTTTTAATAATAATAATTGGAAAAGGATTAAGTAAAGCTGTTACTTGGACAGGTGTAGGATCCATTGATAAAAGTTTTGGCTTGTTATTTGGTTTTTTTAAAGGCTATATAGTATCAATATGTTTATTTTCTATATTAAATTGGTTTTATCCATATCAAAATTGGGGTATATCAGCAGAAGATGCTATTTCATTTGATATTGTAAAAAAAGGTAGTGAAATTCTTATAGAAGAGTTTCCGTCTAATGAAGAATTAATAGATACAAAAGATAAAATTGAAAAAATTTGATTCAGATAAATTAAGAGAAGAGTGTGGTGTGTTTGGAATTTATAACCATGAGGACTCTGCAGCCTTAGTTGCTTTAGGACTGCATGCCTTACAGCATCGGGGTCAAGAAGGTTGTGGAATTGTGTCTTATGATAGTAAAAATTTCCACTCAGAAAAAAGACAAGGATTAGTTGGAGATCATTTTACTAAAAGCGATGTTATTAGTAAACTTCCAGGAAAATCAGCAATTGGTCATAACAGATACTCTACAACTGGAGAAACTTCTTTAAGAAATATACAACCCTTTTTTGCCGATCTTCATTTGGGAGGTTTAAGTATTGCTCACAATGGGAATCTAACTAATGCTTTAATTCTTAGAGAGAAATTAGTTAAAGAAGGTGCAATTTTTAGAACTACTAGCGATACAGAAACTATCGTACAATTAATAGCAAAATCAAAACGAGAAAGAATGATCGATAAATTAATCGATACACTTTTTCAAATTCATGGTGGGTATTCATTGGTTATTATGACAAACAAAAAGTTAATAGGTGTTAGAGATCCTTTTGGAATAAGACCCCTAGTAATTGGAAAATTAAAAGAATCATTTATTTTAGCATCAGAAACCTGCGCTTTAGATATTGTAGGAGCAAAATTTGTAAGAGAAGTTGAAAATGGTGAAATTGTTATAATAGAGAATAATGAAATAAGTAGTGTAAAACCATTTCCAAAACAAAAAGCAAGACCATGTGTATTTGAATATATTTACTTTGCTAGACCAGATAGTTTGATTGACGGAAAATGTGCATATGAATATCGTAAAAATTTTGGAAAACAACTAGCAAAAGAAACAGACGTAGCTGCTGATATCGTCATTCCTGTGCCAGATTCTGGAGTTCCAGCAGCATTGGGTTATGCTGAACATTCAAAAAAAAGATTTGAACTTGGTCTAATTAGAAATCACTATGTAGGTAGGACATTTATTGAACCCTCTCAAAATATAAGAAGTTTAGGAGTTAAATTAAAATTAAGCTCTACAAAAAGTATCGTAAAAGATAAATCTATAATTTTGATAGATGACTCTTTGGTTAGAGGTACAACTTGCTATAAAATTGTAAAAATGCTTTATGAGTCGGGTGCTAAGGAGGTGCACGTGAGAATAGCTTGCCCAGAAATAAAGTTTCCAGATTTTTACGGGGTGGATATGCCTACAAAAAATGAGCTTTTAGCTCACCAAAGAAATAATGAGGAAATGTGTAAATATATGAAGGCAAAATCACTAAAATTTTTGAGTTTAGATGGATTATATGTTGGGCTCGAAAGAGGTAAAAGAAATAACACCTATCCTCAATTTAGTGACCATTACTTCACTGGAGAATATCCAATTAAGCCTGAAGATAATTTAGGTCAATCAAAGATTACTCAACTATCATTACTAAGCGGGAAGTCTAATAACTAGTTTAATACTATTATTTTATTTTGTTTGTTTAAAAATAACAATGATTTATTAATAAATATTGGAAACGTTTCTAATTTTTCTTTAAGCTTTTCTATTTTTTCAATTTTAGCATTTTTGTTAAAAATTACTAAGTAAGAGTTGTTTAGAAATATAAGTAAGTTATCGCTTGCTAATGATAAATATTTAATATCAATCGATTTGTTTTTTGTACCTAAAAAATCTGCAATTTCATTTGATATATCAACAGAATAAATTACCTTATTGGTATTTATATTTAAACAGACTAATAAATTATCTTTTGTAATTAAAAATAAGTTTTCTCCAGATACTATAGGTCTAACTATTGAGGTGATTGACATTCTTAAAGAGATAGCTCCATTTTCAAAATTTAAAATATACAGGTAAGGGTCTGTCGAAATTATAACTTTATCTTTATTAATCACAACAGGGTTTGAAAAAAATAAATTACTAGTGCTTAAATCGAAAGTCTCTCTAAGATTAGAAAACCAATTAACTTGTAAATTATCCTTATTTATAGAGTATATTGTCCCGAATGTGTTTAAAAAAAATAAAGATTTCTTTGCAGACGCTAATGAGTTAACAAAATAATTTTTAACTGTTGTTCCCTCAGTTGGTATATATCTTAGTTTTATACCGTTAAATTTATTAAAGACATAAAGGGTATTATCTTGATTTGCTGCAATAATTTTATTTTCAAATATTTTTATATTTGATCTAAATGGTATTTTGAAATTTTTAGCCCAAAGTAATTTATTATCTTTATAATTTAGAGCATATAAGTATCCAAGATTGTCAGAAGCATACAAAATATTATTTTCAATCAAAATGTTGATATTTTTTTTTGTTTTTTTAAATTGTTTTTTATAAAAATTATATTTTAAGGTAATCTTATTTTTTGATATGGAATATACAATTATATTACCTTTAATATCAGTTGCGACAAGATTATCTCCATCAAATAATATTTTTTCATTAGTTTTATGCCTGCTTAATTTTTTACTTTTAAAGATTGTCTCATTTAAATATTCATACTGAAAATTGTTGAGATTATTAGTTTCTTGATAAAATTCATCTTGCCACCTCTTTGCATTCTCAGTTGGTTCTAATAGAAGATTCAAATTTTTTTTTGGGGAGACAATCCTATTAAAAGATTTTTCTTTGGTATATAGCGTCTCAAAATCTTTAAACCTTTTGCTTTTTTCTGAGTCAACTTTATTACTATTAGTCCATATGCCAGATTTATTATCAAAAGAACAATGTGGGTAGAAAAATATTAATAATAGTAATACTAACTTTTTCATGCATTTTCTTTTTTAAAAATAATAATAATTTTAATTTTATTACTTTGATACTTCAGATGCAGTTTCCTTCCAAATCGAGTTATCAGAAATAATTTCATTAAGTAATTTTTTTCCTTCATCATTTTTAGATATTTTCATTAAATATAAAGCTTTTTTCATTTTGAACAAATTTTTTTGCTCTCTTTCTACTCTAATCTTTTCAATAATTTCAAAAAGTTTTAAAATTTCTTCACTATTTTCTTCAAGATTATTATCTATAATTTCATTCAAAGCTAATAAGGAGTAAAATTTGTTTTTACTTAGAACAATTTCAGTATAAATTTTTTTTGATTCTGCCTCTTTATTTAAAGAAAGTAATAATTCTGCTTGTATAAATTTTTCAGAAATTTTCTCATTTTTAGAGCTTTGATAATTTTTAAAAAAAACAACAGAAATGAAAACTAACACTATCAAGACAAATACTGTTATAATAATTTTTTTGTTGTTTTGAACTAAATTTTGAATTTTTGTGGCAAAATTTATTTTTTCTTCATTTTCCATATAAGAAATTTTTTCGGTTAGGAAAAACTCTGTTCTTTATTTCTTTACTATATTTTTTTACAGCTTTTTCAATTACTGTATTAAGATTAATATACCTTTTAACAAATTTAGGATAAAAACCACTTAATCCAAGAATATCGTCTGTCACTAAAATTTGACCATCACAATATGCGGATGAGCCAATCCCAATAGTTGGTATTTTTAATGTGCTTGTTATCTTCTTAGCAACTGAAGGTGTGATACACTCTAGGACAATAGAAAATGCACCTGCTTTTTCAATTAAACAGGCTTCTTTAATTAATTTATATTCTTCAAATTTATTTTTTCCTTCAACATTAAATTTTTTTTTAAACTGAGGAGTATAACCTATGTGACCCATAACAGGTATATTGGACTTCACTAGTCCCTTTATTATATTAAAATTTCTATTATTACTTTCTACCTTAACTGCATCACATTTTGTTTTTTTTAAAATCATTTTAGCATTCTTTTTTGCTTTAATAAGATTTTTGCAAGTTTTTCTCGGCATATCTACAACCAATAAAGAATTCTTGACTCCTTGCCTAACGCTTATAGTGTGCTGAATAATGTTATCAATTGTAATTTGATTAGTGTCTTTCATATTATACAAAACATTTGCCATAGAATCGCCGACTAAAATTATATCGCAATGTCTATCTAAAATTTGGGCTATATTTTTTGAATAAGCAGTTAAGCTAACAATTTTTCTTTTATTTTTTTTAAGTAATAATTTTTTAATTTTCTTAGACATTATTCAAGCTCAATAGTGCTAGGTGGTTTAGAAGTTATATCATACACTACTCTATTTATACCTGGTACACCATTAACGATTTTATTAGAAATTTTGTCCAAAAAATCCTTTGGTAAATTAAAATAATCTGCTGTCATACCATCTTCTGAAATTACAGCTCTTAATAAACAAGTATACTCATAAGTCCTTATATCTCCCATTACACCTACAGTTTTCATTGGCAATAAAGCAGCATATGCTTGCCATATTTTGTTGTAAAGATTGTGATTAATAAGCTCATTGATGTAAATATGGTCCGCTTCTTGAAGAATTTTTACTTTTTCAGGTGTAATATTACCTAGTATCCTAATAGCCAATCCAGGACCTGGGAAAGGATGTTTGTTTCTTAAGATATCCTTTAAACCTATTGCCTTTCCTAAAACTCTTACTTCATCTTTAAAAAATTCTTTAAGAGGCTCTATCAATTTTAAATTCATTTTTTTAGGTAATCCGCCAACATTATGATGAGATTTAATCTTAGAAGATTTACTTCCAGTTGCCGATCGGCTTTCAATTATATCTGGATAAAGTGTCCCCTGTGCAAGATATTTTATAGATTTATATTTTTTTGACTCTTTTTCAAAAATTTTAATAAACAGATTTCCTATAATCTTTCTTTTCTTCTCAGGGTTAGAGATATTTTTTAGTTTTTGAAAATATAATTTAGAAGCCTTGATTAATTTTACATTTAATTTGTAGTATTTTTTAAAAATGTAAAATGATTCTCTAAACTCATTCTTTCTCATTAAACCTGTATCAACCATTATACAAATCAGATTATTTTTTATAGCTTTATTAATTAATAGAGCAACCACACTACTATCGACACCTCCCGACAAAGCACAAATTACTTTATCTTTTTTAACAATTTCTCTTATATTTTTAACGATTCTGTTTACTTCAGAAGCTACTCGCCATTTTTTTTTAATTTTACATATATAAAATAAAAAATTTTTAAATATTTCTTTCCCATTTTCAGTATGGGTAACTTCAGGATGAAATTGTACACCATAAATTTTATTTTGTGAGTTTTCTATTATTGTTAACTTAGAGTCTTTTGTTGAAGCAATAATTTTAAAGCCTTTAGGTAATTTAATTACAGCATCTTGATGACTCATCCAAACAGATATTCTTTTTTTTTTAAAAAAATTTTTTATAAGCAAAGATTGTTTTTTTTTATGAAGAATTGCCCTTCCGAATTCTCTCTTTTTTTTTGATGATTTAATTGAACCACCAAATAATTTGGAAATAAGTTGAAGTCCGTAACAAATTCCAAGTATAGGAATTTTTTTTGAAAATATCTCTTTAGATATACTTAAATATTTTTTTTTTGTTACAGTTGAAGGACCTCCTGATAAAATTATTCCTTTAATAATTTTATAATTTTTGATTTTGTAAAAGTCATTGATCGTTAAAATTTCGCAAAAAACTCCTAAATCTCTTATCCTTCTCGCTATGAGTTTGGTAACTTGCGAACCAAAATCTACAATTATAATTTTTTCCTTCAAGTTCGATGGTGGCATTTATTTCTTTAAGGAATTAACTATCTTAATTTTAAGGTCTTGGCTTTTTTTACAATACTCTTTGCAAAAAATTAGTAATTTATCTATTAATTCTTTACTGCCTTTAAAATCTGATGATTCTAATTTTAATTTAGCTAAATTATAAGTTGCTTCCTCATTTCTTGGGTTAAGCAAAATTACTGTTTTTAAATTTTTTTCTTCTAAGTCTTTATTTTCTCGTGAATTGAAAATCTTAGAGAGATACAAATAAGCCTTTTCGTTTTTTGGATTAAACACTATATCTTGTTCAAATTTAAATTTTGCTTTATCGAATTCTTTATTTTTAAAATATTTTAAACCTTCAGAAAAATAATTCATTTTTGCAAAAGTAAGGTTTGGTAATAGTATTAAGATTGATACAAATATAATTAATCTAATCATAAAAATTTATAGTTTAAGGTTGGTTCAATCATCTCTACACTATGTACCATGCTTTCATAAAATCCTGCTTTGGTAATTTTAATAAACTTTGCATTTTTTTTTATATCATTCAATTTTTTTGCTCCTACATAACCCATAGACGATCTTAGACCACCTTTAAGTTGATAAATAATTTTTGAGACATTGCCCTTATATTCTACTCTTCCATCAACTCCTTCAGGTACAAATTTAGACTTGTCTTTATAGTTTTTTTTGGAAATATCTATTTGAAGATCCCGCCGACATAGCTCCTATCGATCCCATTCCTCGATATTGTTTATAGAATTTATTTTTAATTTTGAACTTTTTGCCTGGACTTTCGTCAGTTCCTGCAAATATAGATCCCATCATTATCGCGTCAGCTCCAGCCGCTATAGCTTTAGCTATGTCTCCTGAAAACTTTATCCCTCCATCTGAAATTATTTTTACTTTTTTGCCCTTTAAAGCTTTGTGGACTTCCATTATAGCAGTAATTTGAGGAACGCCTATACCAGCTACCATTCTTGTTGTGCAAATGGAGCCAGGTCCTATACCAACTTTAATAATATCGGCCCCTGAATTATATAATCTTTTTGCAGCCTCTGCTGTAGCAATATTACCAGCACAAATCGGTATTTTATTTTTTTTTATTTTTGATAAAATTTTTAAAACTTTTTTACTATGACCATGCGCGGTATCGATCACAATTAAATCCACACCGCTATCAATAAGAGATTTAGCTCTTTTTATGTCCTCCGAGTTAGTTCCTATTGCGGCCCCAACAAGTAAATTTTTTCTTTTAACCTTTAGAACTTCTTTGCTTTGATTGTTAATACTTAAATTTCTATGGATAACTCCGATACCACCAGACTCAGCTATAGCAATAGCCATTGATGACTCTGTAACTGTATCCATTGCAGAGGACAAGAATGGTGTTTTTAATTTAATATTTTTTGTAAGATTAACTGTAATATCTGTTTCTGACGGTAAAACTTCAGAAAAACGCGGCAGTAACAACACGTCGTCAAAAGTTAATGCTTCTTTTATTGCTTCCATATAAACTTATATACAATTTTTGAAATTTATAAAGTCTTTAATATTGAGCAGTGTAAATAAGTTTCTCTTGATTCGTTTCTACTGGACTCAGGTTTGAAAAAAAGTACTTTTTTGAACCTTGATTTGGCTAATTCTTTAACTTCTAAAAAATCCTCTCCCATAAATATTTTGGACACTAAAACTCCATTTTTCTTTAAAATTTTTGTTGAAAAAACAATAACATCTGCACAAAGCTGATTTGTTCGAATACAATCTAAAGATTTATTTCCAGTAGTGTTTGCAGCCATATCTGATAATACAACATCTAATTTATCGTTAAAAAAATTAAAAATTTTATCTTTCGTGTCTTTTTCTAGAAAATTACATTGTAAAAATTCAATGTTTTCCAACTTATCCATCTTTTTGATATCTAATGATAATATCTTTCCGTTAGTTACAATCTTACTAGAAACTTGAGACCATCCTCCTGGAAAAGCTCCTATATCCAATAAATTGCTATTTTTTTTAATAAATTTAAATTTATTGTTTAATTCAATTAATTTAAAAGCAGATCTAGAACGATAGCCTAAGGTCTTAGACTTTTTAAAAAATTGATCTCTGTGCTGTTTAATCTTCCAGGTATTGCTTTTTTTACTCTTTTTTGACTTTTTCATTATAGAACATCTTCATGCTCATCTTCCGTAGTTACTAAGTTTTCTTTTTTATTTCTTCTTTTATACATAAAAAAGCTAACAGGAATTAAAAACATATAGACTAAACCAAAAAATAAAACTGTTTCAAATGTGTAATACAATAAAGAAATAAAGATTATTCCAATACCTAATAAAATAAACACTGTTGATTTTGGCGAAAATGATATTTTTTTAAAAGATAGGGTTGGAATTTTACTAACTAGTAAAATAGCAATTAAAAAAGTAAAGTAGGGAGTTATTTTCTTGATTTCTAAATTGAAGCTTAAGCCTGAAATTTCAAAAATCAATGGCATTAAAATTAATATACCTCCTGCAGGAGAAGGAATGCCTTCAAAATAATTTATCTTCCATGCTTCTTGTTCATATTTAGTTAGATTAAATCTTGCTAATCTTAAAGCACAACAAACTGAATAAATTAATGTAATTGCCCAACCTAATTTTCCATAATTATTTAATTCCCAGAAATATAAAATGAAAACTGGGGCTATACCAAAGCTTACAAAGTCCGTAAGTGAGTCTAACTCCTTTCCAAATTCTGAAGTGCCTTTTATTAAACGAGCTACTCTTCCATCTAATGCATCAAGTATAGCAGCCAATAAAATGAAGATTACAGCTAAGTTATAATTTCCGTCAATTGAAAATTTAATAGAGCTTATGCCTAAGCATACTCCTGCTAATGTCAATATATTTGGTAACAAGTAGCGTGTCCTTTTAGAGGCAACTAATTTAAATTTTTTATTCTCTTGCATTATACTGAAGCTATTAAACTTTCTCCTGCTACTACGTTTTGACCAATTTTTGCTAAAACTTTTTTATTTTTAAAATAAATATCTACTCTACTTCCAAAACGAATCATTCCTATTCTTTCACCTTGTTTTAAGTTTTGTCCTTGTTCTACTTCGGTAACTATTCTCCTAGCGATTAATCCTGCTATTTGAACTAATATAATTTCTTCTCCTGATTGGTTGCATTTTACTCTATAATAATTTCTCTCATTTTCCTCACTTGCTTTATCCAATGAAGCATTTAAAAATTTTCCTGGCTTATAATTAATTTCTTCTACCGTTCCTGCTAAAGGTGTTCTATTGACATGACAATTAAAAACGTTCATGAAAATACTTACTTTTGTGAAAGTTGTATTTTCTAATTGCAACTCAATAGGTCCAGTTTGATCTGAAATATCAGTTATTAAACCATCAGCCGGACTTACTAAAAATGAGTTATCATTTATAGAATATCGCTCAGGATCTCTAAAAAAATAGTAAACCCAAATAGTTAATAAAATCATAATTAAGCCAAGAAATTTTGAAAAGATCAAAAATATAAATGTTATAATTACAGAAATAGCTAAAAATTTGTAACCTTCTTTATGGATGCCTGGAAAAATTGTATTAAACATAATTTTAAGTTTGCTAATTTTTTTCTAATATGTATAAAAATCTTGCTTATCAATCTATATTTATTTTATGGCAAAAATTAAAGTTAAAAACCCCTTAGTAGAGCTCGATGGAGACGAAATGACACGAATTATTTGGTCATTTATCAAATCTAAGCTTATTAAACCCTACTTAGATATCGATCTTAAATACTTTGATCTAGGTATGGAAAATAGAGATAAGACAAACGATCAAGTAACAATAGATTGTGCAAAGGCAATACAGAAATATGGAGCGGGTGTTAAGTGCGCTACTATTACCCCGGATGAAGCTAGAGTTGAAGAATTCAAATTAAAAAAAATGTGGAGATCTCCTAATGGTACAATTAGAAATATCGTTGGAGGAACAATTTTTAGAGAACCAATAATTTGTAAGAATGTACCGAGATTAGTGCCTCATTGGACAGATAGCGTTATAGTAGGAAGACATGCTTTTGGAGATCAGTACAAAGCTACGGACTTTAAAGTTCCGGGAAAAGGGAAAATGACAGTTAAATGGGAATCTGAAAATGGAAAAGAAAAAATTGAGCATGAAGTTTTTAATTTTGATGGTCCTGGTATTGCACTATCAATGTACAATTTAGATAACTCAATTAAAGATTTTGCTAGAGCATGTATGAACTATGGTTTAGCTAGAAAATGGCCAGTTTACTTTTCTTCAAAAAATACGATTTTAAAGTCATACGATGGTAGATTTAAAGATATTTTTGCGGAAGTCTTTCACAAAGAATTTAAAAAGCAATTTGATGAGTCCGGTATAACTTACGAGCATAGGTTAATAGATGATATGGTAGCTTGTGCTATGAAATGGAGTGGAAAATATATCTGGGCCTGCAAAAACTATGACGGTGATGTACAATCAGATACAGTTGCACAAGGATATGGTTCTTTGGGATTAATGACTAGTGTATTGAGAACACCAGACGGAAAAATTGCTGAAGCAGAAGCTGCTCACGGGACTGTAACTAGACATTACAGACAGCACCAAGCAGGAAAAGAAACATCTACAAACCCCATAGCTTCTATTTTTGCTTGGTCAAGAGGTTTATCTCACAGAGGAAGTCTTGATGGAAATCATGAGTTAATTAATTTTGCAGAGGCACTTGAGAAAGTTTGTATAGAAACTGTTGAAAGCGGTTCAATGACTAAGGACTTAGCAGTATTAATAAGTAAAGATCAAAAATTTTTAACAACTAATCAATTTTTAGAAGCAATAGACTATAATCTCAAAAAAAAGCTCAACTAATTTCATTTGCTATTGCTTTAAAAGCATCATTTATTTTATTTTTGTTAGTGCCACCGGCTTGAGCAAAGTCTTTTCTTCCACCTCCACCCTTTCCATCAAGTATTTTTGAAGCTATTTTTACAAGACTCACTGCATCATATTTTAAAACAAGGTCATTAGTTACTCCAATTGCGACTCCAACTTTTCCTTCAAAAGTAGAGATACTGATAACTATACCATTTTTAATATCTTTTTTTCCTTGATCTATAACACTCCTTAATTCTTTAGGTGGAAAATCTTTTAGAGTTTGTTGTCTTAAAATTAAATTACCAATCACTTTATCTTTAATTTTATTTTTGTTTTTATCTTTAATTACACTCTGAATTTTTATTTTTTCTAGTTCTTTGGTTAAAAGTTTCAAGTTTTCTGCTAAATCTATATTATAATTCAAATCGGGTTTGATTTTATAGTTTGATAATTCTTTTTTAATTTTTTCTAATTGATCTTTAGTCGTTTTCTCTTTCGTTGATTTATCTTTTTTTTGAGATTTCTCATATTTGAAAAGTTGTTTATCTCTTAAAGCTTCTACTCTTCTTACCCCTGACGCAATCGACGACTGACTAATGATTTTAAACTTTCCAACTTCTTTTGTATTTTTTACATGTGTTCCCCCACAAAGCTCTGTTGAAAAGAAACCATTAGACTCTTTCCCCATAAATACTACTCTTACCTCTTCGCCATATTTTTCACCAAAGAGAGCGAGAGCACCCATTTTTACGGCTTCTTTTGGTGTCATTATTCTTGTTTGCACTTCGGTTGATCCATCAACTATTTCATTTACAACATTATTAATTTTTAACATTTCTTCCTTTTCAATAGGTTTATTGTGACTAAAATCAAATCTTAATTTTTCAGGGGATACCAATGAGCCTTTTTGGGTCACATGCTTCCCTAAAGTTCTTCTTAATGACTCATGTAGCAAATGGGTTGCTGAATGATTTGCTTTAGAGTTATTTCTTTTTTCAATATCTATCTCCAAGTTAACGCTTTGACCTATCTTTATAAAACCAGACTCAATTTTTCCAACATGAATAAATAAATCTCCCATTTTTTTTTGTGTATCAGTAATATTAATTTTGCACTCCGAATTAAAAATTATTCCTTGATCCCCAACTTGACCTCCGGATTCTCCATAAAAAGGTGTTTGATTTGTTATAATTTCAATATTATTGCCAGCACTAGCTCTATCAACAAGTTTATTATCTTTAAAAATTTTTACAACAACTCCCTCAGCTTTATCAAACTCATAACCTAAAAATTCAGTTGGATTCAATTCTTCTCTTATTTTAAACCATTTTTCTTCTAATGATTTATCTCCAGAACCTTTCCAATTTGCTCTCGCTAAGGCTTTGCTTTTATCCATTTCTTTTTCAAAAGCAGAATTGTCAACTTTAATGTTTTTTACTCTTAAAATATCTGCTGTTAGGTCGACTGGAAAACCATAAGTGTCGTATAATTTGAAAGCAACTGACCCAGGCAATATATTATTTTGAACTTTATTTAGATTGTCATCTAAAATTTTCATGCCTCTTTCAAGAAGAGAAGAGAATTTTTCTTCCTCATTTTTTAAAGTCTCAATTATTAGCTCTTTGCCTGTTTCTAGCTCAGGATAACTATTTTTCATTTCCTTTAGTAAAACGTCAAAAAGTTTATAAAAAATAGGTGACTTGCTTCCTAAAGAGTGTGCATGTCTCATTCCTCTTCTCATTATTCGTCTTAAAACATACCCACGACCCTCATTGGAAGGTAAAATACCTTCTGCTATCAAAAAACTACTTGCTCTCAAATGATCTGAGATTACTCTGTGACTAGCAATAGTTTTATCATTTATTGGTGATTTAGTTGCATCTGATGATGCTGTTATGATTTTTTTAAAGTGATCAATATTATAGTTATCATGAGTTCCTTGAAGCACTGCTGTCATTCTTTCAAGACCCATTCCAGTATCTACTGATGGTTTAGGTAAATTAATCCTTTTATCTTTTGAAATTTGTTCAAATTGCATGAATACAAGATTCCATATTTCTATATACCTGTCTCCATCTTGATCCACACTGCCTGGAGGACCTCCTTTTAGTTTTTCTCCATGATCATAAAATATTTCTGAACATGGTCCACAAGGTCCAGTGTCACCCATCGACCAAAAATTATCGGATGTTGAAATTTTAATTATCTTATTCTCATTTATACCAGCTATTTTTTTCCACAAGTTAAAAGATTCTTCATCTTCATGAAAAACTGTAACGGAAAGTTTTTCTTTGGGTAATTGAAAGTCTTTAGTAAGTAGTTTCCAGGCATGATCTATTGCTTGTTCTTTAAAATAATCACCGAAGGAAAAATTTCCTAGCATTTCAAAAAACGTATGATGCCTAGGAGTATATCCAACATTTTCAAGGTCATTATGTTTTCCACCTGCTCTTACACATTTTTGAGATGTGGTAGCAGTTTTATAAGGTCTTTTTTCTAATCCAGTAAATACATTTTTGAATTGAACCATCCCAGAATTAGTAAACATTAGTGTAGGATCGTTATTAGGCACTAAATTACTAGAGTCTACTATTTCATGATTATTTTTCTTAAAATAGCTTAGAAATTTATCTCTTATATCAGTCAATAAAAATTGGCTCATATAATATTAAATACAGATATTTAAAGTGTTGTCTATAAAGAGATTAACCAGTTTTTTGCTTTTCGTTATCAACTACAAGGCAAATTTCAGATTTTGTTAAAAATCTTTCTCCAGTTCCATTATCTAATGAGAACATCCCACCTATACCTTTGACAGCGTCTATAGTTAGATCGGTATGTTTCCATTTTTCATATTGATCACCATTCATATAAAAGGGCACGCCTCCAATTTCACCTAATTTCACATCATTGTCTCCTAAAGGAAATTCCCCTTCTTTAAAGCACATGGGGGCACTACCATCGCAACAACCTCCAGATTGATGAAACATCAGTTTCTCTCCGTACTTTGCCTGAAGTTTAGATAGCAATGTTAAAGCTGAGTGAGTTGCAGATACTTTCATTTTTATTGTACGGCCCATGATTTAGAATCATGGGCCAGTATATATTATTGGTT
>MDTB01069250.1_pt1 | contig 19373 bp, 19 predicted proteins | sample 811161 | NCBI WGS metagenome assembly MDTB01 (sample SAMN05326650, study PRJNA326480) | marine metagenome | isolation source: seawater | place: Mediterranean Sea | collected 2009 | reverse complement strand
TTAACTTTTGTTTTTTTGTTTAATATCTCAAAATATTTTGATGCACAAATTCCTATTGATGGTCTTAGTGTTTCAATATTCTCTGTGGTAAGTTTCTGATTCTTTTCTATATTCTTTTTGGCAAATATTGATCTCCTTAAATTTTTGCTAATTTTTTCTATTTTTGTATTTTTTTTATTAAAAGATTTATGAATATCTTTAGATACAATTTTCAATGTTTTTAACTTATCAGGTGTAATGGAAAATAAAGAGTCAGGTGTATTTGTTTTATTATCTAATTTGAAATGTTTCTCGATTGCCACCACACCTATTGGAATAGAGGCTATTGCAGAAATGATATCATTTGTATGATCTGATAAGCCTATAGGCAAATCTTTATATATCCGTTTAAGCATATTAATCCTATTAAGATTTATATCCTCTAATTTTGTTGGATATGATGAAACACAATGCATTAAAATTATTTTATTATGGTATCTTTTAATCTCATTAATTGCTTTCTTGATTTCTTTAACAGAAGCCATCCCAGTTGAAATAATTATTGGTTTTTTTTTTTGATGCAATATATCTAATCAATTTTAGATCTGTAATTTCAAAAGATGCAATTTTGTATAATTTACAATTTAATCCTTCTAACAAATCAACAGCTCGTAAGCTAAAGGGTGTGCTAAAAATTGTCTTGTTATATTTTGTTGCTAATTTGAATGCGTCTTTGTGCCATGAAAAGGGCGTACATGCTTTTTTGTACAAATTCCATAAGTGTTTGTTTTTCCATATTCCCTCCTTAATTAAAAATTTTTTTGAAGGTCCTTTTAGAGTAATGTCTTTAGGTTCATAAGTTTGGATTTTAATAAAATCAGCACCGTTTATACAAGCGTTTTTTATAAGTTCTAAAAATTTTTTCTTACAGCCATTATGGTTGCTGGATATTTCAGCTATGATTATTGGTGGATAGTTATAGCCAATTTTTTTATTTTTTATTTTTATTATCACTGTTATATCTTTATATTATTTAGAATGAAAAACTACAAATCGATAGTTAACTTAATTGAAAAGACAAGAACTAAAAATAATAAAAATTGGATGGATCTTTTAAGAATTGCCATAAAACATTCACCCGAGGAAGCTTCAAAAGTCTTAAAAAAAATTAATTTAAATGATAAAAAAATTTCTAAGTTATTCAATCAATTTTCTAAATTAAAAAAAAAACAAGTGAAATAATATCTCATATTTTTTTATAGCTATGAAAAACATTCCATATGGTAGACAATATATTGATAATGCAGACATTCAATCAGTTAAAAATTCATTAAAACAAGATCTAATCACCACAGGTCTTTATGTAAGAAAATTCGAAGATAGAATTTGCAATTTATTCAAGTCAAAATATTCTCTCTCTTGTTCAAGTGGTACATCTGGCTTACATCTTGCGATGCTTTCTATAAATCTTAATAGAAATGATGTAGTTATTATGCCAGCGATAAATTTTATTGCTTCTTACAGTATTGCGAAAAATATGAATGCTAAAATTTATTTGGCAGATGTAGATCCGGTAAGTGGTCAGATGACACCAAAAACTTTAAATGATTGTATTAAAAATAATAGAATTAAAAAAATCAAAGCTATTATAACAATGCCAATGGGAGGGTTTCCCGAAAATTTAGAGGAATTTTATAAAGTAAAATCTTCCTTTAAATGTTATTTAATAGAGGATGCTTGTCATGCTATGGGAGCAAAATACATGACAAAAAAAAAAAGTTTTTACGTGGGTTCATGCAGACATTCAGATTTATGTGTCTTTTCACTTCACCCTGTAAAATCTATAACGTCAGGTGAGGGCGGTGTTGTAACAACAAATAAAAAAGAGCTCTATGAAAAAATGATTTCTTTAAGATCTCATGGGATTGTAAGAAATAAATCAGCACACTGGAAATATGATATATCTCAATTAGGATATAATTATAGATTAAGTGATATTAATTGTGCGCTTGCTTTAAGCCAACTAAAAAAAATTTCAAAGTTTATTGACTATAGAAAAAGAGTTTATCAAAATTACATTGAGGGTTTTAAACATTACCAAAATATCTTTAAATTTTATGATTATAAAAAAAATAATAAATCATCTTTTCATCTACTTTTACTTTCAATAAATTTTAAAAAAACAAAAACCACAAAACAAAAATTCTTATCATTTATGAAAAAAAATAAAATCAATTGTCAATATCATTATATTCCAATATATAAATTTGATATATTTAAAGAAAAAATAATCAAAAAAAACTTCAAAGGATCTGAGTATTATTATCAACACACTTTAAGTTTACCGGTATTTTATAAATTAAACTTATCAACTCAACAAAAAATTTTGAGCAAAATAATTATGTTTTTTAAATTAAAATGACACTTGCAATAATACCAGCAAGAATTGGAAGTAAAAGAATTAAAGAAAAAAATATAAAATTTTTTTTTGGAAAACCTGTCATTTATTATTCGATAAAAGCAGCAAAACAATGTGGACTATTTTCAAAAATTATTGTAACGACTGATAGTTTAAAAGTTTCTAAAATTGCAAAAAAATATGGTGCTGAAGTTTTTTTAAGATCAAAAAAACTTTCTAATGACTCAACAATGTTATCACCTGTATTATATGATCTTTTAAAAAAGAAGGAATATTCTAATGAAAATTATGTTTGTTGTTTATACGCGACAGCACCTTTAATCAATTATCAAGATTTAAAAAGAAGTTTCCTTAAAATGAAAAAAAGTAAAATAAAATCATGCCACTCCGTTACAGAGTTTGATTTTCCAGTTTCCAGGTCTTTAAATTTTTCTAATTCATTAATCTCTTTTAAATATAAAAAATTTAGAGATACACCTTCTCAAAAGACACCAAGAATTGTACATGATGCTGGGCAGTTTTTTTGGCTAGAAATTAATAGTTTTTTAAAATCAAAAAATTTGTTTCCAAAAAAAACACTCGGTTATTTTATTGATAAGGATAAAACGCAAGACATTGATACTAAACATGATTGGGAATTGGCACTTTATAAATATAAAAAAAAAATATCTAAATAATTTTATAAAAAAAATTACCTTGATATGAAAAATTTCTTTATATATATCTTTGATTTATGAAGATTGCTTTATGCCTTTATGGTCTAACAGGAAGTCATAATAATAAGTGGGGAATGGGCAAACCTCTTGATCCTAGCTTGGCTAGTAAATATTATTTTAAAAATTTAATTAGTGCAAATCCGAATGACAAATTTGATATTTTTATACATTCCCAGTCTCATGAACAAAAAAAAAAGTTAATTAATATATACCAACCCAAACTATCGTTGATAGAAAAAAAAAAAGATTTTTCATTTGGAGCAAAAAAACATCCATCAATTAAATACTCTTTAAGTTTAACTGTTTTTTTTTTAGATTTTTTAAAATTTTTTTTTACTTTTAAGTCTCCATTTTTTAAAAGAAAAATACGAATACTAAAACTCACCAATTGTTATAGTAGATGGTATAGCTCCAAAATGTCGGTTGATTTAAAAAAAAGGTATGAGAAAAAAAAAAAATTTAAATACGATATGGTTTTTTTAGGCAGACTAGATATGGCGTTATTAAAGCCATTTAGACTGAGCACTTTTAGTAAATCTTATCTAACAATGTCAAATTCTAACTATGTAAATGACAAAAAAGTGACAGCATTTAGTAATAACAAACTTAATATGATGAATAAGAATTTGAAAGAACCTGGATCAAAAATTGATGAACCTATTGTTGAGGCATCTAAAAAAGACGATCATAATATTGGAGTTCATGATTTTTGGTTTGTTGGCCCCTCAGGTATAATTGATAAATTTAGTCTAATTTATGATCGAATAGAAAAATATAATATAAATCCACATTTTACAGTGTTACAACATTGTGCTTACATGGGAATTAAAATTACAAAAAAAATGTATCGTTGGTTTGATTATGAGCTTCTAAGAATTAAAATCTTTGAGAAAAAAGCTAGATTAATAAACTAATCATAAATTTTATATTATGCTCTCTTTTTTAAAAGAAATACTAAAGTTATTTAATATTGCCGAAAGAAAAAAATTATTTTTTTTGATTTTCTTAATACTAGTTGGAACTATTTTAGAATTGACCAGTTTAGGGATGGTACTTCCTGCAGTAAAAATCTTTACTGATAAAGAATTTTTGATTGAGTTTTATCAATTTACTGGAATACCTGAAATGAGTTTAGATTTACTTATATTTTTTGTTTTGTTTTCTATTGTTGCAATATTTGCGATTAAAAATTTTTTTTTATGGTGTGTACTACTTGTTCGATCAAAATTTTTATCAGCCTTTCAGGGTGATCTTCAATACAAATTATTTAAAGGATACTTATCTCAAAATTTATCTTTCTTAAATGGAAAAAACTCTTCTACAATAATACATAACATTTCTAATCTATCAAATTTTTTTTGCTCTGTTTATTTAGATGCATTGATATTGATTATAATTGAGCTAGTAATTTTAATTGGAATACTTAGCTTACTCTTATTTTATAACTTTTTAGTTACATTAGTCCTTTTGTTTGTTTTTGGAGGATGTGTTCTATTAATATATTTATTTAATAAAAAAAGATTAAAAGAAATAGGTGAAAGCCGAAACTTTTATTCTGAAAAACAATTAGAAAATATCAATCAGGGTATAGGAGGTATTAGAGAAATCAAAGTTCTTGGAAAAGAATTTTTTTTCATGAATAATTTTAAGACGTCAACAAATGAATTAGTAAGTGTAAATTATAAATCTTCAATTATTTCAGGAACTCCAAGATTAGTGATTGAATTTTTAGCAGTTTTGAGTTTTAGTGTTGTTATAATTCTCCTAACTTTGCAAGGTACTTCATTAATAAGCTTATTGCCAGTTTTAGCTCTTTATTTTGCTTGTATGTATAAGCTGCTGCCATCCTTTCAAAAAATATTATTTTTAATGAATAGATTAAGATTCTCATATCATACCGCTAAACAATTATTAATTTTAGTAAGAGAAATTTTTGATAATGACGAAATTAAAAATAACAAGGGTTTAAGAATGGACTTCACAAATGAAATAGAAATTAAAAATTTATCTTTTAAATACCCTGAAAATGAAAAAAAAATTCTCTCTAATGTAAATTTAAAAATTCCAAAAAATTCATTTATTGGGATATGTGGAGAAAGTGGAGCTGGAAAAAGTACTTTAATAGATTTAATTTTGGGTTTACAAAAACCAAGTTCAGGCTCAATACAAGTTGACAACATTGAAATTTCTGAAAATTTACGAAATTGGCAGAATACAATAGGCTATGTACCTCAAAATATATTTTTAATTTCAGATACTATTAAAAAGAATATCGCTTTAGGTTTAGACGAAAATGAAATTGACAATGGGTTACTTGATCAGGCAATTGAAAAAAGTAATTTGAAAGAATTTGTAGAAACCTTGCCAAAAAAAGAAAATACCGCAGTTGGTGAGCATGGATCTTTAATTTCATGGGGACAACGACAAAGAATTGGTATTGCAAGGGCTTTATATAACAAACCAAACGTTTTAATTTTTGATGAAGCTACAAGTTCTTTAGATCCTAAAACTGAAGGAGAAATCTTAAAAGAAATTCAGCTTTTGAAAAAAAATCTTACATTAATTTTCATATCCCATAAAGAACAATCACTAAAAGATTGTGATAAGATTTTTTCTATTAATAACGGAATAGTTCTAGACATGATTAAATAATCTAATAATGAGTTTGTTTAATAAAATATTTATCTATTTAAGATACGTAAGATTTAATAATAATTATTTTAGAAAAAAACATAAAAATCAAAACAGAATTGTATTGGTAGAATTTAATAGTTTTAAAAGTTTTCATATAGCTGCTTCATTCTTAATTAATATTTTAGCTGATAAGCATAAATCTATAATAAAAGCTTATCCAGAAATAAACTTTCATCAATTTTTAGATGAAAAAAATAATTTTTTTAATAAATTATTATTTTATCTAGGCAAAATATTTAAAATCAAAAACTTTGGGATATTTGACTCTTTTGGAGTAGAGTCTTTTGTATTAATAACAAAAGATAATAGTCGTGAAATTAAAGCTACAAAAATATCAAATAAATATTTAAGAAGTATCAGGACTAAAAATAATTTACAAAATTTTAAGTTACAAAATATTTTAATTGGAGATCTGATTTATGACTCATATTTGAAATATTACAAAAAGAAAACCATTGACATTAATGATAAAAATTTCAAATTTTTTTTTCGAAAATCAATTGAATTCTATCTATTTTGGATATCATATTTTAAAGATAATGAGATTAAGGGTGTAGTCGCACCTCAGTCAACGTATATGGCAGCTCTACCAATTAGAATAGCAGCCAGTCTGGATATTACTTCTTTAATATGTGATGCTGAACGTTTGTATTCCCTTAAAAAAAATAAGATTTATTCTCATAAAGAACATGTGAATTTTAAATATATTCTTAAAGAGAAGGAACTTTTAAAAAACTTAAAAAAAGGAAGAAGTGAAGCAAAAAAAAGACTTAATTTAAGATTTTCTGGAAAAGTTGGTATAGATATTAGTTATTTGGCGAAGTCACCTTACGCAAAACAAAAAAATCAAAAAAACTTTAAGATTAATCAAAGAGATAGAATTAAAATATTAATTGCTCCCCATAGTTTTTTTGATGCCCCACACTCAATAGGTAATCATTTATTTCCAGACTATTTTGTTTGGTTAGAGTATATCTTTAAATTATCAAAAAATACGAATTACGACTGGTATGTTAAATGTCACCCAAAGTTTCACTTAGAGCAAGACCCCACACCATCTATAGTAAATTTACTATGCAATAAGTATAAAAATGTAACATATCTTGACTCAAGTATTTCGCATCATCAATTGATATCTCAAAAGATTAATTATGTAGTAACTTGTAATGGCACGATAGCTTTAGAATATCCTTACTTGGGTATTCCAGCAATTAATGGTTCAAAAAATAGTCCTGTTATTAACTTTAAATTTAATTATAACCCGAACTCTAAAGACAAATTAAAAAAAATTATTTTAAATTTACGGAATATGAAAAAATCAAATATTTCTAAAAATGAAATTTTAGATTTTTATTTTCTCAAAAATGTTTACTTTTCAAATGATTGGTTATTTGATAATATTAATAAACTTATAAAATATTGTGGATCTTTTAGGGAAATTCAAACTTCTTTTAAAGTATATGATTTTTTTTTAAAAAATATTCATCCAATATCTTTTGAAAATAAAAGAAAATCTATTATTAATTTTTTAAATTCAAAAGATTATCTGTTCAATTTTAAGCATAAAGGTCTATCTTTGAAAAAGCACATGATTATACAAAAAAAGATATATTAATTTTATGAGTAAAACATTTATCAAATCTGGAGGATTAAGAAAAAAAAAAATATTCAAATTTTCCCAAAAAAATAAACCCCTAATATCCATTATCACTGTAGTTAAGAATAATAAAAAGTATTTAACACAAGCAATAAAAAGTATAATCAAGCAAGACTACCAAAACTACGAACTTATTATAATAGACGGAAACTCTACTGATGGTTCATTAGATATAATTAAATATTTTGATAAAAAAAATTTAGTTGATATTTGGATATCTGAAAATGACAAAGGTATCTATTATGCATTTAACAAGGGATTAGCTTTGGCACGTGGTGAAATGATTGGGTTTGTAAACTCCGATGATATTTTGTTAAAAAATGCTCTTCAAATTCTTGTGAAATATTACAATACTAATAGAAATTTTGATTTTATTTTTGGTTCTGTTAAAAAACATTGGGGCGTTTTGCACGGTTACAAGCCTTGGAAAATAAAATTTACATGGGGATTTTACTCTAGTCACTCCACAGGATTTTATATTAAAAAAAATGCAGCTAAAATTGTTGGAGATTATAATACAAAATATAAACTTAATGCTGATTATGATTATTTTTATCGGATGATAGTTAAAAAAAAGTTAAAAGGAATTTCAACTGAGAAAAGTGAATTATTCGGTATTTTTAGAAGAGGGGGATTTTCAAGTAAAGTAAAATTCTATGATCATTTGGTTGAATGCACTAGAATTAGATTGGACAACGGACAAAATAAAATTATGGTACTTTTAACATTTATTATAAAATTTATTTTCAACCTAAAACGATTTTAAAATAATGTCATACAAATTAAAAAAATGCAGAAATTGTAGAAAAAATAGTTTTAAAAATTTATTTAGTCTCGGAAAATTGGCATTTACAGGAAAATTTCCAAATAAGATCAAAACTAACGTGAAAAAAGATTTTATTAATTTAGTAATTTGTAAAAATTGTAAGTTAGTACAACTAGATAGAAATTTTAATATGAAATATCTATACGGAAAAGATTATGGATATAGGTCTGGTATTAACGCAACTATGTCTAATCATCTCAAGAATACAGCTTTAAGATTAAAAAACTTAACAAACTTAAAAAAAGGTGATTCAATAATTGATATTGCTAGCAATGATGGGACGCTTTTAAACAATTATCCAAAAGACACGTTTACTGTCGGTATAGATCCAATTATAAAAAAGTTGAGCAGATTTTATAATAAGCGACATATACAGATAGGCGATTTTTTTTCAGCAAAAAAAATATTTAAAAAAAAAATAAAAAATAAATTTAAAATCTTAACAGCAATTTCTGTTTTTTATGATTTAGAAAATCCAAATAATTTTTTAAGAGATATCAGTAAAATTATTGATAAAAAAAGTGGTATTTTTTTATTAGAACATGCTGATTTATATTCAATCATTAAACACAATTTATTCGACACAATTTGTCATGAGCACCTAACTTATTATTCTTCTAAAATTATCATCAACATGGCTAAAAGAAATAATTTGCGAATTATTGATATTGAAAGAAACGATATTAATGGTGGTAGTACAAGATTCTATTTTTCACACAATGATTCACTTTACAAAGAAAAAAAAGAAAAAATATCAAATTTTCTTAAAGTAGAAAAAAAAACTAAATTGGAAAATTCTGATACATTCAAGAAATTTTTCCAAAAGATACTAAGACTTAAAACCTCTTTAAACAAGTCTATCGACAGGATTATAGAAAACAAAAAAATAATTCATGGATATGGAGCGTCTACTAAAGGAAATGTTTTGTTACAATTTTATGGAATTGGTAGAAAGAAAATAAACTTTATTGCCGATAGAAATATTGAAAAAAATCACCATTTTACTCCTGGAACTAAAATTAAGATAATAACTGAAAAAAAATCAAGAAGTTTAAGACCAGATTATTACCTGGTTTTGCCATGGCATTTTAAAAAGGAAATATTAAAAAGAGAAAAAAGTCTTTTGAAAAATAATGTAAAGTTTATTTTTCCATTACCAGAGGTAAAAATCATAAAATGAAAATTGGTTTTTTTATCGATGGTGATTGGGAAGTAGGTGGAATATTTCAACAAAAAAAAGAAAATATAAATAAAATAATCAAATATTCTTCAAAAAAAGATGAGTTGATTATAATTGTTAAATCTAAAAAGATCTCACAATCATTGAATAAAGAGAGTATTAAACATATTTACTTTAAAGATTCTTTTTTAAAAAGAATTTTTCTTTTTTTATATACTTTTGATTTTTTTCAATTTTTTTTTACAAAATTTAAAATTTCAAATCCATTTGAAAAATTTTTAAAAAAAAATCAAATAGATCTATTAGTTTTTAATTCTCCATCAAATTATGTATTTTATGCAAGAAATATTCATTATGTTATTAATATTTGGAATACTGAGATTAAAAATTATAATTTTTTTCCAGAATTTATTAAAAACGCTTCGTTTAAAAAACAAGATTTAATTATCAAAGAGGCTGTATTGTATTCATTTAAGATTATAGTTTTTTCAAAGGATAATATAAAAGACCTTCAAATTTTATATAATTGCCCCCAAAAAAAAATCACTACACAAATTATCTTTCCCTATTTACCGACTATTTATGAAAAAGATCGTGAGAAAATAGATAATATCAGCATTGATAGTTTAGATTTAAAACCTGGAACTAATTTATTTTTATATCCAGCTCAGTTTTATGCACATAAAAACCATAAATATTTAATTGAGGTGGCAGCAAATATTAAAGATAAAACTGAAAAGGAATTTTTATTTATATTCACAGGTATTGATAAGGGGAATCTAAGCTATTTAAAGAAAATTACAAATGAACATAATCTCAATAATAAAATAAAATTTTTTGAAAATTTAGAGAACGAATACTTGATTAAGATTTATTTATTGTGTGATGCTGTCATATCCTCTACATATATTGGAAAATTAAGCTTACCATTGTTAGAAGCTTTTTATTTTAAAAAACCAATTTTCTATTCAAAAAATATTTTAGATAGCGATATTGAAAAAAGGACCAACATTTTTGACTTAAAAAATGTGGATGATTTGTCGAACCAACTGGTTAGCTTCATGAATGATAAAGAAAATTTATCTAAAAATTTGAGAGAAAATAGAGAATTTTATGATTTAAACTGTTCTTCAACAAAATTTGCTAAAACTTATCAAACTATATTTGATGAATTTAGATTTTATGCAAGCAGATGGAAGCAATTATAAAAAATTAATTTAAGTATAATGAAAAGAATTCAAGAAATAATAAAACTTTTATCTGCCTATTTTGTTAGATTGAATTTCAACATAAATTCAAATGAATTTAGTAAAATTTACAAAAATGGTTTAGTGTATTTTTTTAACGACACTTTATCTAATGAAATTTCAATATTTGGTATATTTGAAAAAGAACAATTAAACAAAGTTATTAAAATATTTGTTAATAAAAAAAAAAATTTATTTATTGATATAGGGGCAAATATAGGCAATCACTCAATATTCTTATCTAAATTTTTTAAAAATGTTTTGGCTTTTGAGGCTCATCCGAAAATATTTGAGATATTAAATCTGAATACAAAAAAAATAAAGAATATTAAATCATTTAATATCGCACTTTCTGATAAAAAAAAATTTTTATATTTTAAGGATATTCAAACTCAAAATATGGCTGGCCACTCGCTTCGCCCAAAAGGGGAAATTAAAGTTAAAACAACAAAACTAGATGATATTGTAAAATTAAAAAATAAAATAGATTTTATAAAAATAGATACTGAGGGGCATGAGTATGAAGTTTTGAAAGGCATGAAAAAAATACTTAAAGTTAATGATCCAATAATAATGTTTGAATTTGATGCAATGCAATTTCGAAGAGATAACAAAATTATTAAATATCTTAGTAAATTGAATTTCAAATATTTTTATTTTTTTGATCAAAACTTTAATTACTACAATTATCGGATGAGAAACTTATTATTTTTAATATTGCGTATTTTAATTTTTGGTAAGAAAAAAAATGAAATATCTTTAAAAAAAATAGATGAATTTAATAATCAAAAAAACTATTTTAAAGATACTTTTATTTGCTCTAAAAATGACCTTTTAAAAAAATGATTATTCATTATGAAATTTTTAAATAGAATAAAAAAAAAATTAAAAAAGATAAGATATATTTCAAAATCGAAAAAAATTTCTAAATTTTTATATAAAATTTTGGGAAATAAAAAAATTTATATAGTCGATATTGGAGCTGGGCATAGATTTTTGCCAACACTTTTAAATTTTGATGGTGTATCCAAGATAGCTATGGTCGATCCAAATGATAATTTAGATTTAGCTCATAAAAATTTTACAAAAATTCTAAATCACCCACAAAATGTAAAAAAATTTTCATTTGGAATAAGTGATAAGACAAAAAAAATAAAATATTTTAAGACCACTGTGAGCACTGGCTCTACATTTATAGATGTTTATAAAAATGCAAAAAAAAAAAATGTAATATTAGATAAAGATTATTTTGGTGAAAAAAAAATTTCTCTAATGCAAACGTATTCTTTCGACGATTTCAAAAAAAAATTTTTCAATAAAAATCCTGATGTAATTAAGATAGATGTAGAGGGGTTTGAGGTTCCTATCCTAAAATCTATAATAAAAAAAAATAGACCAATGATTATTGAAGTTGAGGTCAATATTAATCACCCAATATATTCTAACACTTTTACCAAAATAAATAATTTGTTAGAAAAAAAGAAATACAAAATGTCAACAGGATATATGGTTTATAAAAATCAATTAAAAAATCTAAGTAGCAACAATCCATATACCTCTGGTGATTATGAAAACCCCTCATATAGATCACCATCTGAACAAATGGATTGTATATATGTGAATGAAAATATTAAATCTGAAAAAGCAATTTGTATATTAATAGGTTATGGCCTTTTATTTGAAGCAAAAAAATTATTAAATTTAATTCCAAAAAAAATAGCAAAAAAAAACTATAATATGTTAAAAAATTTCTTGAAATAAAAATTAAAAAAATTTAAATGACAAATAAAGATTTTCTTAAAAAATTAAAAAATTACTTATTTAATAAATACTTAAGCTTTCCAACTTTGAAATTTTTACTTAATTCAAAGATAGATATTGTAAAAAACTTATATATAGATTTTTGGATATTGATAAGTAAAAAAAATAAAAATTTTTTTAATTTTTTTTTCTCAGACAATGAAGAAAATTCAAGAAATACTCTATATTTAGATATTAATGAAAATATCGCCAATCTTGAAAATAATTGTGAGGAGATTCTTAAAAATAACGGAATCCTGGTTATAGAGAATGCTTTGCCAAAGAATGAATATTTTAAAATAGTCGAGATATTTGATAATTTGAAAATTAAAGATAATCATTCATTGAGAGAAAATGAATGTATTACAAAATATTTTGAAGAAATAAAGATATCTGATTTTTTAAACTTAAATAAAATTAGCAATTATTTTACTAAAAAAGTTTTTGGTAAACCTTTAAAACCTCTTGCGCAATTTCACGTGCATAGAAGTAAAAAAATACCTGAAAGTATTATTAATGGAGATAACAATATGCATATAGACAGGTTTTTACCTAATATGAAACTATATTATGCTCCCTTTGAGATTACAAAAGATGATGCGCCATTTTGTTATGCTGTGGGTAGCCACAAAATAAATTCTCAATATATTAAATATGTTAAATCTGCAAAATATTTCAGTGAGGATGATACGAAAGCTACAGAATTTTTAAATTGTAAAAAAGAATTAGTCTGCAAAAAAAATTCACTTATAGTGGCTCTTACAAATGGCTTTCATGGCAGAAAATCATTTTTAAAAATTGGATCAAGACAAGTTGTATTTCTACAATATCATAAATCATTCAATAAATTATCGCTTATTTTTGGTTAAATATTTTTATCTTTTTTTTAAGGTCACCAATAGTTAGGTAAGGTTTATTGTCATATGAATTATATGAAAACCCTGGTTTTACTTTTTTAGCTTTATATTTTTTCTTATAATAATTTATGCTTTTTTTGAATGATCCATCTAGAATTACATAATAATTTTTAAAACTAAAAGTATTATAACTATCCATGCTGGTTACCATTTCTTCATGAATTTTTTCTCCAGGTCTTATTCCAATTACTTTTACTTTAGATTTAGCACTAACAGCATTTGCCAAGTCATTTAATTTATAACTAGGTATTTTAGGTATAATAATTTCTCCACCCACAGAGTTCTTAATTGACCACAAGACAATTTCTACTGCCTTTTCAACTGATAATGAAAATCTTGTCATAGACATGTCTGTAATCTTTAGCTCATTGGTTTTTTTGACGTCATCAATGAATTTAGGAACTACAGATCCTCTGCTACCAAAGACATTGCCATATCTGACAACACTAAAAATAGTTTTTTTTTTACCTTTTATATTTTCGGTTGAAACTACTAATTTGTCAGCACACAATTTTGTGGCGCCATATAAGTTTATAGGAGAGGCAGCTTTATCAGTTGATAAAGATATAAACTTATCAATATTTTTTTCCAATGCTATCTCAATTAAATTCTGTGAACCTAGTACGTTTGTTTTTATAGTTTCAAATGGATTATACTCTGATATGGGAACATGTTTGAGTGCAGCAGCATGAATGATAATATCAACATCATTTAAGGCCATTCTAAGTCTTTCTTTATCCCTTATATCTCCAATAAAATATCTTAGATTCACTATTTTATTATTTGTAAAATGATTTTTCATCTTATTTTGTTTGAATTCATCTCTAGAAAAAATAATAATTTTTTTTACTTTTATTTTTTTTTTAATTATATATTTGACAAAGTTGGTTCCAAAGGTACCTGTACCACCAGTTATCAGTATTGTTTTATTATTAAACATAAAATTATTTTACCAAATTCTGTATATACAAATTTAAACTGATATAAATTATACGTTAATATATGAAATATTTTATTTTATCAAATTAAGAATCTAAAATATCAATATATTAGTTATATTAACAGACATTAAGAGTTTAAAAATTTATGAAAAGTTACAAAAAAAATAAATCAAATATATTAATTTTAGGAATAGCTAGTAAAGAAGGATCTTTATTGGCATCAAATCATCTAAAAAATAACAATTCAGTTCATGGATATTTGATAAAAAAAAAGGAAAACCTTAAAAATTTAAAAAGATTTAAAATTTTAGATAAAATAAAGCTATTCAATTATTCAAACATAGCTATTGAAAGTGTAATTCAAAAAAATCGATATCACAGAATATATTTTTTGTCCAAAAACTCTTTAAAGGTGCAAAATCCAAAATTTAATGATGAAAATATTAAAGGAAATACAAAAATATTAATTCAAATTTTAGAGCATGTTAGAAAAAACAATCTAAAAAAAATACATATTTCAAATGTATATTTAAAAGAAATCTCACATAAAAAAGGAAAAAAAAATAATAATTCAATCATTAATACTTCAATCAATCTTGTTGAGTTATATAAATCAATTGAAATGGAAATAGTAAAAGCTTATAGAAAACAATTTAGAATAAAAGTTTTTAACACAATTTTATTCGATATTAAGTCTTTATCGAAAGGTAAAGAGACTCTAAAACAGAAGTTTATTACATTAAGAGATGACTAATAAGGATCAAATGAAAATTTTAATTACAGGTGTTGCAGGATTTATTGGCTTTAGTTTAGCGAAAGACTTGTTGTTAACTAACAAAAAGGTAAAAATTTATGGAATAGATAATTTTGATAATTATTATTCAAAAAAAATTAAAACCTTAAGAGTAAAGGATCTTAAAAAGTTTAAAAAGTTTAAATTTTCTAAAATTGATATTCACAAAAGAAAAGAACTTTTAAATTTTTTTAAGAATAAACAATTCACTCATATTGTGCATTTAGCAGCTCAAGCAGGGGTTAGGTTTTCTCAAGTAAATCCAAAAAAGTATCTAAATAACAATATTTTTGGCTTTATGAATCTTATAGAATGTTCTTTATTAAAAAAACCAAAATTAATTGTATATGCATCTTCTAGTTCAGTTTATGGAGATTTAAAAAAATTACCCGCAAAAGAGATTGATGAATTGAATCCAATCAATGTTTACGCAATGTCCAAAAAAGTTAATGAATTAATAGCAAAATTTTGTTCAAGTTATTATAACATTAATTTTGTAGGCTTAAGGTATTTCACTGTTTATGGAGAATGGGGGAGACCAGATATGTTTCTATTCAAATTATTTAAAGCTTTTCATTCAAAAAAAACTTTTTTTCTTAACAACTCTGGAAATCACTACAGAGATTTCACCTATATAGATGATGTTATAAATTATACAAAAAAAATCATTTTTAAAAAAAAACTAAAAAGAAAAAATTATATATTTAATATTTGTTCAAATAATCCAATTAAAATAACAAAAATAATTAGTTTTTTTCAAAAAAAAATCGGGAAAATCAAAATAAAAAAAATTAAAAGAAATAAATTAGATGTAAAAGATACACATTGAAATAACAAATTGGTAAAAAGTTTTACAAAATTTAAAGAATTTACAAATTATAAAAATGGGATTTTAAATAGTTATAAATGGTATAAAGAAAATAAAATTTATAAACTTTAAGCTATATTTTTGACGAGAAAAAGGTACTTTTTGCAACTATTTTTTGATTCATATTTTTTTAATTCTTTAAAAAAAAAACTTTTTTCATTTATCGATTTTTTTTTAAAATTAATAATTAATTTTGCCAATTCATTGTAATTCTTGACCTTAAACAAATCCCCTTTTTTATAATTTTTTAATATTTCTTTTGGACCTGTTGGACAATCTGTAGAAAAAATATGTTTATTCAAAATTTGAGCTTCAATTAAAACATTTGGGGACCCCTCAAATTTTGATGATAAAATGAAGACATCTGCTAAATTCATATATGGAAAAGGGTTTTTTTGATAATCAAGAAATTTAACGTATTTATTTAAATCATTATTTTTAACAAATTCAATCAAGTCTTTTCGTTTTTCTCCTTTTCCAATTATTGTTAATAAGATTTTATTTTTGTCCTTAATTTTAGTTAAAGACTTTAGCAAAGTGATTTGATCCTTTTGATCAGTTAATCTTCCAATATTAATTAAATTCAATTTTTTTTGATCAAATTTATATTTAATCTTTTTTTTTGATAGAGTTTTTATTTTTTTAAAATCAAATGGATTATGAATTAAAAATGATCTAATACCATATCGTTTATTTACTTCTTTTTGAAAAAAAGAACTATTAACAATTACAATATCAGCTTTTTTAATAAAATACGAATAAATCTTATTTTTAAATAAACTACGATCCCATTTTTGAGGCGCAGTGTTCATCCTCACGATCACTTTAGCACCAAGTAGTTTGCTTACTATAATGCAATAAATATTTGCTTGAAATGAAAAGATATATTTAGTTTTGTTAAATAAAATTCTCTTAACCAATAACATCAAACAAAAAAAATATTTTTTATATCTTTTTGATTGATCAAAATTTATATATTGTGGAAAGAAAAAATTTACTTTTTTGTTAAATTCTTTTTTTTTATGTTTGTCAGCTGATATTACGGATGTTTTAATACCTTTTGTTGCAAGAAAGTTGGTGATTAAAAATAAATTTTTTTCTACGCCACCATCCTCAATAGAAGGATTGAATATAATTAATTCTTTATTCATTAGATTTATTAGTATACTTATTACTAAATATTTAAATTTAAAGTGAAAAAAATAGTTTATTGGTCTCCAATTGTATCAAAAATTGCCACTCATAAAGCAGTAATAAATTCAGCCATTTCTCTTAAAAAGTATTCTGATAAATATGATGTAAGTATTATAAATACAATTGGAGAATTTGATACCTTTAAAAATAATAATTTTAAAATAAATTTAATAAATTTTTATAAAGAAAAAAGAAATTATCATGGAAGTGGTTTTTGGAAAACAAGACTATCTTTAGTAAGAATTTTTTTTAGTAATTTTTTAAAATTAAAAAATTTTTTAAAAAAAGAAGAACCTGATTATATAATCATTCATTTATTAACTTCCTTACCTTTGCTTTTATTGTGTTTATTTAGTTTTAAAACTAAGTTTATTTTAAGAATATCTGGGCTACCAAGAATGAACTTAATTAGGTACATTTTATGGAAAATATCACTTAAAAAAGTTTATTCTGTAACTTGCCCAACAAATAAAACTAGAGAATACTTAATTAATATTAACATTGTTAATAAAGAAAAAATCACAACAATTTACGATCCGATAATTCAAATAATTGAGCAAAAAAAATTAAAGAAACAGAAGGTAGATTTAGAAAATTATTTTATTTCTGTCGGAAGACTTACTAAACAAAAAAATTTTACTTTTCTAATTAATACTTTTAAAGATTTGTTTGATAAAAATTTGATAAATGAAAAATTAGTAATCATAGGTGAGGGTGAATTAGAAAATGAAATAAAGGATTTTATAAAAAAAAATAATCTCAACAATAAAATAATTTTATTAGGTTATAAAAAAAATGTTTTAAAATATTTATATAATTCTAAAGCGTTTATACTAAGTTCGCTTTGGGAAGATCCTGGTTTTGTTATTATGGAAGCTGCATTTTGCAATGCACCATTAATATCTAGTGATTGTTTGAATGGTCCAATTGAACTTTTAAAAGATAAAAATAATAGTTTTTTATTCAAATCTAATTCATCAAAAGCTTTGAAAGAAGCTATATTGAATTTTAAAAACACTGATAAAAAAAATATTAAGATAAAAAAGATAAATGCTCTAAATGAAGCCAAAAAATTCACACTCTTTAGACACTTTAACAAATTAAACGATTTACTTGATAAATGACTGACAAAATAAGTATCATAATTCCATATTTTAAAAAAATAGATTTTATAGATTCAACACTTAAATCAATTTATTCACAAACGTACAAAAATTTTGAAATTATTATTATTTATGATGATCCCACCAAAATTGACTTAAATGCACTTAAAAAAAAGATTAAAAATAAAAATGTTAAGTTGATAATAAATAAAAAAAATATTGGAGCGGGACTATCTAGGAACAAAGCATCTACTCAAGCTAAAGGAAAGTATTTAGCTTTTATAGATGCTGATGATATTTGGGAAAAAAATAAATTGAAATACCAGCTGAAATTTATGAAAAAGAATGATTATGATTTTTCATTTACATCTTATTCAATTTTAAATAGTGAAAATAAGAAAGTAGGAAAAATAAAAGCTAAAAAAATATTGACTTACAATGATTTAATCAAGTCATGTGATATTGGATTATCCACAGTGGTTATTAAAAAAAAAATTTTTTTAAGATATCTCTTTTCAAAAAACAAAACTAAAGAAGATTACTCGTTATGGTTAAGATTATCCAAAGACATTTATCTTAGAGGATTGGATAAAGACTTGGTAAAGTGGAGAAAAGTAAAGAATTCTCTATCTTCTAATTTTTATCAAAAAATAAAAGATGCATTTTTGATTTATTTTTCTCAAGAAAAACAAGGAATTTTAAAATCTATTAAATCTGTATTTATTTTATCATTAAACTATTTGATTAAAAATAAAAATGCAAAAAAATGAAAAAATAACAAAAGAAGAATAGGACACAGCATATTTAAAATGTAAATTAATGATTATGACTTTTTATATAAAAATTTGCGTTTTAAGCTTTCTAATAGTTTTATTTAATCAAGTTTGTATTAAATACAATTTTTTTTTAGATAAAATTCAAAACTCTAATCATAAACAGTTTATTGTTAAAAAAAAATTGGTACCAATAACAGGTGGGTTATATTTAATTCTAGGCTATCTGATTAATTCAGCATATATATTTAATTTTTTTGAATTTT
>MDTB01187992.1_pt1 | contig 19374 bp, 19 predicted proteins | sample 811161 | NCBI WGS metagenome assembly MDTB01 (sample SAMN05326650, study PRJNA326480) | marine metagenome | isolation source: seawater | place: Mediterranean Sea | collected 2009 | reverse complement strand
ATTTTGCTGGCCGCTTTATCTGTCCAATATGTGCTCGAAGGTCTCGCCCAAACAGGGCTCCTAAACTTACCTTAGCTTATCAGGCTTATTCAGCCGCCTTAGTTATCCGACCACGATAACCAAATAAAACCTCATCCCCAGCTTGCGGATTACGCGGCACATTTAGGGATAAAAGCAAAGATACCCCCGCCATTGCAGCTCCTGAAAGAAAAACTGCTGCGGGACTAATCAGCCACAACAGACCAAAAACAGCTGGAATTACAACAGCGGCTATATGATTGATCGTAAATGCAACACTAGCTGTACTAGCCATATCAGCTGGGTCACCAATTTTCTGGAAATAGGTTTTGATGGCGATTGCAAAGGCAAAGAACATATGGTCAATTACATACAACCCTGCTGCTAGCGCACCATCGTCCACAAAAGCATAAGCAACAAAGACACCAATCAAACCAAGATATTCAAAAACAAGAGCAGCACGTTCACCTATACGGCTGATTACCTTTCCCACAAGAGGTGCGAGAAAAATGTTAAATGCTGCATTTAGTAGAAACAAAGCAGTAATCTGAGTTAGAGAATACCCAAATTTTTCCACCATTAAGAAGCTAGCAAAGACTATAAAAATCTGCCTTCGAGCGCCAGAAATGAAGGTCAAAGCATAGTATAACCAATATCGTTTGCGGAGGACAATTTTTCGCGTCTGTCGGACAGTTTCATTAAATTGTGGAAATAAAATGTAAGCAATTAGCGCGAGTCCACATGTAGCTAATCCAGAAAATAAATATGTAATCTGATAACTTTCTAGGCCAGTTCTGAGACCTGTAGAGCTTGCCAGAGCCCGCCAAGATATTTCAGACAGGCTTGAGAGATAAGCAACAAATATAGCACCAAGAACGAGGACTTTGGCCATCGAAGCCACACTGTAAATCAGGCCCATCCGTTCCGGAGCCGTTTTTTTATCCAACCACTGTAAGGATAATGATTGGTGGCAAGCCTCATAATAGTGAAAGCCAATAGAAGAGATAACTGTCGTTATATAGAGCCCAATAACCGTCGGAAAATAACCCGTTAAAGCAACCCCCACACCTAAAATGAACAAAGAGAATAGAGCCAGACGCTGTTCAGCAATAATGAGCAGCAGATAAACAACCAAAAATGAGAGAAATCCAGGCACTTCTCTAAGAGACTGTAAAACACCAATCTCCTTACCAGTGAAAGCCGCTACCTCAATGGTAAAGTTATTCAACAGAACAACCCATGCCCAAAATGCTATCGGCATTGCAGCAGCCATTACCATAAGGAGTATTTCAGGGCGTGATTGCCAAGTTTTTGTAGGTTTCATGATTTATTGTTTTTTGAATTTTATATGGCAGTTCGAGCGACTTTTACGTCACGCCAAACATAATTGATAGCATATCGGTTCATGCAGTGATATGAAAATGCACGCTGTTAATAAAATAAATTGGGTTCCCTTATATGGCTGCAGTTGCCACAAAAACACTTACAGGAATCCTGCTTATGGTGGGCTTTTGTATTTTTGGACCAGCCATAGATGTATTTGCTAAGCTGGCTGGCAATTCCGGCATTCCTGTTTTTCAGATTTCAGCATCACGATTTGCTTTTCAGGGGTTATTTCTCCTGCCATTTGCTCTGTATCTAAACCTACTTCGTTGGCCAGAAAGAGCAGAAGTAGGGCTGCATCTATTACGTGGAACACTTATTCTGATTGCTACCAGTTTCTTCTTTGCGGCCCTAAAATACATGCCTATCGCGGATGCCATTTCTATCTTTTTCATTGAACCGTTCATTTTGACCCTGCTGGGCGCGCTTTTCCTTTGTGAACCGGTGGGATGGCGTAGAATTATTGCGTGCATGGTTGGTTTTGGTGGTGCATTACTGGTTATACAACCACAATATGAAACCGTTGGTCTAGCAGCGGCTTTTCCTGTGGGCACAGCCATTTGCTTTGCTTTTTATCTGCTGCTAACGCGCAGAATGACCCAAACTGCTCATCCCATTACCATTCAAATCTTCACAGCATGTGCAGCTTTTATAGTGATTGCGCCTATACTGTTTATCATGCGAAATTCTACACTTCCGGAATTGCATCTCATAATGATTAATGGCTATCAGCTGTTTCTTCTTATCGGTGTAGGCATAGCAGCTACTATTGCGCATATGTTTCTCACATTTGCTTTTCGACATGCGGCTGTGTCGATACTCGCCCCTCTGCAGTATTTGGAAATTGTTGCAGCGACTATTTTTGGGCTTTTAATTTTTAATGATTTTCCAAATAAGATTACGTTATTGGGTATCGCCATCATTATATGCTCAGGGCTCTACGTTCTGATGCGTGAAAGACGGTTGGAACTGGATAGACAGTCTAAACAAACGCTTGTTTAATAATCCACGAGCCAGCTCAGTCCACTATCGGTATCAGATACAGGTCTGTATTCTGCGCCAATATAACCTTGATACCCAGCTTCATAAAGAGCAGGGATCAGATTGACATAATTTAGCTCACCACGGTCAGGTTCTGCTCTTTCAGGCACGCTAGCAATTTGAACATGCCCAATGAAGGGCAGATGCGCCTTGAACCGATTTAGCACATCACCTTGCAAAATCTGTATGTGATAGAAATCAAACATGATTTTTATCCTATCACTACCAATTGCTGAAATTGTCTTTGTGGCAGCTTCAACAGATTGCAGGTGATAAGACGGCGCATCACGATGGTTTAGAGGCTCAATTAAAATTGAAAGGTCTAATGTTTCTGCTATTTGGGCCGCATAACGCAAATTCTCCTGAAATGCGTCGTCAGCTGCTTTGCTTTGATCTGTAACGCCTGCCATAACATGAATGTTGGCACAGCCAATAGCACTGGCATAGCCTACCGCCTCATCAATATGAGCTCTAGCTTCCTCCTCGCGTCCAGGTACAGCAGACAGTCCATTTTCACCTGCAGATAAATCCCCACGTCGCGTATTCAACCCAAGCATTGGCAAACCTGTTTGGTCTAACACGGCTTTTAGCTGTTGAGGGTCACAATCATAAGGCCAATGACATTCCACAGCGTTAAAGCCAGCATTATGGGCGGCCATGACAGCCTCTGGCAAGGGCCTGTCCGTCCATAAAAACCCAAGATTAGCTGACCATTTTATCATGTTTTTTCACATTATTTAAGGTTTGCTTTAGGCTGCATAGGAGCCCATCCAAGACTATCACAGGCGATACCAGAGTAAAAATCAACACAATCGGGTTATTAAACAGGTTTCAATAGTGGCAAGATATAAATCTTGTGTGATAGGCTCTCTTAGTTGGGCACAGATAAAGCAGAACACATGTCAACAGCAGATATGCTAAAGGGAATTATATATGACTGAGAAAAAAGATAAGCTGCGCAGTGCAAGGTGGTTTGCGCCAGATGATTTAAGAGCCTTTGGACATCGTTCACGGGCCATGCAAATGGGCTATGCCCTTGAGGACTGGCAGGGCAAACCTGTGATAGCGATCATTAATAGCTGGTCTGACATTAACCAGTGTCATAGCCATTTTAAATCACGTGTAGAAGATGTTAAACGCGGCATCCTGCAAGCTGGCGGCTTTCCAATTGAGTTACCAACTCTTTCTCTATCTGAACCATTTGTGAAGCCAACCACCATGCTTTATCGCAATATGATGGCGATGGAAGTTGAAGAATTATTACGTTCACATCCGGTTGATGGCACTGTTCTAATGGGTGGATGTGACAAGACAACTCCGGCACTCTTAATGGGAGCAATAAGTGCTGGTCTTCCATCGATTTACCTGCCTGCAGGACCAATGCTGCGCGGCAATTGGCGTGGCCAGAGACTGGGTTCTGGATCTGATGCTTGGAAATATTGGGATGAAAGACGTGCGGGCAAAATCAACGAAAAACAGTGGCAGGAACTAGAAGCAGGTATAGCCCGCTCCTATGGCGTTTGCATGACAATGGGCACAGCCAGTACAATGACCGCAATTGCTGAAGCTTTGGGTGTCTGTTTTTCTGGAAGTTCATCCATTCCAGCCGCAGATTCAAATCATAAGCGCATGTCCGCTGCCTGTGGACGAAGAGCAGTGGAGCTAGTATTGGGCAATATTACTCTTGACCAGCTGATCACTAAATCTTCTGTTGAAAATGCTGTCAAAGCAGCAATGGCTTCAGGTTGCTCGACTAATGCCATCATTCATTTGATTGCAATTGCAAGGCGCGCTGGCGTTGGCCTTGATTTGGATGAATTTGACAGATTGGGAGAGGATATTCCCGTTCTAGCGAACATCAGACCAACAGGTGACACCTATCTGATGGAGGATTTCTATTATGCAGGCGGCTTACCAGCTATGCTGAAGCAAATCGAAAGCAAGCTTGATTTGTCTGTAATGACTGTTGATGGCCAGACACTGGGTGAAAATCTGGCTAATGCCGGTGTCTATGATGAGGATGTCATCCGCCCGCTGGATAACCCAGTTTACCATCAAGGCTCCTTGGCAGTTTTGCGCGGTAACCTTGCCCCTGATGGTGCTGTTATGAAACCCGCTGCTGCAGAGGCACGCCTGCATAAGCATACCGGACCAGCGATTGTCTTTGACAGCTACCCGGAAATGAAAGCAGCTGTAGAAGATGAAACTCTTGATGTGACGGCAGATCACATTATGGTGTTTCGCAACGCCGGACCTGTTGGTGGACCTGGGATGCCTGAATGGGGCATGTTGCCAATTCCTGTGAAACTGGTGAAACAGGGTGTGCGCGACATGCTGCGCATTTCAGATGCCCGCATGAGCGGAACAAGCTACGGCGCATGTATTCTGCACGCCGCACCGGAAGCTGCTATTGGAGGACCATTGGCATTGGTGAAAAACGGCGATATGATTGCCGTTGATGTTGCGGCGCGAACTCTTGATCTGCTGGTGGATAAAGCTGAACTTCAAGCTAGAAAACAAGTCTGGCAGCCACCAGAGCAAACAGTAAGCAGAGGTTATCACTGGATGTCTGCACAACATATCCAACAGGCTGACAAAGGCTGTGACTTTGATTTTCTTGAAACCACTTTTGGCAAATCTGCTGGTGAGCCAGATATTTTTTGATAGCGTGCTGGCTGTGTCTGCACGATTGGACATTAATTAGGTCAGGCTGCTAACTGAGCAAAACATGAGGGGGTATCGGATGAAAAAAATCGTTCTTACAGGCGCGGCGGGCCGGCTGGGCGGCTATTTGCGCGAACCATTGACAAAAATGTGTGACGAGCTGGTATCAACTGACCTGAAACCCAAACCGAACAAGCTATTTACCGGTGAGAGTTATATCGAAGCAGACCTTGCTGATTATCAGGCCATGGTTGAAATCATTGATGGTGCGGATATGGTGGTTCATTTTGGTGGTCACCCTGACGAATATCCGTTTGAAGATATTCTGCATTCTAATATTGTGGGCTGTTATAATATCTGGCAGGCCGCACACAATGCAGGCGTCCGCCGTATTGTCTATGCCAGCTCTATACACGCTGTGGGAATGTATCCAAAAACAATTGCCATAGACAGTGACACACCGCATCGGCCTGACAGCTATTATGGGCTGGCCAAGTGTTTTGCAGAAGATATGGCAAAATTATATTGGGATAAGAAGGGCCTTGAAACAGTCTGTTTGCGCATTCTTTCATGTGCTACTGTTACAAATGCGCGCGCGTTGGGAAGCTGGCTTTCTTACAATGATTTAATCCATTTGGTTGAACGGGCCATTGATACGCCAGTCACAGGATTCATTGTTATATATGGCGTATCAAACAATGATCGCAGCCCTGTTGATAACTCAAAAGCAAGTTTTCTTGGCTACCGGCCAACTGATAATGCTGAGCAGTTTTCAGAGAAAATACTCGCCGAAGCACCAGCACCAGACCCGTCAGACCCTGACCAGATGTGCCATGGCGGCCCTTTTGCGACCACAGACCTGGGAGAAAGTGGTGTGGCAAAACTTGGCCTTGTTGAAAAGGCACGTTAGGCCCTTTTAATCTCTTCAATGTTTTGGCCGATAGCCTGACCAATTAATCTGATATCAGAGGCAATTGTCGCAAAGCTGAATCCACGAACAAATGCCGATGAAAGATAAGCCGGAGCGCCGCAATGAATACCGGCGCGTTTGCCATGTTTTTGAGCTGCGGCCATGATTGCCCCAATAGCCTCGTCTACATCTGGTTCCTGCCGGTCAAGTCCAGGCTTATACCCCATTGAAACCGCAAGGTCGGATGGGCCGACATATACTCCAGTCAGACCATCTGTTGCGCAAATAGCATCAACATTCGAGAGAGCCTCAACCGTTTCAATCATCGCAAGTGATACCAAGGTTTCATTGGCAGCATCATGGTACCCTACTCCATGGACAAGCATAGCCCGAGTTGGCCCTGATGATCTGTATCCTTCTGGAGCATAACGCATAGCTCCGACAAATGCTTGCGCATCTTCTGCTGTGTTCACCATGGGACAGATAATACCCAAAGCTCCACCATCAAGCAGCTTCATGATAATACCGGGCTCATTCCAGGGCACACGAGCCATCGGCGTGATGCCAGATGCTGTCATGGCCTGCAGCATGGTCAGCGCCGTTTGATAATCGACCAATCCATGCTGTAAATCTATTGTCAGGCTGTCAAAATCGTAACCGGCCATGATTTCGGCTGTAACACTCGACGGTATTGAACACCAGCCATTCAGACCATTTCCGCCAGCCGCCCATTTATCCTGTAATTTTGTTAATTTCATAGATGTCTCCATGGCGTTTAGTCGTGTTCAATTTACAGAAAGACGACCTGTTTTTTGTGAACAGTTAAACAATTCTGATCTATTTATCATACCATTTTTTTTTCAATTGCCTATAAATCAATATACAGCCAATGCCGACGGCCAAATAGATAAGCGGGGCAATGTCCATATTAAATCTTCCCGTTCAATTTATTTTCAATGGTCCAAGACTGCGTCATTAGCGGCAATCTGGCAATGCGCTAACCGGGAAAACCTATAATCAGCAAAACGGTTATAAACCAGTTGCGCGAAGTGTCTTATGCCAGGCAATCCCACAATCATGCTTAATAAGCGCCAATAGGGTAGCTCGCGCCAGATCAAAAGAAATGCATCAACACCGATATGCAAACGCCCTGCTGTATCAAGTCCATGCAATCGGCGAAGACCATCTGCCTGCGAAATTTTCAATATTTTCAGTGGAGCTGGGTCGGTGGCTATATCCAACCATTGAAATTTATCCACTTGTGCAATTTTTTTATAATAATTGATTTCACGTGAACAAAGACCACATTTACCATCGTAGAAAATTGTAATCATTTTTAATGCCATTCTTTAAAAAATTTAATACCGCTGCGCAAAATGTGGAAAAGAAGTGAGTTGTAAACACTTCATTAGTGGAACTCATTTCGGCAGCGCTCAGCAGTCACATATACAATATAGGAAAGTGTTCTTATAATGATACAGCTAGTTCCAAATTTTATATATAAAATATGCTCAAACCACTTGTGGCAAAAGGCAAAGAAAGCTGGTGAGTTCACTGGAGCGCCTGTTGATATCGAAGATGGTTTCATTCATTTTTCGACAGCTGACCAGATGAAAGAAACTGCAGAAAAGCATTTTCGCGGCCAGACAGACTTGCAATTGCTGCAGATTGATGTCACTGATTTGAATATCGTCTGGGAAGTTTCACGCGGCGGCCAGCTGTTTCCGCATCTTTATGACGTCCTGCCTTTATCAGCTGTTGTAAGAATCTGGGATTTACATCTAGATCAAAACAACAAGCACCTGTTCCCTGAAATTGACTGATGTCAGGCATACTGGCCTGCCACCCATCCTGATGACCAAGCCCACTGGAAATTATAGCCACCTAAATGGCCTGTAACATCTATCACCTCACCTACAAAATAAAGCCCTGGACAAGCATGTGTTTCCATTGTCTTTGACGACAGAGCAGATGTATCGACACCTCCAAGCGTCACCTCAGCTGTGCGATAGCCTTCAGAACCAGAAGGGTAAAGCTGCCATCGATGCACGGCAGCATGCAATTTGTCTACCTCAACAGAAGTTAAATCAGCAATACGGCCCGAAACCCCTTCTCTTTCCAGTATCGCTGCAGCTAGACGGCGCGGTAATATTTTAGCCATAACTGTCAGAATATCTGACTTCCCTTGTGATAATTTCACCTCTTGAAGCTTTTCAGACAAGTGCATGTCTGGTGCAAGATCAATTAAGATCTTTTCTCCAGTCTGCCAGTATGAGCTGATTTGCAACACAGATGGACCAGACAAGCCGCGATGAGTGAAGAGCAGCCCTTCTCTGAAACTGGCTGCCGAACAGCTTACCAAAGCATCGACAGATAGACCCGTAAGAGCCTTGCAAAAAGCCAATACCGAATCTGAAAATGTCAAGGGGACTAGCCCTGCCCTGACATCTGTAACAGGCAAGCCGAATTGACGGGCAAGCCGGTAGCCAAAATCAGTAGCTCCTATTTTTGGAATGGATAATCCGCCTGTGGCCACCACAAGACTGTCTGCTTGAACCTTTTCATGTTCTGTTTGCACAACAAAGTTTTTTTGATCCTTGTGAACAGCTTCCACTTTGGCTCCCTGCTGCAACTCGACACCGGCCAAGAGAACATTATGTTTGAGCAAATCAATGATTTGCTGAGCTGTGTCATCACAAAATAGCTGGCCAAGTTTCTTTTCGTGATAAAGAATCTTTGCCTGCTCAACCATATCAATAAAGTCATATTGCGTATATCGGCTGAGTGCTGATTTACAAAAATGCGCATTGTCAGAAAGAAATGCAGACGGATCAGTGAATAAATTGGTGAAATTGCACCGACCACCACCAGAGATACGGATTTTTTCCGCAAGCTTGCGGCTATGGTCGAGCAACAGAACACGCCGTCCTCTTCTGCCCGCCTCACTTGCACACATCAAGCCGGCAGCGCCAGCCCCAATTACAACAACATCAACACACTTCATTGTTACTTACACCCAACCGTTGGCATTTCGGCTTATGGAATTGACCCCTGATGTAGCATAAAATAAATTGATGCGGAAATTTCGTCCAACAACTCATCATTGAGGCATGTGCTGATGGCCATAGACAACCCCACTCCAGAACAAATGACCAATATGATTCAGGCAATATTTGCCAAGACTGATGACCTGCTAAATAAGAATGACTTACCCCCTCCGGGCGACCTGATGGGTTTTACTGAATTATTAAGGCTTGTCTTTAATGACGATGATGCAGGCCGAGCCATTTTTAATAGTTTTGATGAAAAACTATTGGAAACATTATGGGAGATGTATAAAAAACGCCCAGAATACGAACAGAATTAAGTTTAACGTAGCGAGTTTAATACGATTCTTTTATGATTAAATCGGAGGCTTTTTCTCCAATCATGAGCGTTGGTGCATTCGTATTTCCTGATGTTATGGTTGGCATAATCGAAGCGTCTACCACACGAAGCCTATCAACTCCTCGAACCTTTAACTTTTCATCAACCACAGATGATTTATCCCTACCCATTTTGCACGTTCCAACTGGGTGATAAATAGTAGTTGCGGTATCACGTATCCAATTCAGCGTCTTGTCATAATCATTTAAATCTACAGATGTCCCTGGTGCAAACTCTTCTGTAATAAGTGATGCAACTGGCTCGACTTGGCAAATCTCCCTGGTAATTTGAATTGCTTTTACCATAATGTCGCAATCTTTTTTTGTTGATAGATAATTTGGGTATATTTTTGGGTAATCTACAGGATTAGAAGATACAATTTCCAAATGCCCTCGGCTTTCTGGCCTTAACTGACAAACTGAGGCTGTGAAAGCGGAGAATTTGTGAGGTCCGTCTTCAACCCTGTCAGCGCTGAAAGGCTGAATGTGATACTGAATATCTGGCGTATCTAATGCGTTATCAGTTCTCAAGAAACCAGTACCCAAACTGGCCGCCATTGCCATCGGTCCACTCCTCTTGAAAAGATATTCTACGCCCATACCAATCGTTTTATATAAACTTTGTGTCTCTACATTTATGGTGGACGCATTACATTTATAGATGGGTCTCGCTTGTAGGTGGTCCTGAAGATTTTTACCTACCCCAGGCAAATGAACTAGTGGTTCAATGCCGTGCTTTGACAATTCTTTTTGATCGCCCAAACCCGAAAGCATAAGTAACTGAGGAGAGCCAATAGCACCTGCACATAGAATTACTTCTTTTCTTGCTCTAATTTTTTTCCTTTCATCACCCATAATTACTTCAACACCAATTGCGACTTTTTTCTCAATCAATATTTTAGTTGTTTGTACATTTGTGAATATATCTATGTTTTTATTACCTTTTAGAGGGCTTAAATATGCCTTTGCCGCGCTACAACGCAAACCGTTAGCCATTGTCATTTGAAAGTAACCTACTCCTTCCTGACTTTCTTGATTGTAGTCATCGGTCCATTTATAGCCTTTGTTCACAGCCGCCTCTAACCAAGCCTTTACTATGTCCTTTTCAACTCTATTTTTTGAGACTTGAATAGGACCTCCTTTTCCTCGAGTTTCGTCGGAAGCCCCTTCCCAATTCTCTGTTTTTTTAAAGTAAGGTAGCACATCATTCCACGCCCAACCCTCGTTTCCTAACTGGCGCCAGTGCTCAAAATCTTCAGGCTGACCTCTTACATAAAGCAATCCATTTATTGAACTGCTACCTCCCAATGTCTTTCCCCTTGGCCAATTGATAGAACGTCCATTCAAACCGGTATCAGGCTGAGTTTTATAACACCAATCAGTCCTTGGGTTACCCATAGTTTTAAAGTACCCAACAGGAATATGTATCCATGGGTGGTTATCTTTTCCTCCAGCTTCTACAAGGCAGATACTGAAACGGTCATTTGATGCAAGACGATTAGCTACAACACAACCCGCAGAACCAGCTCCAATGACTAGATAATCAAACTCCAATCTTTTCTTCCTTCAACTTAACAGCGCAAAATTTTTTCACGACATTTTCAAGTATTCTAGAGATATTGTTAATGAATTGATTGTGCGGCAGAGAGCCACAAAAAGTGATCGAACCAACCGAAAAAACTCTCCCTCCGCCAGGAACCTGAAAATACACCATATCCGATCGTTTAATGTTTTTCTCTGGTTCCCCAGACACATTTGTCAGATGGGTGAGTTGTTCCTCTGGAACCAGCATGAATTTACCTTCAAGATCGTAAGACTGAGCGAGAATGGTAATATTTTGGTCACCACCCAATTTACTATCAACACGGTCTAATTCGAACCCTGCAGCACCCCCTCCGCTAAAACCAAAATCACCTAAAATCTTCTCGTGAACCCCCTCAAACACCCAATCAAGTTTTTTATCAAAACAGATTCTTTTATATGGCATGCCGACAAAATTTCCTTGCGCTGTAAAACCTACACCTACTAACTTTTGCGGAGGCCGGGCGTTTCGCCGCCATAACCCCCCATATTTTCCATCAAAAGCATTGTAGTAATCACCAGGTTCTGATGCCCAAGCTCTGATACCATCTTCAGCACGCCTAATTTCTAGCAATGATGGATCCTCAAGGTGTCTAGCAATTCGCCAATAGAAACCGTTACCGCCCAAATAAATTAGGTTGCCCCCACTCTCACGATAATTTAGCAATGCATTCAGCATGCCCTCGGTAAAATATTCAGGGTGACTTCCAGTCATTACCGCTTTGTAATTCTCTAAAGCGCTTACCCCATCACAATCTAATTCATCATCTGTGATGATATCATAGTCTATGCCCTTCTCATGCAGCCAAGAAATTAAGTGACTGTCTGCCTGGAAATGACGCAATCCGGAGCAATGTGTGGAGCCAAAAGTTAAAAAACCTGGCCTTAAATTAAAGAGCACTCTTTTGTTTGAAGCATGACATATTCCCGAACCATCTGAATGATTGTTATAGGTTGACAATCCGTATTGAACTAAATTTGAGGGATTATGAGGATAAGCGTTCCATTTTTCCGTTTTTTCAACCCAATCTTGACTAAAATCAGGGCGCGCATGATTGCCATATATTGTGTAAGTGAACGTTGAAATCAAAAGACACAAATCAGCTTTTGGCTTATCCAATGCCGCGCAAACAAAAAATGGAATACAGTCATAGTGACCTTCAGCCTCTATTCGAATAAAATATGCCCCTGATGGCATGCCTTGAGGGATAACGAGCTCAAAGTCCACCTCCCAACCAAAGTCATATATGTCATCTTCGTGGAAATAAATTGCAGCATAATGAGAAGGTTCATGTTTCCAACAAAACTCTGCGCCGTTCCACTTTTGGCCAGTTACACCTCGGGTTGGTGCATTTTTGAGAACAAGGTCTGGCCCAATCAATGCTCTTACATTCAGCGATTGGATACTTTCTTCAAAATTCCATGCGGCTATCTCATCGCCATTTACGATAATTTTTGGGGCCTCTATTTTTCCATTAAAACTCTCACCGCTGTTTTCTTGACAACCTGCTATCTGAATAAATTCGTTCTGAGACTGTAACTTTTCAATCAAGCCAATATCAATTTTGCTTTGCGCCGAACCGGTGCAGCTTTTGATTTCTGAAGAAATCGTGAACTTGAGTTCACCATCTGCCGTAGCTGAAAAATCTAGCTGATACCAAATACGAGTTTTCAAGTTAAACGGCGAGGAGATAAGTTCCAAATTATTAGAACAAACGCTTAAAAAGCCATTGTTGTCCACGAAAATTCTGAGCAAGCCCCAATTAAACAACGTTTGTGGTTTTCCAGAAATTAAAGTGGGGTAAAACCAACTCTTTATTTGCAAAGTCGAAAATTTTTGAGCTTGGAGTTTACCCACCGACCTTGCATACGAGCCAGGATTTATGTCTTGCACTCTAGAGGGATAACTTTTCTTTGAAAAAAATGCACTAGCGTCTTCTTCAATGATGCCGGGACCATCTGGGTTTGGATCCGCACATATGGACCTAAAAATAGAGGCCGTAAAATTTGATTTAGCATAACTAGATACGTAAAACTGTATCTTGTCACCTTCTCTTGCTGATAATTTATCGCTGTAACCAGCCAGAAAAACATCACTCACTGGCGAGTTCCAATCACGGACAATGAATTAAGAAGTTCACTTGGTGGCTGCACCCTTCATTCTTAGTCGCATCGCTTTAGTAGCTTCTTCACTGCCATCGTGATGTGTACCAAACCAGATATCCAGAGGTACATCCATATTTCCATAATTACAGTCAAAATATCTGTGGTGTAATTGATGATGGAAATCTGCTGAATCAAGGAGTTTTGTTTTCTTATTTTTTATTTGTTCAAATCCAGAATGAGTGAATGCAGGATTTAAAGTAACAAGAATTAAATGCAACGTGAATATCATAGGGTCAGTAGGAATAAAAATATGAATAAGAGGAGATGATTGGTATATGATATTTTCTACAGGGTGCATTGAAATACCAGACCAAGACCCAGTGTTTACGTTTCGATGATGCGTAACGTGAACATGCTTATATAAAAATGGAACATGAAGAAGCCTATGGATAGAATAGAAATGTACACCCCTAATAAGAGGTAGACATAGAATCCAAAGGAAAAACTGGATAGGACTGCTCTGAAAAGAGCTGGTTCCAACAATTCCATTTGCAACCCCATACCAATAAATGGCCTCATAAAACGTCCATATTGTTACGCCGCTGAACACACTCCAAAATATATTATCGTAAACCTGATTTCTGAATTTAAATTTTTTATTATTTTTAGCCATTTCCTTTTTGAGAAATTTGTAATCATCTCCCTGTACCTTGAGTATGTGAAGGTATAAATGCAAAGTTCCAGCAACTAAGAATAGCAAAGCTGTATTGCGCATGAATAAATATGTCACCCAGCTATAATCAACCTCTCCCATAATTGATAAGCTTGGCGTTAAATATTTAGTTAAAATTAAAGCCAATACAAAAAAGAGCAAAAAGCGAGAAATGCTCACCCAGCGCTTTATCATCCAACCGAAAATTAAGTCTAATTTTGGTGGAAAATCAAAAAGTGGATTGTATTTTATTGGCTCACTGGGCTGGTAGTTCCAACCAGTGGCCCTATTCAACTTGGACATAAAATTCTCCCGTTTCAAACAATAAAAAGATAGTAAGCTCCCAATGCTATCCAAAATTACCGTATACCAAATCAGGCAACCAAGTAACGACATCAGGGAATAGCGAAACAAATATGAGTACGCCTATATAAGCTAAAAGGAAGGGAAGTACAGCTATCGATATTTTATCTATCCCCAAATTTGTTATTCGGGCAGCAACAAAGAGATTTGCACCAACTGGGGGTGTCAAAAATCCAACCTCACAAGATATCACCATGATAATTCCAAAGACGATTGGGTCGATTCCGAGCGCCATTACAATTGGCAAAAGTAGAGGAGTGAGCAATATAATCTGAGCTATGGATTCAAGGAACATGCCGGTGATGATTAGAATTACTGAAATGATCATTAATAAAATAAATGGGCTTTCTGTAACCCCTGACAGCGCATCGCCAATCATATCAGGAACGGACAGTAAACTCATTAGTTCACCAAAGGCTTTTGCCGGGCCTACAATAATCAAGACTGCGCCAGAAATCATTGCGGTAACTTTTAGGCAAGCAAAGATTTTTTTGATAGTCAGCTCTTTGTAAGCCACCCCTCCAATCAAAAGGGCATAAAACACCGCAACTGATGCTGCTTCAGTGGGAGTAAACGCACCTGAGTAAATTCCACCAAGTATTATGAATGGCGCAAGAATAGCCCATTTGCCATCAACCAGCGTACGCCTTACTTCGGACCACGAAAACTCTACACCATCACCAACATAATTTCTTTTCTTTGCGATGATGTATACGGTTACCATCAAGAGAGCTGTTGCTACAAAACCCGGGATAAAACCAGCTAGGAAAAGACGAGGTATCGATTGCTCAGCAACAATTCCATAAATAATCATTAGATTACTTGGAGGTATTAAGCTTCCAAGTGCACCACCCGCAGCCGCGATGGCTCCACCCATGGCTGGGTCCCACTTTTGTTTAATCATGGAAGGGATCATCACAGCACCAATCGCTGCGGTCGTCGCAGGACCTGAGCCAGATAGTGCTGCGAAAAATGCACACCCCAGTACGGCTACCAAACCCAAACTTCCCGTATAGTTGCCAATCATGGACTGTGCCATATTGACAATCCTTCTTGCCATTCCACCTTGCTCCATCAATGAGCCGGCAAAAACAAAAAGAGGAACAGTTACGAGCGGGAATGGCTCAACACCCGTATACATTGATAGTGCCACTTGAACCAGATTCAAATCCATCATGAAGTACCCAATAGCTGTGCCGATTGCTACAGCAATGGGGATAGGAATAGCCAACACTATCATCAAAACCATTGAGCCAAACATGATGAGCGCTTGCTGCGCCTCGCTTAGCTCAAATATTATGTCCATTAACATATCATGCATGAGGCAGATCCTCATTTTCACGAGGCTCAAGAATTGGCTCACCAAACTTTAGCCATCGGTAATACACTTGCGCAAGTCTGAGGGTCATAAGCCCAAAGCCCAATATCAAGCACATGTAGGGCCACTTTTGATCAATATCTAAAGCAGGTGAGCGGTATTCGTCTTTCCAAAATGAAAGGTCAAGAAGAATACTCTGATAGGTGAGAAAAATTCCAAAAAGAAACCAAATAAAATCACTGAAAATGGTAACGCCCAAAGCAATCTTTGCTGGGAACAGCTGTACAAAATTCATGACGCGAATGTGAGCCCGCTCTCTTACAGCCCAAGCAACTGAAATATAAACAGACCACAACATAGCGTAAATCGCGAGTTCATCGGACCATGAGGTTGGCAAGCTGAATACATATCTCATCACCACTTGGAAAAATACCATTGAGGCCATAAACATGACCAAGATTCCAGCCAGTACTTCTTCAAAATGCTTTTCTAAGAAATTCCACATAATTTATTCGCTCTTAGTCAAATAAAAACCCGGCCCTCAGAGATGAGGGCCGGAAAAACTTTTTACTTATTTTGCTGCAGCGTAGATTTTTTCCATTATTGCTGAATATTCAGCTCCACGCTCTTTAGCAAACGCTGTATGAACGGCTTTTGCCTTCTCTACCCAAGGACCAGTATCTGGCTGAGTAAATTTCACACCAGTTGCTTCCATCTTCTTTTGAACGATAGACATTCCATAATTCGTATGGAATCTAGAAGCAGCTGTGGCAATCTTTGCTGCCATCTGCATTGCTTCCATCTGACTTTCGTCGAGCTTCTTCATAAAGCTATCGCTCACGAAGAATGGTGGTGCGAGAACAAAATGCCCGGTCATTGCTACGTTCTTTGCAATGTCATGAAACTTCTGTGAGTAAATAACATCCAACGGCAAATCACCGCCGTCTACTGTCCCAGTCTGGGTTGCCGTGAGCGCTTCAGACCAAGCGATTGGAACTGGATCTGAGCCAAAAGCCTTATAAGTATCAACCATAACTGTGTTCTTCGGGACACGGTATTTCAGTTTCGCAAAATCAGCCAAATTGTTAATTGGCTGCTTTGTATTGTAGATATGCCTGAATGAGAATAGTGGAATTGTTACAAGATGGACACCGACTTCTTTTGGCATACCACCCCAAATTTCTTGACCCACAGGACCATCTGCAACTTTTACTGCATGCTCGTAATTTTGAATCATGTATGGAAGAACTAAGAGGTCGATTTTTGGATAAAATGGTCCAGCATTATTCTGGGCAATCATAGTTCCATCAAGTGTTCCAAGTTGTAGTTTTTTAAACTGCTCTTGCTCGCTTCCCATCTTGTGGCAGCAGTGAACCTTAACCCGAACCGTGCCACCTGAAAGAGTTTGAAAGCGCTCTGCAAACAAATTCATAAAAGTGCCATATGGATGACCTTCATTTACAGAGTAACCTATATTCATGGTTACTTTTTTCGCATGCGCTGGCGCTGCTAAAAACAGCACACTTACGAATAATGAGCTCACTAGAAGCTTCAACATTCTCATTATTACCTCCCTATTTTTAAGCTAAGTTTAAATAATCGTTAACCAATAATGTTCGATTCAGACACCATTTGGCAAGCCCTAATCGGATCAAATTGTTCCATAATCGACTATCATTTTGTAAAATTCTGGTCAGTACGAAATTAGGTTAAGTTTGAATAAATAGTAACAAGAGAAATAAAAGTCAGAACTATAAGTGCTGCAGTACGAAAATGAGTACTGCCATGCTGCTTAAAATAACGCGCCCCAATATAGTTGATAAGGAGATAAACTGGCGCACAAAGCGCCCCAAAATATAGAAGCTCTGGAGTGATTTTTCCTAAGAACAAAAGAGAGGCTAAATTAAGTGATGACATAGTGCTGAGAGCCATAACAATATTTGCACGAGTGGTTGTGGGGTTGTTAGGCAGTGACATTAGCGCTGTCACCAAAGGTGGTCCACCCATGCCTGCAGAGCCCTGGATAAGGCCCCCAACCGTGCCAGACAATGTCATCAATCCCTTTCCCACATCACCCTTGAAACGCCAGCCCGACGCCAGCAATCCCACAGTCAACAACAGAACAACAGAGATGATCAATTTCATGATTGTTGGTTCTGTTTCTACCAAGATCAACGTGCCAATCGGAACGGCAATTACAAGACCGCATAGCATTGGAAAAAGTGTTTTTAAATTAGAGTCACGAATGTTAGCAGGGACAAGATACATAATTGTTGGAATTTCGATTATCACTAAAATACCGATAGCAAATACAGGCGGAAAAACAATGCTCAATGATGGGACAATTACTAAAGCAGCACCAAAACCAAGAAAACCTCGCAGAAAACCTCCAACACCAATGACAAAGACGCAAAAAATAATTTCTAAAATTTCTAAGCCAAAGAGCATTTGACGCCTAACTTGTTATGTTTAATTTTTCACAATTCTTCTTTTGTTAATCTCAAAAAACGCAAACCCAAAAATAGACGCAAATATCAGACTACCCCCAAATAATGTCCCTAGGCTAATATTTTCACCATATATCAACCAAACCCAAACAGGCCCTAGTGTAAATTCCAAAAGCATAATTAGTGGTACTTCAGCAGCTTTTAATACTTTTGTTGAGAGAACAAGAAGAGACTGCCCAACACCCTGCAAAACACCCCCCCATAAAAAACATAAAGCAATGTCACTTGCCAACGGCATGCCTTTCCATTCTCCAAATACTAGGCCAACACACATGCTAATAATGCCTGTAAAGAAAAGAACAGGAAGCATTTCCACATTCTTATTGTGGCGAAGTATCACTGCAAAACACGAAAAAGAACAGGCCGTCAAAAAAGCAAATGCAATTCCTAATTTACCTTCAGCACTTACATCAGCTAGGACAATGGTAATCACGCCAAAACATGCAGATGCCATTGCAATTATTGTTACCTTTGAAATAGTTTCTTTGAGGACCACCCAGGCGAGAAGAGCAGTGATGAATGGGGCGGTAGCAATAGTGAAGGTGCTGTTTGCCACAGTGGTATTTGAGAAAGCAAATACATAAAAAGTTTGCGCAGATGTAAAGAAAGCGGCACCCAACAAGCCTGAAAAACCAATGCCTTTTGTAGCTTTCAACGCTCTATTTTTATAGAAGAGCGATATTATGACTATCATCGTTAAAGCAAGGGCAAGGCCCCGAAAGAAAACCACTTCGAAGGCGTCAATAGAATTTAGGCTTCTGAAGATTAGCCCTGCTGTGCTAACCATGGTTGCGGAAACAACCATCATCTTAATAGCTAGCGCCCTATTTAAATTAATATCTATCAAAACATTTTGTTTTCTGATGTGTTCATTATTTCAAAATTCTTCCACTTTTACGTCCCGCAAAACTCTTTAAAAATTACACTTCAGATATTTACTTTTCTGACATGCTAACGCTTTTTGAATGAGTAATTGCACTTCTTTTTCCGGTATTTCTGTCATCAAAGCTTGAGCCATAAATGCTGAATTCGGGTCATGCTCAGCACCGAGTAAAAACCAAATCAATGCAGTTCGTCTGTCCTCTTTTACACCTAGCCCTTCATGGTAGCTATTTCCAAGTGCTGTGAAAGCAAATGGGTAACCCTGCTTTGCGGATGCTCTAAATAATTCCAAGGCACGAATGAAGTCCACTTTTGTGCCTTGACCTGTTTGAAAGAGCAAACCAAGGCTGGCTTGCGCGACTTTATCCCCTGCTTCCGCAAGAGGCGACCATAATTGAATAGCCTCTTCAGGTTTATTTTCTGAAAGCTTTAAAAATCCCTCGTTTAAGTCATCTGCTATCGCT
>MDTB01005094.1_pt1 | contig 19378 bp, 25 predicted proteins | sample 811161 | NCBI WGS metagenome assembly MDTB01 (sample SAMN05326650, study PRJNA326480) | marine metagenome | isolation source: seawater | place: Mediterranean Sea | collected 2009 | reverse complement strand
TGTTTTTTCATATTAAAATTTTTAACAGTTTCATAAAAATGGTAAAAAGTACGTAAAACGATTCGAAATGAATACAAACTTTTTAAATAGTGTAACAAATTTTTTAAAAAAACGAACCTTTGAATTACTAGGTTTAATACTAGTTTTAACGAGTTTAGGACTTGCAATAGCTTTCACTACTTACTCTCCTGAAGATCCGTCATTTATTTATGGAAACCAAGACTTTGAAGTAAAAAACTTTTTTGGGGTATACGGAAGTAGTGTCGCAGACTTTCTTCTACAAAGTTTTGGATTAGCATCTTTTTTATTACTGCTAAATTTCTTATTTTGGGGATTTAATTTGATAATTAAAAAAGAAATTAAACAAATAATCTTAAAATTATTCTTAGTAACCGTTTATCTCACACTTGGGGCTGTTTTTATATACATCACTTTTGATAATTCATTTTGGTTAATAGATAATGGTAATTCTGGATTCGTTGGAAAAATGGTTTTTGATTATTTAAACACCTGGTTGCCTTGGATTAATAGTGATTATACTGCATATGGATTATTTTTAATAACTCTAATTTTATTTATTTTTTCAGCAGATATTAGTTTTAATAAATTAGCTTCAAGTATATTCACATTGTTTAGCAAGAAAAAAACTAAAAATATTGAAACTGATTTTACTTCTTTACAAGAAGAAAAAAAAGAAATAATAGAACGTCCTCAACAATCCTTTTCTTTTGATATTGAGAATAATATTAAAAAAGACAATATTACTACTAAATTAAAATACAAATTGCCTACGATAGATTATTTAGAAAAAAATATATCCAAATTAAGTTCATTAGATGCCAATAAAAATCGTCCAGACGGAGAATTTATGGAGAAAATTTTAATGGATTTTGGAATAAGTGGAAAAATAGTAGCAATAAATAATGGTCCAGTTGTAAGTTTGTATGAATTTGAACCTGCTCCAGGGGTAAAGGTTTCAAAAATTATAAATCTTTCTGAAGATTTGGCTCGAAATACTAGCTCAACATCTGCTAGAGTTTCAGTTATACCCGGAAAAAATACTGTTGGAATCGAAATACCTAATGAAAAAAGAGAGAGTGTCTCCTTAAGAGAGATAATATCAAATGATAAGTTTCAGAAAAAAGATATTAAACTTCCAATTGCCCTTGGTAAAAGTATTTCTGGCATACCTATTGTAAGTGACTTAACTTCTATGCCCCACCTATTAATTGCTGGAACTACTGGATCTGGAAAGTCAGTGTGTATAAATACTATTATTGTTTCCTTACTATACAAACTTAATCCAGATCTTTGTAAATTTATCTTAATAGATCCTAAAATGTTAGAGCTTTCTACTTACGAGGGTATACCGCATTTATTAACGCCCGTAATAACAGATGCAAAAAAAGCTACTTCTGCTTTATCTTGGACAGTTAAAGAAATGAACAGCAGGTACAAATTAATGAGCAAAGTTGGAGTCAGAAATATTGACGGCTATAATACAAAACATAAACTTAAAATGCCTTACATTGTTGTAGTTGTAGATGAAATGTCCGATCTCATGCTTGTGGCTGGCAAAGAAATTGAAAATTACATTCAGAAATTATCACAAATGGCGAGAGCAGCTGGAATTCATATAATCATGGCAACTCAAAGACCTAGTGTTGATGTAATTACAGGTACTATTAAAGCAAATTTTCCTACACGTGTTTCTTTCCAAGTCAGCTCAAAAATTGATAGTAGAACAATTTTAGGAGAACAAGGAGCTGAACAGCTTTTAGGAAAGGGGGATATGTTATTCATGTCATCAGCTAATAGAATTGTAAGGATTCACGGCCCATATGTATCTGAACAAGAAATAGAAAGAGTAGCAAATTTTATTAGAGCCCAGGGAGAACCAGATTATATGGAGGAAATAACGTCTCAAGAAATAATTGAAAGTGCTTTAACTCCTGGGGCTGAAGGGGAAGAAGATGAATTATTTAATCAAGCAGTTGAAATTATTAAAAGTGAGGGAAAAGCATCAACAAGTTTTTTACAAAGGAAACTTCAAATTGGTTATAATAGAGCAGCTAGAATTATTGATATGATGGAAGAAAAGGGAATTGTCAGTAAAGCAAACCATGTTGGTAAGCGTGAAGTTCTTTAAAATATTTATATTTTTTATTTTATTATCAGTAAAACTTTCAGCTAATGAGAAAGATCAAATAGTTACACAGCTTAATAATTTAAATTCTTTAGAATTTACCTTTAATCAAATCATTAATGATAAAACTGAAAAGGGAAGTTGTCTTTTAGAATTTCCTGGAAAGTTAAAATGTGATTATTTTGATGATAAGAAAAAAGAATTAATAATAAATAAAAAAAGATTAGCGATAACACAAAAGAGATATAACAAAACATACTATTATCCTATTTCAAAATCTCCATTCCTAAATATTTTATACAAAGATAAACTTTTAGAAATTGTAAGATCAGGAAAGGTAGAATTATCTGATCAAATTATTAAATTGATTTATTTAGGTGATAACGAGATAACAGTTTTCTTCGATAAGAAAACGTTAAATTTAAAAGGCTGGCAAATTATTGATCAATATAACAACAATATAAATTTCTCTTTAAAAATTGTTGCTAAAAATGATGTCTTTAAAAAAGGAACTTTTAAAATTCCTGAGATTAATTAAGCAACAAAATCAATTTCTTCTTCTTTGAAAATTTCAAAACCTTTTGACTTATAATTTTGCAGTGCGTGCTTATGATCTAAACTACATGTATGAACCCACATTCTTTCTGGGTTTTTTCTTGATGCACTAGCAATAGCGTGATTAACAAGAGTAGATCCTAGTTTTAAACCCCTAAATTCTTTTAATACACCCATATTTATTAATTCTACTTCATTAGAACCTGAATGATATTCTTGTTCATAATAACCAACTAGATCTTTTCCTTTTTTTAAAACATGGGTTTCCAAGTTTTTATTCGTGACGTACTTGATCCATTCTTTATCAGACCAAAGAAGTCTATCTCGCCAATAATGATCTAGACCTATTTGTTTATAAAAAAATTTATTTAATTTAAAATCATTTTTATCATCTAAAACAATTTTATAATTTTCAGGAAGATTTAGATCGATAGTATTTGAAAAATCTTTTATCTCTAAAAAATATCTTTTTACTCTTGAAACCATTAGCTAACCATCTTTCCAATCTTTTCACCTGCAAAAATATGAAAATGTAGGTGAGGAACTTCTTGTCCCCCATCACTACCTATATTTGATAGCACACGGTAACCTTTATCTTTTGAACCCATTAGTTTTGCTACATGTGTAACAGCTTTACTTAGTTCAACAATCTCTTTATCAGATGCTTTGTTATTGAAATCATCTAGATCAACATATTCACCTTTTGGGATTACTAATACATGTACTTTCTTTTGAGGATTAATGTCATGAAAAGCTAAGACATGGTCATTTTCGTAAACTTTTTTGCAAGGAATTTCGCCTCTAAGAATTTTTGCGAATATATTATTTTTATCGTAGCTCATTTTTGTCTTTTTTTGAGTTCACTCATTACGTCTTCTAACTTAATATTATTAGCCTCAAGATAAACCATCAAATGATAAATTACATCTGCTGCTTCGTGTATCTTATTAGAATCTTGTTCAACAGCCTCAATTAATTCTCCTATTTCTTCTTTAACTTTTGCAACACTTAAACTTTTGTCATTAAGAAGTTTATTCGTATAGGATTTATCTGGAGAAGAATTTTTTCTCTCTCTAATAGTCTTAATCAACTGTTCTAGGTTTTCAAACATTTTATAATCTTACCGATACATTCTTGGAATTCAAATATTCTTTGGCATCTTTGATTTTATATTCACCATAATGGAAAATAGAAGCTGCAAGAACAGCGCTCGCGCCACCTTTTACTATGCCATCATACAAATGATCTAAAGTCCCAACTCCGCCAGAAGCAATAACGGGAATATTAGTAGTGTTTGTAATTATTTTTAATAAATTAACATCGTAACCAGACTTTGTTCCATCTCTATCCATGGAAGTTAATAGAATTTCTCCCGCTCCATTTATCTCTACTTGTTTCGCAAATTCTACAGCATCAATACCTGTTTTGTTTCTTCCACCATGAGTGAAGACTTCCCATTTATTATCTGAAACTTTTTTTGCATCTATCGCTACAACAATACATTGGGAACCAAATTTTTTTGAAGCCTCTTTTACAAAACTAACGTCTTTGACTGCCGCTGTATTTATAGAAACCTTATCTGCTCCAGCTAATAGTAAATCAGTAATATTTTGAATAGTTCTCACCCCGCCACCAACAGTTAAAGGGACAAAACATTCTTTGGCAGTTTTTCTTACAATATCAATAATTGTCTCTCTATTTTCATTTGATGCAGTAATATCTAAAAAACAAATCTCATCGGCGCCTCCGTCACTATAAATTTTAGCTTGTTCAACTGGATCTCCAGCATCTTTTAATTCGACGAAGTTAATGCCTTTAACTACCCTTCCGTTCTTAACATCAAGACAAGGTATAATTCTATTTTTAAGCACTGATCTCCTTCGCTAACTCATCAAGTTTTATATCACCATCATAAATAGCTTTGCCAACTATGATACCTTCAATTTTTTTATTATTTAGTTCTTTGGCTTTCTTAATATCTTTTATTGAAGAAACACCTCCTGAAATAACGATAGGACAATTAGAAAGCTCTGTAATTTTAACAGTTTCGTCAAAGTTAGGACTAGTTTTCATTCCATCTCTATTAATATCTGTGTAGATAATTCGACTAACGCCATATCCACTTACTTCCTTGATAAAATCTGTTATTTTAATATTTAGATGTTCTTTCCAACCAGACACAAAAAGATTTCCGTCCTTCGCGTCTAATCCTAAAGCAATTTGACCTTTAAATTTTTCACAGGCTTCTTTTAAGAATACTTTGTTTTTAATTGCGCCACTGCCTAAAATTACTTTCTCAACACCTGCATCGATATATTGTTTAATGCTATTATGAGATCTAACGCCACCACCTATTTCAACTTTTAAATCGTATTTACTAACTATTTCTTGAATAATGTTTAGGTTAACAGTCTTACCGGTTAGAGCTCCATCTAAATCAACAATGTGTAAGTTTTTAAAGCCATAATCTTTATATTTACCTGCTTGATCGATGGGAGATGTTTCATATTCTGTTTTATTCTCAAAGTCTCCTTTGATTAATCTCACACACTTTTTATCTTTTATGTCTATAGCAGGAAATATTTTCATTATAATTTTATAAAGTTATCAATTATTTTTAATCCAGTTTTATCGCTTTTCTCAGGGTGAAATTGAGTACCGAATAGATTATCTCTTTCAACAGAGCATACAATCTTTGATGAATAATCTGTTGTTGCTGAGATGACTGATTTATCTTCAGGAATAAATTCATAGCTATGTACGAAATACATATGAGATTTATTTTTTATATTCTTAAATATCTTGCTTTCCTTTTGAATTTCAATTTCATTCCAACCAATGTGTGGAAGTTTAAACTTTCCTTTTTGATTATTAATTTTAGAAACTTTTCCTGAAATCCAACCTAGACCTTTTGTTTCTGACTCTTCATATCCAACATCAGCAAACATTTGTAATCCTACACAAATTCCTAATAAAGGCTTTTTCTTTATAATTGCAAATTCTTTAAGCATATCAACTAATCCGCTGATCTTGTTTAACGATTCTACACAACTTTTGAATGACCCTTGGCCAGGTAAAATAATTTTATCACTAGATTTAATTTTCTTAATATCTGATGTCACTTCTATATTGACGTTACCTTTGGCAACCTCTGTAAAAGAGTTAATGACTGAGCTTATATTGCCCGATTGGTAGTCAACAATAGTGACGTTCATGAATTTTAAATAGAGCCTTTTGTCGAAGGTATCGAATTTTTTATTCTTTTATCTATTGCTAAAGCATCCTTTAACGATCTAGCTAACCCCTTATAACAAGACTCAACCTTGTGGTGACTATTTTCACCGTAAATATTCTCGATGTGCAAAGTAATCCCAGCTGATTGAGAAAATGCTTGGAACCACTCTTTAAAAAGTTCAGTATCCATCTCACCTAATTTCTCAACTGCTAAATCAACTTTCCAAATTAAGTAAGGTCTGTTTGATACATCTATGGAAACACGGCTTAATGTCTCGTCCATAGGTATCATAGTCGAAGCATATCTAGTAATTCCTTTTCTGTTACCCGCAGCTTTTTTTATAGCTTCGCCTATAGCAATACCTGTATCTTCTGTAGTATGGTGTAAATCAATGTGAGTATCACCTTTAGCTTTAACTTCTAAATCTATTAAAGAGTGTTTAGATAGCTGCTCTAACATATGGTCCAAAAAACCAATTCCAGTTTTTATTTTATATTTTCCTTTTCCGTCTAGATTCACTGCGACCGAAATGCTTGTTTCTTTTGTTTTTCTAGTAATTTTAGCTTTTCTTTTCATAAACTAACGCTGATTTATCTTTGATATATATATAATTGATCATTTTATCAATAAATCAGATTTCACTATTGAAGATCTGTAATTAATCTCCACATATAATATCATGAATACAGCTGAAAAATGGCATGGAACAACGATAGTCTTGCTTAGAAAGAATGGCGAAACAGTAGTAGCAGGAGATGGGCAGGTGAGTCTTGGAAATACTGTATTAAAAAGCAAAGCAAAAAAAGTTCGTAAAATAGAAAGTAGAGGAGTTATAGCTGGGTTTGCAGGTTCCACAGCTGATGCTTTAACTTTATTTGAGAGACTTGAAGCAAAATTAGAAAAACATGCTGGTAATTTACAAAGAGCTGCTGTTGAGTTAGCAAAAGATTGGAGAAGTGATAAATTTTTAAGAAGATTAGAAGCATTAATGGCTGTTGCTGACAAAACTCATAGTTTTATTATTTCGGGAACTGGGGATGTTCTAGAACCAGAAGATGGAATTATAGGTATAGGTTCAGGTGGTAATTATGCTTTAGCTGCTGCAAAAGTTTTAATTGAGACTGATATGAAAGCTGAAGAAATTGCAAGAAGATCTATAAAAGTTGCTTCAGATATATGCGTGTTCACAAACAATAACGTCACTGTAGAGAAGGTATAAATGGTAAAATCAAGCAAAGTTACTAACTTAAATGTTGTAAAAAACAAAACAAAAGAAAATTCTAAAGTCAGTGCATTGTCGCCAAGGGAAATTGTTTCTGAATTAGATAGGTATGTAATTGGACAAAAAGAAGCAAAAAAAGCTGTAGCTGTTGCATTGAGAAATAGATGGAGAAGACAAGCTTTATCTGATGAAATGAGGGATGAAGTTCTGCCAAAAAATATTTTAATGATAGGACCAACTGGAGTGGGTAAAACAGAAATCTCAAGAAGATTGTCAAAACTAGCTGAGGCTCCATTCATTAAAGTAGAGGCAACTAGATTCACAGAAGTTGGATACGTAGGAAGAGACGTTGAGCAAATAGTAAGAGATCTGATCGAAATAGCCATAGCTATGGAAAGAGAGAAAAAAAGAAAAGAAGTTAAAGCAAAAGCTGAGTTAAAAGCTGAAGAAAAGGTTTTAGATGCTTTAGTTGGAAATAAAGCAAGCGTAGCTACAAAAGAAAGTTTCAGGAAAAGATTAAGAAATGGTGACCTTGATGGAAATGAAATAGAGATTGAAGTACAAGATAAAACTTCTGGTCTTCAAAGTTTTGAAATTCCTGGAATGCCAGGTGGTAACGTTGGAATGGTGAATCTTGGTGATATACTTGGCAAGTCAATAGGAAATAAAAAAGGTAAAAAGAAAAAAATGACCGTAAAAGAGTCTCACGATATTTTGGTTGCCCAAGAGTCTGATAAGATGATTGAAGAAGATAAAATTATAAAAGAAGCTAAAAAAACAACCGAGGAAAATGGGATAGTTTTTTTAGACGAGATAGATAAAGTTTCAGCAAGAAGTGATCGAGTAGGCGGAGATGTATCTAGAGAGGGCGTGCAAAGAGATCTTCTGCCTTTAATTGTAGGAACAACTGTGAGCACGAAACATGGTCCAATTAAAACAGACCATATTCTTTTCATAGCGTCAGGAGCTTTTCAATTAGCTAAACCTTCGGATCTTTTACCAGAACTACAAGGTAGATTACCAATAAGGGTGGAATTAAATGCTCTTAATGAAGAAGATTTTAAAAGAATATTAAAAGAACCAGATAATAGTTTAATTAAACAATATAAAGAATTGTTGAAAACAGAAAATGTGGATCTTGTATTTACTGATGATGGAATAGATATGCTAGCAAAAATATCTGCAGAAGTTAATTCGTCTGTTGAAAATATTGGGGCTAGAAGACTTCATACAATTATAGAAAAAGTATTAGATGATATAAGTTTTAACGCTACAGATAAAGCGGGTGAAACTATTACTATAGATAAAAAATATGTAAATGACAATTTGGGTAATCTAGTTAAAGATACTGATTTATCAAAATTTATTTTATAATTTTTTAAGCTTAACTATAATTGCCCCATCTCCTCCATCCTCAATATCTGCTTGAGAAACAGAAGAAACATACTTTGACAAATTTAAATCTGATTTAATATAATCTGGTACAGAATTTTTTAATTTACTAAAATCTTTAGAAGCATAAACATCTTCGTCAGAATTTGAATGAATACCCTTTCCAGTAATAAATAAGATCTCTCTGTATCTTTTTTTAATGCATGACAAAACAATCTCTTTAACCTTTATGTTAGCATCTAACAAAGTATAACCGTGTAGATCAAAAATATATCTATCATATATGGAGTTATTTTTATTCTGATTATTTTCTTTGTCGTGAATATCAGTAGGATTTTTTGTATAATTTTGCCAAATATTAATATCTTCTTGAGAAATATTTTTTTTTTTAATCACTTACTAACAATTTCAGACAAATACCAATTAGGACCTTTTTTTAAAATATTTTTTGAAAATTTCCAATAATCTACAACATATTTTATTTTATCAGGATTTCCTTCAATTATTTTATTATCCTTATCTCTTTTAACGGATATTACTTCTGAAACAAATTTTACTGACGCAAAAAGTTCATTCTTTATTTTTTCATATTTTTCAAGACTAGACTCTTTTATACCGATAAATGTAAATTCTGATTTTATATTTTCTTTGTTTCTTAAATTGATTGCTTGTTCAAAGTTTGAAGCCATATCATTAGTTAATAAACTTTTTAAAGTTGCAGTGTCCCCTTTAGCAAAAGATGTTAAAATTGTCTCATAAGCAATTTCAGCTCCTTTAAGAAATTCTTTTTTTTCACTTCCTTCTAATACATCAAGATTTTTTTTAAAATCTGTTAAATTATTTTTTGGAATATTGAATTTTTTTTCGGTAAAGCTAGGATAGACTTTTGTTTCATGACCGGTTTTTCTGCCTAAAATGTTTCTAAGCCTGAGGATTATAAATCCAGCGATCATTCCTAGTAAAATAATGTCTATATAGCCAAAACTATTACTCATAATTTGATAAATATACATTAATAATATAATTTTGTATCAGACAAATGAACCCACTTTTCTTAATATTTATTGGATTACCGGCCTTAGAAATTTTTCTCTTGATAAAGATAGGAGGAAAAATAGGTGCTTTAAATACTGTTTCTTTGATTTTTTTAACAGCAATTATTGGTGTTTATTATGCAAAATTACAAGGCATAAAAACTATGAGATCAGGAGTAAAAAATTTATATCAAAACAAAATTCCAATCTACGAAATGATTTCTGGTGCATCTATTGCAATAGCGGCTTTGCTTCTAATCATTCCCGGATTTTTCACAGATACAATAGGCTTTCTACTTTTGATACCTTATACGAGAAAAATTTTAATTAAGTTTTTTGTAAAAAGAAAAGATTTATCAAAAAATAATGAAGATTCTAAAACTTTAGACGGTGAAATTGTAGAAGAAAAAAAAGATGAGTTATAAAGTAATTGGTAAATACATTAAGGATTTAAATTTTAAAGTTCCTAATGCAAAAACTTTTTCTTTGTTGTCTAAAAATATATCTAATTACAAGATCAACATCGATATTAATAGTAATCAAATAAAAAACCAAGTAATTGAAATTGAACTATCTTTAAACCTCATACCTACTAAAAATGAATTAGATAAAATAGAAACAAAAATAGTATATTCTACAATTATTGAGTTGACAGAAGAAATAAAGGATAAAAAAGAAGTAGAAAAAATTATATTAATTGATGTTCCCTTCAAAGTTTATCCTGAACTTAGGAAAATATTTATCTTTATTTTTGAAAACTCAGGATTTAAAGACATTAAAATAAACGAAGTAATTGACTTTCAACAATTATATAATCAAAGGGAAAATCAATAAAAATTTTTTTTAATTTCAGTTTTAAGAAATTCTTTGTGCTTTTTCAATTCTATTTCAGAAATGTTAATAATTTTTTTATTATATTCTTTATCACTATTAATATATTTTGTATTCACTTGCTGGTTAGATAAATTAAATTTGGGTTCTTTTGCATCTAATAAGTTGATGTAAACTTCTCTTAGCAACTCACAATCTAATAAAGCATTATGTTTAGTTCTTCTTGAAAGATCAATATTAAATCTTTTACAAAGTGCATCTAAAGAATTTGAGGACCCGGGGAATTTATTTCTGGCAACTTCAAGTGAGTCTGTAACAACTTGTTTATCAATTAATGTCTTATTTATTTTATCTAATTCTCCATTTAAAAAACTTAAATCAAAATTCGCGTTATGAATTATTATCTTTTTTCCTTTTATAAAGTTTAAAAACTCATCCGCAACTTGATCAAAAGTTTCTTTCTTACTCAAATATTCTTTAGTAAAACCGTGTATCTTTACTGCTTGTTCCGGAACATCTCTTTTAGGGTTTATTAATTTGTGAAAAACTTTTTTTGTAGGAATTAAATCTTTAGTCTCTACGCAAGCTATTTCAACAATTTTGTGGCCTTCCTGAAAAGAAAGCCCAGTTGTTTCTGTATCTAAAAATATTTCATTCATAAATATTAATTATACTTCTAAGTTTTTTTTTTAAAACTGATAAAGAGCCATTGTTAACAACTATATGATCACAAAATTTCATTTTTATCTTGTCATTAAATTGATGATTATTTAGTAAAGAAAACAATTTGTCGGTTCCACCTTTTAATTTATATCTTTTTCGCCTTAAAGTTTCCTTTGATTTTACAAAAATTATAGTGTCAAAAAATTTAGTTAATTTACTCTCAACTAACAAAGGAATTTCAAAAAAAATAAATTTATTATTTTTATTTTTTCTTGAAAATCTTAGCATTTCTTTTCTTACGAAAGGATGCACTAGTTTTTCCAATTTTACTAAATTTTTCTTTTTAATCAAAATTTTTTTTTTAATTTCATCTTTAAAATTATCATTGATCTTTAGATCAAATCTTTTTTTAAGAATTGTTTTAAAAAATTTTTTTTTATATAATTTTTTAACTTCCTCATCTGCAATAAAAAGTGGACCTTTTTTTTTGGAAATAATTCTACTAGCAGTAGTTTTTCCTGAAGCTATAGAACCTGTGAGACCAATTTTTATCATCTTAATTTTGAGACTAGTAAATCTATTAAATGGGTATCTATTTCTGGATTAATCTTATTCCATAAATAAAAAGATTTTTGTCCCTGATAAACAAACATATCTAAACCATTGAATGTTTTAATATTATTTTCCTTCAAATATTTCAAAGTCTTTGTTTCTAAAGGATTGTAGATTGTGTCTATATAGATTAAATTATCTTTAACTTTATCAAAAGTAAAATTAAAGTCGTCTCCATTTTTTAGACCAAGGCTAGTTGCATTAATAATAATATCAAATTTACCTAGTTCTTCATTCAAAGATTCCCATTTAATGATATCTAAAAATTTAAATTTTTTTTTCAAAAATAAGGATTTTTCAAAGGTTCGATTAACGATAGTTATATTTTTTATTTTAGATTTCTGTAAAGAAAAAATGACAGATGGAGAAACACCTCCAGCTCCAATAACTAGAGCTTTTTTGTTTTCTGTGCTTGCTATTTCTTTTAAATAAGCAGCTTGCAATCCAAATACATCCGTATTTTCTCCTACTAAAGTATTGGTGTCATCTAAAAAAATTGTATTAACTGAATTTGTTGATTTAGCATCGTTAATTAACTGATCAAGAAAAGGAATAATTTTTTGTTTATAAGGGAGAGTAATATTTACTCCGCTCAGTTCTCTATTTCTTAACTTGTCTGCTACACTCTTTAGGTCTTTAGGCTCTATATTTAATAAAAAATATTCTGCTCTAATATTGTATTTTTTAAACCAATAATTGTGCAGAATAGGTGATAAGGAATGGGCTATTGGATTACCTATTATTGCAAATGATTTTTTTTTCATTATTTTCTATATTGTTTAATATAATTCATTATTTGTTTTATTGGCAAACCCATTATTGAGTTTTGATCCCCTTTGATATATTCAAATAAACTTAGTCCATGAGACTCTATTTGATAAACTCCATACTTTAATAATGTTTCTGTTTTTATCTTATCAAGATATTTTAGTAATTCCTCTTCTTTAAGATTTTTCATTTTCAATTCTGATTTGTCTGAATAATTCCAAATCATAGCTCCATTTTTTGAAATACAAACTGAGCTTATAAGATAATGTTTTGAATTATTAAGTTTTTTTAAAATTTCAAAAGCTTCTTCTCTAGATGTAGGTTTATTAATTAATTTATCATCAAGTGAAACAACACTGTCTGCTCCCAACACAATACGATCTGGGTACTTGTTGCTTATTTTTATAGATTTAATCTCGGCTAAGTTTTTTGATATAATTAATGGGCTAGCATTCCTTGAGAGTAGGGCTTCCTTGACTTGATCTTCGTCCACATTAGAAACAATTACATCTGACTCAATTTCATGCTTATCTAAAATTTCTTTTCTTACACCACTTGCTGAAGCTAAAATAATTTTCATTTATTTTTATTTATCTCAAAGATTTTTAAAATTGATGCCGCTGTTTCTTCTACAGATCGTCTAGTTACATCAATTATTGGCCACTTATACTTATTAAATAATTGTTTAGATTTGTTTACTTCTTCTTTTATAAAATTGAGATCAGTATATTCTTTAATATTTTTATCTTTCATAATTGCAACCCTGTTTCTTCTAATATCAGCTAATCTCTCAGGGTCAGCCACAAGACCTATAACACAAGTTTTATTGCTCTTAGACATCAGTTCGTTAGGTATTTTTTGATCTAGTACTAAAGGTATATTAATTGTTTTGTAACCTCTGTTTGCTAAGTAAATTGATGTGGGAGTTTTATTAGTTCTGCTTACTCCTAAAAGAACAATATCTGCCTTTCCAATATCGTCTACTTTTTTTCCGTCATCGTGATACATGGTAAACTGTATAGCTTCAATTCTTCTAAAATACTCATCATCTAAAACATGCTGTGCACTAGGTTTATGGATCGCTTTTTGGTTTAATAGTTTAGAAAAGCTTAATATTAAATTTCCCAATATACCAAAACAAGGAACATTTTTTTTTTCACTTAAGACAGATATGTACTTTGCTAACTTTGTTTCAACTATTGTATATAAAATAATTGAATTTTCTAATGAAGAACATTCTTTAATAATTTTATCTATTTGCTGTTCTGTTCTCACAAAAGCAAACTCTTTTTTGTTATATTCAAAATTGGCAAACTGTGATTTTAAAGATAGAAATATCCTGTCTAATGTTTCTCCGGTGGAGTCAGACACAAGATATACATTGTATTTTTCGTTCATATCTTTGTTAACAATTATCTAATAAGTAAAAGTTTTTCATCTTTTCTAAATCATTTTAAAAAGAGTTAACAATAATTAACATTACCTTAACATTTTATTGAATGTTGATATTATAACTACACATTTGTTTATAATTTAGACAAAAATACTAAATTTAAAGTATTAATATCATGATTTATTAAGATTGGATTGTATAAAATATGTATAAATAGTTGTACTTATTATTAACAAGACCTAATACTAAAAATATTTAAAAAAACTTAATTTATATGAGTACACTGAGAAAAATATTAGTTAACAAAGATAAATCTTGTAAATCTATATGGTTTATGAGACAAGCAGGACGATACCTTCCTGAATTCAGAAAAATCAGATCTCAAAATCCTAATTTTATAGAACTTTGTTTAAATAGTGAATTAAGCTCAGAAATAACACTTCAGCCTATAAAAAGATTTAATCTAGATTCAGCAATAATTTTCTCTGATATTTTAATGACACCATATGCTTTAGGACAGGATGTTAAATTTATTAAAGATCAAGGGCCTGAACTTAGTGACTTTAATATAGAAAGATTCTTAGATAAAAAAGAAGGAGATTTTTCTCAAAAATTAAATCCAGTTTATAAAGCAATAGAAAAAACAAGAAAAAATTTGGATAAAAATAAATCTTTAATAGCTTTTATCGGCGCTCCTTGGACATTGTTAGTTTATATGATCAATATTAAGAAAAATAAAAGTGAAATAAACTTAAACAATTTAAATAAAAAAAATATAAATATAAATCAAATTTTAGAAAGATTAATAGAATTTTTATGTATACACATTCAAAATCAAGTAAATGCAGGAGCAGATATAATACAAATATTTGACTCTTGGGCAGGATTATTACCAGAAAATATTATTAAAGATTACTGCTATATACCAAACGCAAAAATAGTAGAGTTTTGTAAAAAAGAAAGAATCCCCTGCATCTGTTTTCCAAAAGGAATTAAAGAAAAATATGAAGTTTTTAATGAGATAGTAAAACCAGATGGTATAAATTTAGATTATGAGATAGATCCTTTGTGGGCAAAAAATAAGTTAAAAGATGTAGTAATACAGGGCGGGTTAGATCCAAAAATTTTGTTAAAGTCTGAGAGTGAAATGTTGAAGGGAGCGACGAAATACATTCAAACGTTTAAAGATATTCCTTATATTTTTAATCTTGGGCATGGTTTACTTCCGGAAACAGATCCTGATAGAGTAATGAAATTAACAGAATTTTATAGGAATAATTAATGAATAAAGATCATCCTGAAGTGAAATTTGGTAAAACCGGAGTTTTATTAATTAACTTAGGCACACCTGACTCTACAAGTTGGTGGGATATTAGAAAATATTTAAAAGAATTTCTTTCAGACAGAAGAGTAATAGAGGTAAACCCTTTTATTTGGCAAATAATTTTAAATTTATTTATTTTGACTTTTAGGCCTTCTAAAACAGCCCATGCTTATAAAAAGATTTGGAGAAAAGAAACCAACGAGTCCCCTTTATTATTTTTCACAAGAAGTCAGGCAGTTAAACTTAAAAATAAGATTGGAAATGAAAAACTAATTGTGGACTTTGCTATGAGATATGGAAATCCAAGTATAAAAACTCGATTGAGTAAACTTAAAGAAATAGGATGTGAGAATATAGTTGTTTTACCATTATATCCCCAGTACGCAGCTGCGACTACTGCTACAGTTTGTGATGAAGTTTATAGATCTTTAATGAAAATGAGATGGCAGCCAAGTTTACAGATTATTCCTCACTATGAAAGTGAGCCTTTATATATTGATGCTTTAACCAACAGTATTGAAAAAAAGATTAAAGAAATAAAATGGAAACCAGACTTGATAATTTCTTCTTATCACGGAATTCCAAAGTCTTATTTTGATAAAGGAGACCCTTACCATTGCTATTGTCATAAAACGACAAGACTTATTAAAGAAAAATTTAATAAAGTGGAAATTCAAACAACATTCCAATCAAGATTTGGACCACAAGAGTGGTTAACACCATATACTGACAAAACATTAGAAAGTTTACCTGGAAAAGGCATTAAGAATTTATTAGTTGTCTGTCCAGGTTTTGCTTCTGATTGTGTCGAAACTTTAGAGGAAATTAATATTCAGGGTAGAGATAGTTTTCTAAAAAATGGCGGAGAAAATTTTGATTTAATTCCGTGTTTAAACGATAACTCTGACCATATTGAATTATTTGAAAAATTAGTTAACAAATACTTATAAAATGAACTTATATTTGTTATTTAAATCGTTACATTTAATCGCTGTTATATCTTGGATGGCAGGTCTTCTGTACTTACCAAGAATATTTGTCTATCATTCTGAGGCAGAAGATAAGTCGCAAAAAAAAGTTTTTAAAATTATGGAAAGAAAACTTTATAACTACATAATGATGCCGGCTATGATACTTTCTTGGCTTTTTGGAGTTTTATTAATACATAGCCTGGGCTTTTCAGTTTTTTCTGAGCTATGGATGCAGATAAAAATTATCGCTGTAGTCATTTTGACCTACTATCACTTCACTTTGGGTAAATATCTTAATGATTTCGCAATTGATAATAACCAAAAAACCCATAAATTCTTTAGGATATATAACGAAATACCAACCCTTATACTAGTTGTAGTAATATTTGTTGTTATTTTTAAACCATTATAATTAGGGGTTGAATTTCTTTAAAAAATCCCTATATTTTTATTACATTCCTTAATCAACAATAATCACATGAATTTACAAGAATTAAAGCAAAAAAACCCTGCAGAGCTTATTAATGAAGCAGAAAAACTTGGTATTGAGAATCCAAGTACATTGAGAAAACAAGAAATATTATTCGCAATTTTAAAAAAACTAGCTGAAAAAAATGAACAAATTACTGCTATTGGAGTTTTAGAAGTTCTTCAAGATGGTTTTGGATTTTTAAGAGCAATCGAGTCTAATTATTTACCAGGTCCAGATGACATCTATGTAAGCCCTAGCCAGATCAGAAGATTTGGTTTAAGAACTGGAGACTCAGTCGAAGGTGAAATAAGGGGACCGAAAGACGCAGAGAGATATTTTGCTTTGCTTAAAGTTAATAAGATTAATTTTGATGACTCTGAGAAAGGAAAAAATAAAATTGCTTTTGACAATTTAACACCATTGTATCCTAATGAGAGAATTAAATTAGAAATTGAGACCACAAAAATAGAAAAAAAACCTGATAACACGGCTAGATTAATCGATTTAGTAAGTCCAATTGGTAAAGGACAAAGGTCTCTGATTGTATCTCCACCTCGAGCAGGTAAAACAATTATTTTACAAAATATTGCTCAATCAATAACAGCAAATCATCCAGAATGTTATTTAATGGTTCTATTAATTGATGAAAGACCAGAAGAAGTAACAGATATGCAGAGATCAGTTAAAGGTGAGGTAGTTGCTTCAACTTTTGATGAACCAGCTTCTAGGCACGTGGCAGTTGCTGAGATGGTAATAGAAAAAGCTAAAAGGTTAGTAGAACACAAAAAAGATGTAGTAATATTATTAGACTCTATAACTAGACTAGGTAGAGCCTATAATGCAGTTATACCAAGTTCTGGGAAAGTTTTAACAGGTGGTGTCGATGCTAATGCACTTCAAAGGCCTAAGAGATTTTTTGGAGCAGCAAGAAATGTTGAGGAGGGCGGTTCCTTAACAATAATTTCAACCGCCTTGATAGACACAGGAAGCAGAATGGATGAAGTCATTTTTGAAGAATTTAAAGGCACAGGTAATTCAGAACTTATTCTAGATAGAAAAGTTGCAGATAAAAGAATTTACCCTGCCTTAGATATCACTAGGTCTGGAACAAGAAGAGAAGAGCTGTTATTCGAAAAAGATGATTTATCTAAAATGAATGTTTTAAGAAGGATTATAAGTCCAATGGGAACAATGGATGGAATTGAATTCTTAATATCAAAACTCAAAAATACTAAAAATAATGCAGATTTTTTTGACTCTATGAATAAGTCAGCTAATTAATAATTTATTGAATTGTCCGATTATTAAAATCTACTTCGTGAAGATAAAAATTTATTATATTTCCTAAAGTTTTAACTTTTTCATTTAAAGAAACAGATTCTAGAAGTTTTTGTTTTTCTTCATTAGTTATTGGCGCAATCATAGATAAGGTATTTATCTTTTGAGTTTTGTCTAATTTTTCAAATTCATTCCAATTTAACAAAAGTCCATTCTTTTTAAAAAAAATTTTTGCTTTTTCCATTAAAGACTCGGTATTAATTTTCTCTGGTATTGTTTCCAAGTCTGAGCTAAATTTTTTATAATTTACTTCAAACTCTCGATATAATTTTGAGTTTTTATTTTCGTTTAAGATTTCGAATCTAACAAGTCCTGTTAAGTTAATTAAAATTCTTCCGTCCTTATTTTTTTGAAAGTCACTAATTTTTCCAAGACACCCCACTTCGTACACTTCATTGGTTCTTTTCTTAGACTGTATCATGCCCATTAATTTATCTGTTTTTAATGTATCATTAACTAAATCGAGGTATCTTTGTTCAAATATATTTAAAGGAAGATTTGTTTTAGGAAAGTATATAACTCCAGAGAGTGGAAAAACTGGTATTAGTTTTGGTAGTTTATTAATCATATTCAATTAATTATTAGTTTCATATAATAAATCAATCAATTTACTTTGATTGTCAATGATATATTTTGGGAAGGAATTATCAATTTTTAAAACTTTATATTCATAATTTCTGTCAAACAAATCTTTTTTTTGATTTATTTTTCTTTTAATTACTTCCATATCTTTAAAATTTTTATTATTCCATTGTTGCTCCGAATAAGAATTGAGTTTTTTGTATATCCCCTCAGCACTTTTTACTGAACTAAAGTGCCATCCACCATTTTCAATAAATCTATCAAATTTAGGTTTATAAAATTTATAAAATGGAATTTTTTTTGCTTTTATTTCCCTAAGCCATTGTGGTGATTTTAGATCTTTTTTTCTACACATTCTTGTTCCATACCATTTGGGTTCAGTTATGTTTAATAAGTTAAACTTAAGTAAAAAATTATCTTGTACGAAACAAGCATACTTATTTTCTCTCTTAAAATCAGAAATTTTTTCAGGGTTTGGAATTTCGTCTAGATCTGATATCATAATTAAATCATTCGGATTGCAATTTGAAAGTCCTCTAACAAGCGAATTTCTCTGAAATTGATCTCTAGCATGAGCTGTATGCCAATGTTTCTTAAATTTTTTTACTTCTTTAGGCAAATCATCTACGACAATGTAATTGATTTTCTTCTCGTATTTTTTAAATTTTTTAATATCAAAATTTAATTTTTTTTCGTTTCCAGCGTGATCTAGGGTCGCCTCACAAATAACAAATTTGTCTACGTAATCAAATAAAGTTTCTAGCCTAATTTCTAGAATTAGATCTTCATCAAAATAGTTAAAACAATCAATTATTTTCACAATTTCATATTGCTTGTTTT